>ERZ773233.1630-NODE-1630-length-12960-cov-24.727083_pt1 | contig 12960 bp, 9 predicted proteins | sample MGYA00580991_ERZ773233 | MGnify/ENA primary metagenome ERZ773233 (study PRJEB29015, sample SAMEA2738178) | human oral metagenome | biome: human oral; feature: human-associated habitat; material: saliva | place: China | collected 2161 ...
GGCCCATCAGCTCGGGGTAGTCTTCGTCGAAGAGCGCATCGCCGTGGTCGGAGAGATAGATGATGAGGGCATTCTCCTCGCGGTAGCGCTCTATGATCTCGTGGATGATGTAGTCGGTATAGAGAAGGCTATTGATGTAGGCTGAGATGACCAGATCCTTAGCTTCTCCCTTGTGGATGGGTAGGCTATCGGATGTGAACTTGTTGAATGCTTGGGGATATCGCTCTTTGTAGGTCATGTGCGAACCCATAAGGTGAACGATCTGGAAGAGTCCTCTGGGGGAGCTCATTCGGAGACTATCTGATAGGTCTCGATGATGAAGGAGAAAGGGGAGTATGACTTCATCAAACAAGTCGGGGCGATTTGCTACACCTTCTCCGCCCAGTCCTTTGAAGAAGGCCGGATTGCCCGTGAGGATATCTGCCTGTCTACCCAGCAGGTTAGACATCGAGTACTTACCTGTGATTTCTTGATTTGCGATCCAGGCTGTAGCATACCCTGCTTGGCGAAGCACATTAATAATCGAAGGGAACTTATACCAGGGCTTTTCGCCTTGCTCCTGAGTGTAGAAGGTCAGTGAACGCGTATTGGAGAGGATCGTTGCTGAGGCTGGCGAGACAACATTGGAGAATGGTATAAGCTCCTGAGCCTGAATTAGACTGTCTGCATAGGGGGTGTTCTGCAGAGGATAGCCATAGCAGTGCATACTGCTACGACGGGCTGATTCTCCGAGGATGAGGACGATGTTGAGTGGAGCCTTAGATATGGGGTTAATGACGACGCTATTGAGCTTGTGCTGGGAGCGGCGTATCATATCCAGCTCTGCAGCGATATGCTTCATCGCTTTGTGAGCACTAAGGGTATTGAAGATCGTGCGATCAATACCAGCGTATTCGAGTCCTCCGAAGTTGTAGTGCCGACGACATAGACGGAGGTTACTATAGATGTTTTCGAGACCCACGAAGAGGGAGAGAAGTGTAATCGTAAGGCTGCAGCACAGGGTGATGCAGGAGGGATACTTCTTCCTGAAGACGAGGGATACTACGAAGGCGATGACGACGGCAGGCGTGAGCTGGCAGAGCACGCGGAGAGCCTGCTGGGCTGTGATGCTGTCGACGAACTCACTGCCCTCACGCCAGTTGGTCGAGAGCATGATCTGCGCCAAGTCCATGTTGTAGGTCACATGGTAGAGCCCGATGAGGTAGAGCTCGTAGGCGGAGAGGGTGAGGACGACGACGGAGAAGAGGAGCCCGAGCGTGCGGGTCAGCCACTTCCATGGGGAGAGGGCGAAGAGGAGGGTCAGGAGGCTCGCCCAGCCCCCGATGCGAAGGAGCTGGCTGAGGACCAGCGGGAGCACTTCGCCCGAGGGGACCTCGGTCTGATAGGGTAGATAAGCCAGTAGCACACGCAGCTGGGCGAGGAAGACTAAGACGAAGAGCCAGAGACGCTCGCTTAGTCGCCTGCCGAGGGCTGCGTGTGCTACTCGGTGAAGTATGGAGGGAAGTCCCCGCATTTATCTGTGCTTACTGAAGAGACGCTCGGCTACCTCGCGGGCTTCCGCGATGATAGCTTCCTGCCCTGGCACGTGCTTGTCGCGCATGAGGATGCGCCCATCGATGATGACGGTGTCGATGCAGCTGCTGCCCGAGGTAGCATAGACGAGGTTCGACGTGAGGTCATTCAGCGGCACGAGCTCAGGTGTATTGAGGTCGACGAGGCAGACGTCTGCCAGGCGTCCCTCTTCGATGCGCCCTGCGTTGAGGTCGAGGATATCTGCACCCACAGCCGTAGCAGAGGCGAAGATATCATCAGCCTTGCACGCCGTGCTGTCGAAGCGCCAAGCCTTTCCGAGGAAGGAAGCGAGCTTCATCGCTACGACCATGTCGAGGTTGTTCGACGAAGAGCAGCCGTCCGTACCGATACCGATACGGATGCCACGGCGCTTCATCTCCTCGTACTTGAAGGTGTAGCCGCTGGCGAGCTTCATGTTGGAGGCAGGGTTGTGCACGACGGAGACGTTGTGCTTGGCCAGCAGATCCATCTCCTCATCATCTACCCAGACGACGTGCGCCAGCACGAGGTGCTCGCTGAGGATACCGAGCTTCTCGAGGTAGCGCACAGGGCTGAGGCCGTGCTGACGGATACATTCCTCTACCTCGCCCTTGGTCTCAGAGAGGTGCAGGTGGATCTTCACACCGTGCTCGACTGCAAACTGATGGCAGAACTGTAGCTGCTCACCGCTCACCGTATAGATAGCGTGTGGGCCGAGGGTGAAGGTGATGCGGTCGCTGAACTCGCCGAAGCGCTCCATGTACTCGTAGCTGCGCTTGCGGTCCAGTGCTGCACGCTCGGGGTTGCCTTGGTCGAAGAGCGTGTAGGAGAGATGTGCACGTAGCCCCATCTCTTCGACAGCCTTTGCGGTCTCCAGTGGGTGCATATACATATCGAGGAAGCAGGTCGTGCCCGAGCGTAGCATCTCGAGGCAGGCGAGCTTGGCGCCGACGTATACGTCATGCGGAGTCATCTGCGCCTCGACGGGCCAGATGTAGTCCTCGAGCCACGTCATCAGCGGTAGGTCATCGCCGTAGCCACGGAAGAGCGTCATCGACGCATGGGTATGCGTATTGATGAAGCCGGGGATGATCGCCTTGTCGGTGCCATCAAGCACCTCCGCTCCTGCGGGAGCGGAGATACCTGGGGCGATACGAGTGATAAGGTTCCCCTCGATGAGGACGTCGGTAGTCGTCGTCCCGTGGAGGACATTCTTTATAAGGATAGACATTTATAATTCTTGCTCTGTGATTGCATTGAGGAGGCGGATAAGAGAGCGCCCAATAGCGTATGCTAAGTTGACTGGGACAGCGTTGCCTATCTGCTTGTATTGTGATGAAAGAGAGCCTTCAAATTTCCACTCATCGGGAAAGGTTTGAATGCGGGCATATTCCCGTACACTCAAGGGACGAGTCTCCGTCGGGTGACAGCGCTCTGTCTGCTTCTGTGCAGGAGCACATGTGAGTGTAAGGCTGGGCTCATCCAAAGAGAGACGTCGAGCCATCCCCGTCTTACCTCCTTCAAGATTGAAGCTCCCCCCCATGTATTCCTTTTGTACCTCTAAAGGCAAATCCTTCCAGCAACCGCCCTGGGGAACGAGATCCATTACTGCACGCTTCTTTTCTGGGTACTTCTGACCCTCGCTTGGAGGAACATCTGTTGGAAATAGTTCGCCAGCGTAGAAGGCATCACGTAACGTCATCACACGTTTGTAAGGCTTAGGCCAAGTAAAGGCAGGAAGGGCTGCAGCTAAGTCATTGCGCACAGCTATTAGTATCAAGCGTTCACGCTTCTGAGGCACCTGATACATGATAGCACGAAGTACCTTGGGTTCCACAAGCGTGTAGCCTAATTCAGAGATAGTCGTACGGATGGTTTCAAGCGTTCTTCCTGAGTCATGCACAAGTAGTCCACGGACGTTTTCCGCCATGAGTACTTTAGGCTGAATCTCTTGGGTGGCGCGTGCCAGTTCAAAGAACAAGGTGCCTCGAGTATCAGCAAATCCTCCCTGCTTCCCTGCATAAGAGAAAGCTTGGCACGGGAATCCACCTGTAAGTAAATCTACTTTCCCTCTGTATTTGCTAAAGTCGAGATGATGAATATCGGATTGTACGACATGCCACTCTGGTCGGTTTGAGAGTAGTGTGCGACAGGCATCATGATCGATCTCATTGAGTAGGAGGTGAGAGAAGCCTGCTTTTTCCATTCCGAGGGCAAGTCCTCCAGCTCCAGCGAATAGCTCAACCGATGTATATGGTCGGAGTGGCTTTGTCTGAAGCTCTTCCTCCCAAGAGGAGTCAAGCATATCTTTGATAGGATCAACATGACGGAGTGAATCCAAAGAGTAGAAGACTTTGCCTCCGATCTGTACATCAGGAATGTAGGTGCCATTAGCGATCCACTTTTGTACAGTGGCTCGTGATACCCCCATTATATTGGCAAAGTTCTCTGGACTAATTAGCTGACTTGTCGTCACGGAATCCATTATATGAACCGAATGCAAGCTGATAGAGTGAGTTAAATAGGTCTGAAGATGTTTGACAGAGCTCTTGGTAGACGCTGTTCTCTATTCCTTGAGCACCAATCTCGGTCAAGACGTCCTCTAATATGAGGGGCAGTGCTTGGCAGAGTTTATAGAATGCGCATGGGTCATCGAAGGCTTGTGCATAAAAGCGATCTATAGACATTCTACGTATCTGCTTGTGAGAAGTATTATTGATAAACCACTTCTCGTCCGAAGAAGTTCGAGCAATGACTTCAACCAAGATACAGGTCGCCTCATCGTCGTGCAGAATACGATCTTGCATAAACGAATACGTAGCCAAAGCGGAACGGCTATTCATCGTGTTGTGCTTGTTCTTCAGCTCGACGAAGATGTGCTTTTCTTGATTGACGATGTCAAACCCCTTTTCGGGTACTTCCCAGCCTCCCCCGACATATCGGAAGAGGTTCTGGTGGAAGTACCCGATGTGGTTTGTGTTAGACTTATCTATCTGTCGGATGCACTCAGCTTCGATAATCTCCTCGATCTTTTTATCATAAATCTTGGCATCAAAGGTCAGCTTGATCGGGTCTACAAGGTTCTTGTTGAACTCTCGTAGGTTGATACTTCGACGATATAGCAAGACCGTATCCTTGACATGATTGAAGATGTCTTGATCGGAAATGAAGCCTAAGCCATAAGTCCTCATTATCGCTTGGGGTAAATCTTGTAGAACTCGGCGACGGCTTCGATACCCTTGTAGAAGATATCCAGGGGCATATTCTCGTTGGGCGAGTGGATGGCGTTGCTCTCCAGACCGAAGCCCATAAGGATGGTCTTCACGCCGAAGACGCGCTCGAAGGCTGCGATGATGGGGATGCTACCGCCACGACGTACCGCCAGAGGGCGCTTTCCGAAGGCTACTGCGACAGCCTCTTCGGCTGCCTGATAGGCGGGCAGGTCGATGGGGCAGAGGTAGGCTTCGCCGCCGTGCATAGGCGTGACCTTGACGCGGACGTACTTTGGAGCGATGCTCTCGATGTAGTCGATGAAGGCCTGGCTGACCTTGTGGTGGTCTTGGTTGGCTACGAGGCGGCAAGAGACCTTAGCATAGGCCTTAGAGGGCAGGACGGTCTTCGAGCCTTCGCCCTGATAGCCGCCCCAGATGCCACAGACGTCGAAGGAAGGACGGCAGCTATTACGCTCGAGCGTGTGGTAGCCGACTTCGCCGAAGAGGTCATCGATGTCGAGGAACTTCTTGTACTCCTCTTCGCTGAAGGGGATCTTAGCGATCATCGCGCGCTCTTCATCCGAGAGGGGCACGACGTCATCGTAGAAGTGGGGGATGGTGATACGCCCGTCCTTGTCCTGGACCTGAGCGATGAGCTTACAGAGCTCGTTGATGGGGTTAGCGACAGCACCGCCGAAGTGGCCGGAGTGCAGGTCATGATTGGCACCCGTGACCTCGATCTGCCAGTAGGCCAGACCGCGCAGGCCCGTGGTGAGCGAAGGCGTCTCGGCGCTGACCATGCTCGTGTCGGAGACGATGATGTTCTCAGCGCGGAGCATCTCGAGGTGCTCACGGCAGAACTGCTCGAGGTGCGTCGAGCCGATCTCTTCTTCACCCTCGAGGAGGAACTTCACATTGCACTCGACGAGACCGAGTGCCAGAGCCGTCTCGAAGCCTTTGATCTGGATCATCGACTGACCCTTGTCGTCGTCAGCACCGCGTGCCCAGATGTGGCCGTCACGTACTTCGGGTTCGAAGGGTTCGCTCTTCCACAGCTCAAGTGGCTCGGGGGGCATGACGTCATAGTGTCCGTAGACGAGGATCGTGGGCTTGGAAGGGTCCTTCTCATAGTGCCCGAAGACGATGGGGTTACCTGCCGTCTGGTAGATCTCTACGGTCTGTACGCCGAGCTTCTTGAGGTGGTCACGCCAGTACTCTGCACAGCGCTGCATGTCGGGCTTGTGCTCGCTCTTGGCGCTGACGGATGGGATACGGATGAGCTCGAAGAGGTCCTCGAGGAAGCGAGCTTCGTGCTCGCGGATATAGTTCTTGATCTGGCTCATAATAGGTATGGGTCCAAGGGTTGAATGTATTTGTATGGGGTAGGGCAAAGGCGTGAGAGGGCTCCCGCTTTGCCCTAATAAAGGTAGGAAAAAACTCTGTCTTGGCTCCGCTACGCCTTGCTTTTCTTCGTCTTGCGTGGGGCTTTGCGGAAGTGGATATCCTCGAGCGTGAAGTAGCGCTTCGAGGGACGCAGGTGCACCTTGACCTCCTCGATGTGGACGGTGGGGTTGAACTTCTCGCCCTCTTCTACGGCGCGGCACTTGAAGGTGGGCATGAGGTGTCCCAGCCGACCATAGTCGACGATGGCGCCCTCCGAGACGAGGTCGCGTGCGGTGTCTGCAGCGAGGTTGAGGACGCTCTGCACCTCCATGTAGTTGAGGGTAGTGTTGCGGGCGACGAGCGAGCAGAAGCGCTCGAAGTCCACCTGGTATCGGCCCGTGAGTCGTGCGACTTGCATGCTTTTACCACGGTGCTTGCCGAAGGTGACTTTCCTCTGGTAGAGGACGTACTGAAGGGTTTTGCTTGTCATAGTACATTGTGTAGTTGGGCGAAGGAGCTGAAGTGCCTGAGATAAGGTATTTGACTTCGCGAGGTTTGTTCCTTGAGCAAAGGTAGTTACTATCGTTAGAATGCAAAATCTCTTTCGGTTAAGTTCGGTGTTTTTATCGCTTGGGGTTGCGGATTAATACGTATTAATCCGCAAATTAATACGTATAAAATCCCGACTTAATACGTATTAATTCCCGAGTTTATACGTATAAATCTTGGCCTTCATTCGGTTAATCTTCCAGCTACTACCGCTTGAATGATGGCGAACTCAAGGTAGTTCGCTCACGAAACTCCTTTGCATTCGTCGTCAAGCTCTACTATTTTGCCCGCCAAGCTCCTCTACTTCCTTCGCCGACCTCCTCTCCTTTGCTCTCGAAATGGCTTGCCTCTACGCTATAAGCCGAGCAAGTCGCTACGCTTATGTCCTGATTCTTCTACCTTTGCAAATGGAATTAACAATTGACTCAAGCATGATAATGAAGAAGGCCATCGCCCTATTATTAGCCGTAAGTGCTCTCAGCTCCTGCTCAAAGAGCGAGGATACTCCCGTCGTCCCAACGCCTCCCCTTCCCGCACCTCAGCAGCCAATGGACTACATAGCAAAGATCAAAGAGTTTGTGGTACCCTACAGGATCTACTATGAGGTGAGCTTTACCTATGATAGTCAGAAGCGTTTGACCTCAATGGAGGAGAAGCATATTGGGTCGTCAGCTACGAAAGTCGTGAATACTAAGATGATCTATTCTGCTCAGACGATTACCATGGTACGAGAGGAGAATAAGCTCGAAGATAATCTGAAAAAGCCTACGGAGTATATCCTGTCTCTTGATGCTAATGGGAGGGCTAAGAAGCTGGTCACGAAGAGATACGTAGAAAAAGATATATCCGCGGACGGTGTATCTGTCGAAACCGTAGAGGACTATATCTATGATGGTAAAGGGGCTCTCACGGGGTATAAGCCCGCCATCCGCCAACGAGCGACCTTAGCGTGGCTGAATGGTAATATGACGTCGTTTGCCTACAGCATACCTTCGAATACAGATATCGAAAAGAGAGAATATACGACCATCGCCAATCGTATCTATCCTGACCTCAACATCTTTCAGAAGGTCCTGGGACTATTAAATAGTCGTGTAGGCTACCTCTGGTCTGATAGATTAGGTCTGCGCTCTGCGAACCTCGTCTCTCGTATTCATCAAGATTATAAAACTTATCCAAACTCAAGAGTAAACCTGACCTATAGCTACCAGTACAAGCTGGATGCTAAGGGAAGGCCTATTGAGGTCAAGGAGATTACAAGCCCTCGTTCTTCTACGACCTATGTGATCACCTACCTTGAGAAGTAAGTGCAGGCATAGATATCCTTATACAGACAGTGGGAGGAGCAGATAAGCTTCCTCCCACTGTCTGTATAAGGGCTTCCCGAGAGGCAAGGCTTCCCGAGAGCTGTGAGCGGTAAATACGCTACCTTTACTGCGCAGGGCTAAGGCGTTTGCTTTGCCCCGTCTTCGCTACGAATAATCACTTTGCAGGCAAATAAGTCATGCTAAAAGAACGTCTAATCATTGCCCTCTGCGCCCTCGGGCTCTTCTCCTGCCAAGGCGGAGGGAAGCAGCAGTCCGAAGATACTTCATCGCACGCCGCTCCCCCCGTCTATCTCGGGACGGTGCCCTGTGACGACTGCGAGGGCATCGAGCTCTCCATCACCCTCGATGACTCCATACACGCTACCTATATGGGCGAATATGCTGGGCATGTGCGCGACATCAGGAAGGTGACCTATACCGAGAAGGATAGCATCTTGACGTTTAACTCCCTCGACATTCCGGAGCGCTTTGCCCTCGGTGATGGGACCCTGACCATCCTCGATGTCAATGGAAATAAGATCGAGGGAGATCAGTCCTCTCGCTATATCTTGCGTAAGCGCCAGCCCTACAACTTCCTTGGCACGTATACTTTTGCTTCCCCCCAAGAAGGCGACAGCTCCCATCGCACGCTCATGATATTCCACGAAGAAGATAAGTACCTGATCTCCATCTCTGGCTCTCAGCTGCTGGGCAAGGAGCATAGCGACCTGGTCGAGCTGGGGACGCTTCGCCGTGACACGATCTTCGTCCCACTGGGTGAGCCCTCCGAGGGTGTCACGATGTGTATCGCACCCAGCCACGATCAGCTGGGCGTCACTGTCTTCACGAAGAAGGATGGTGAGATCCCCTCTCGGGTGGCGTACAGCGATGGCCGAGTCCCTATGCCCGAGACCTACTACAAGTCCACGGTCACGAAAAATAGCATCGGGGATATCACGAGCGAGATGACGCTCGAGGATATCTTCAAGCGTGTACCTGCTGCCCAGATTGAGCTGAAGGAGGGGCAGGGAGAGTTTGCCGATGACAAGTACGACGTCTATACGATCTATACACGCTACTTCGAGCCCCTCCTCAGTATCAGCCCGAAGAAGCGCGCGGATGTGAAGCAGCGAGTCAATCGTGTGACCGTCCTCAATCCGCTCTTCCATACGGCGCAGGACATCACTACAGTCTCTACCTTTGGTGATATCAAGCAAGCCTATTCGATCACGCGTATCGAGCCCGACAAGAAGGATATCGTCGTCGTGGTAGATGACCTGCGTGCCAGCTTCTCTATCCCGAAGTCGAAGCTACCCGCTACTTGGTGGGACGAGAAGACGAAGACCGTCAATAGCTCGCAGATCCCCAGCTCGGCGCCCATCCGCAACTTTATCCTGTGGTGGGAATAGTCCCCCGCCCATAAGCCTATGAAGAAAATAGCTTTACTCTTATTTGCCCTCAGCGCCGTCTCGGCTTGCACGAAGGGAAGTCGTACCACTGCCGTCGCTTCTTCGCCCACTGAGAAGCCCTATGACTATATCTCCAAGATCGAATACTACTACAACGGGAGTCCCAACAAGGAGTTTGAGATCAGCTTCGACTACGACGATGAGATGCGTCTGACTTCGGTGCGGAGGATCTATGATTGTAGCACGCCCGAGGCCGTCACGACTTGGCACTTCGCCTACACGGACAAGGGCATCAGCGTCACGTGCGATGATCATAAGCTCGAGGCTGGTATCGTGAAGCCTTCGGAGTATCGCTTGTCACTGGATACCGCGGGTCGAGCTTCTGAGATGGAAGAGACTTACTACACTGCCAATAGGCCAGTGCGCTGGAGTGAAGCGGACTACGTCTATGACGATGACGGGCGTCTCACGGGATATAAGTCCTCTCGCTACGGGGAGATCCTCCTCACATGGCAGGATGGGAATGTGATGCGCTCTGCCGTAGCCGAAGGAGGTCAGCCGATCGAGCAGCGGACATTCTCCTCCAAAGCGAACAACACCTACCCCGACCTCTGCCTGTACTTAGCAGACCTCCGAGGTCGGACGGATGTGCAATTCCTCTGGGGGGATCGCATGGGGATGCGTTCGGCGAACTTACCCCGAAGCTTCTCGGCTTCTTTGGGGGACTCGATACCCCCGATCTATAGTGGCTTCATGTATCGCTACGATAGCAAGGGCCGCCCCCAGGAGGTGGATCGAGCGGATGATACGGGCAAGGTCCTTCGCTTCGTCATCACCTACCTTGAGAAGTAAGCACCGCTCTCCTACGTATCTATACGACGACACCCCGCAGGGTGACTGCCTCCAGAGAAGGCAAGTCCCTTGCGGGGTGTCGTATGTAATATGAATATCGTATAGCCTATTTGCTGGAGGATTTCTGCTATCCAGCTCTATAGACGATGACGGCTCCCTCAATTGTATAGTGGCTCCCTTGTGGCTTAGCCTGCTTACGGAGTTGCTTTCGCTGAGATCGAGCTATATCGGATGAAGTGAAGAAGTAGCTTCTTTCAGGTAGGTAGGGGGTCTTATCAAGTCGGCTACTGTTATACGAATCTGCACTATTCTCTGCCTCCTTCTTGCGGAGTTCTGTTACATAGTTGGGATCAACGCGTAGTAGGAGTTGACCTTCGTACCGCTTATTTGAGTCGCTAGTGTCACCCTCAACGTTGTCGAAGATGGGGTCGGTCAAGGTGAGTAAATCCCCTTCTTCAGTTACCAAAGCATCGTCATAGTAGCCGACGATGTTCACTCGGACGAGTATACTTCCACTACCATACGTGTTTGGGCCCTCAGATTTATCTGATTGATGGCCTGCTGTATGGTAGAGCTCTCTGTCGGAAGGAGTGGTAGCAGTAGCGCTTCGGACAGAGAATAAGTCCGCATATTCGGAGATGGGTTTCCCAAGACCAAGTATAGCCGTCTCTATCTCCAGCTTGCTGGCCTTCTTCAGCTGAGCTGGGATCTTGAGGAAGTAGGTCGCAGGGTCTATTAGTTCCCTAGGTCCTCCATAGGTTATAGGCCACATGCTTGGACCTCTTGAGATGAGGGCTCCTTCTCCGAGGTGTTTCCCTGCGATGTCGTAGGTTATAGGTTGTTCATAGTAACAGCTATCAGCAAGTTGGATGTTGTCCTCTATGATCGTGTAGATCGAGCGATCCTTATGAACGAGGATGTTGCTTCTTCCGTGGCTTTCATGGAAGAACTCCTTGGAGAGAGTGGCACCATCTAAGCGGAATAATAAAGTCTGGATATTTTCGGGGCCAGATTCAGTGTTAGGAGCTAGAGAGTCAATCGCACAAGTATATCCATCTCCTGCATCTTCTGCTGGGACACTCGCTAGCGGGAGTAGATCAGATTTATTGACCTTGAGAGCTTCTATTTTATGGTTACCTACATGCGTGCAGAGGAGCAGTTTTGATGTGCTCTTGTGGGCTAAATCCACACTATAGAATGCTGCGATAGAGTTGTCCCCGTTGCTAGATGACGAGAAAGGTTTATAGTCAGCTGCCCTTCCATTTCCTTTCATATCCTTCCAGAGATTATCACTCAGGTGGATAGGATAAGGAGTCAGAGTGTCAGAGGCGTAATAGGGGAGGTTGGCTGGATTCGAGGTGTCTATCTGGGGGATGTTACAGCTCTTTGCGACTACCAATGGGTGCTGAGCTTCTGGCGCTTTTTCATCCTGAAGTTGTGAGTATGTGTAGAAGCTAGCTACAAGAGCATAGCGCCCATCCCACGTGCGGTAGAGGACACGGCTGTTCTTGTTAAGGCTCTTACATAGAGCTTGATAGTTTTGAAGCCAAGCTTTAGGAATATGAACAGCTGCTAAGGCTTTGCTCTGTGATCCATGTGGGCTGGCTTGTTCGAGGCTATCACGGAGCTTGAGGATAGCATCACGGCGAGCGATGGCGTCAAGATTGGGATAAGATCCCTTCTGCCACTGTGCAAATGCCTCTGCAGAGGAAAGGCATAGTAGGGCGGCCAAGAGGAACTTGAAGTAGTGCTTAACCATAGATGATTGTGAATTTTTGAGTGCCCATAGTCTCTGTCCTAGGCGCATGAAGTTTAGTTAGTGAGGAGAGACTTCGTAGCGTTTGTACGACCTCACAAGTATGTCAAAGAGAATATCCCTCTGTTAGTAAAGCAAAGATATGTATATATGTGTATATAATCCAAATGGTTAGGGTTTTTATCTTGCATTGGTATATGAGTCGCCCCACAAGGATTTGCCTCGATGAGGAAAGTTCCTTGTGGGGCGACTATTTGGATGCATTAGCATCACTTGAGTGGGCATGGCACGAAGTCCTCACTTGCCCTGCTCAAGAGAATTGAACTAGCTAGAGGCGGCGAGCACCGTCAGAGATGACGACGTCGTAGAACTTAGGCTGGATGCCGTACTTGGCTTCGTAGCGCTTCTTGACTTCGGCGATGAAGCTGTCGTGAAGCTCTTCCTTGAGGAGGTTGATCGTGCAGCCACCGAAGCCACCGCCCATGACGCGTGAGCCGGTGACACCGAACTCGCGAGCGAGGTCATTGAGGAAGTCAAGCTCTTCGCAGCTCACTTCGTAGAGCTTGCTCATGCCGTGGTGCGTCTCGTACATCTTCTCACCGACGGTCTGATAGTCACCCTTGTCGAGGGCTTCGCAGACAGCCAGGACGCGCTCGACTTCGCCGATGACGTAGGCAGCACGCTTGTAGTCCTCTTCGCTGACTTCATTCTTCACCTCTTCGAGCTGAGCGAAGGAAGCATCGCGGAGGAACTTGATCTCGGGGTAGCGCTTAGCGAGGACGGCGACGACATTCTCGCAGCTCTCACGACGCTTGTTGTAGGCCGAGCTGGCCAGCTCGTGCTTGACGCAGCTGTCGACGAGCAGTAGACAATAGCCCTTAGGATTGAAGGGGTGCTCTTCGTACTCGAAGCTCTTACAGTCGAGGCGAAGGAGCTTGCCA
>ERZ773233.1632-NODE-1632-length-12949-cov-60.732589_pt1 | contig 12949 bp, 10 predicted proteins | sample MGYA00580991_ERZ773233 | MGnify/ENA primary metagenome ERZ773233 (study PRJEB29015, sample SAMEA2738178) | human oral metagenome | biome: human oral; feature: human-associated habitat; material: saliva | place: China | collected 2161 ...
TTGATGGGAATTTAGGGGATTTTGGGGAATTTTGCAAAGGTCTCAGGCCGTCTGAGAATTTTCAGACGGCCTTTAGATTATCTTCAAAATAAAAACGGTAGCTTAAAAGCTACCGTTTTCTGTTTCAAACCTTATACAGATTTATCTGTTTTGTCTGCTTCTACTGACTCAATATTCTGAACCTCATTTTGCTCAACAGGTTCAGCAGCTTCAGCAACAGGTGCTTCAGGCTCTTCTACTTTGTCATCGCGGACATTATGGCTGTAATCTTTAGGCGGACTAGGTTGTTTACCGGCCATAATTTCCAAAACTTGGTCTCGATCGATGGTTTCCCAATCCATCAGTGCTTTGCACATGATTTCCATCTTATCGCGATTTTCATCCAAGATTTTGTAAGCGACTTGGTATTGCTCATCCAAAATACGGCGGATTTCCGCATCGATATCTTGTTGGGTTTTCTCGGAAATATTTTGAGATCGGGTTACGCTGCGACCCAAGAATACTTCACCTTCGTTCTCAGCATAAACCATCACACCCATTTTGTCGCTCATACCATAACGCGTTACCATCTCACGTGCCATTTGAGTTGCGCGCTCAAAGTCGTTAGATGCGCCGGTAGAAATACGGCCGACAAAAATATCTTCAGCAATACGGCCACCAAACAAGATTGAGAGCTGACTCAGCATTTGGTCTTTGTACATGCTGATACGGTCACGCTCAGGCAGCTGCCAAGTCAAACCCAATGCACGGCCCCGAGGCATAATGGTCACTTTGTGAACCGGATCGGTAAACGGCAGGCTTTCCGCTACAATGGCATGACCGGCCTCATGATAGGCTGTCGCACGTTTTTCATCTTCGTGCATCACCATGCTGCGACGTTCCGGACCCATGTAGATTTTATCTTTAGCATCTTCAAAGTCGCTTTGATCGACTTTAACTTTATTACGACGACCGGCAAACAAAGCAGCTTCATTAACCAAGTTTGCCAAATCTGCACCTGAAAAACCAGGTGTACCGCGTGCTAAAGAAGTCAAATCTACGGATGCATCCAAAGGCACTTTTTTAGCGTGAACTTTCAAGATTTGCTCACGGCCACGAATATCAGGCAATGGAACAACGACTTGACGGTCAAAACGGCCCGGACGCTGCAACGCAGGGTCAAGTACATCAGGGCGGTTGGTTGCTGCAATCACAATAACGGTTTGGTTGCTTTCAAAACCATCCATTTCAACCAACAATTGGTTCAACGTTTGCTCACGCTCATCATTACCACCGCCCAAACCGGCACCGCGCTGACGGCCGACGGCATCAATTTCATCGATAAAGATGATACATGGCGCGTTTTTCTTAGCCTGCTCGAACATATCGCGAACACGGCTCGCACCGACACCGACAAACATTTCTACGAAGTCAGAACCTGAAATACTGAAGAATGGCACACCGGCTTCACCAGCAATCGCTTTAGCCAGCAATGTTTTACCCGTACCAGGGCTACCGGCCAACAAAATACCGCGCGGTACACGACCACCCAGGCTTTGGTAACGGTTAGGCGATTTCAGATAATCCACGATTTCTTGTACTTCTTCTTTTGCCTCATCACAACCGGCAACATCGGCAAAAGTCACTTTATTGGAATCTTTGTCCAACAAACGTGCACGGCTCTTACCAAAAGAGAATGCGCCGCCTTTACCGCCACTGCCGCTTTGCATGCGCATGAAGTAGAACCATGCACCAATCAACAACAAAACAGGCAACAGGCTGTAAAACAGACTGGCCAACATGCTTGGTTTTTCTTCCGGAGTCACTTTGACGCGTACTTTGTTGTCCAACAGTGTTTTAACCAAGTTGTCATCCAAAGGCGCATTGGTATAGAAGGAAGTTTTATCGGTGCGCTCACCTTTAATCAGATAGCCGCTGACAACAGATCCTTCAATATTGACATTGGATACTTCGCCACTATTAACTTGCTGAATAAATTGAGAATATTCGATTTGCTGTTTATCTTCCTGCTTATCGCTGAGTGCATTGAATGCTGCTAAAAGCATAGCACCACCCACTACCCAGACTAATATGTTTTTAATGGTATTCCCCACTGAACAGGCTCCATGGTTACAAAATAAATAAAATCAAGGGAAAGAATTTTAAAGCACCCACCCTACATTGTCAGCGTTTATTTTTACCTAATAGGTAAATCTCACTGGAACGATTGCGGGAAGCATCCGGCTTTCGGGTTTGTACACTGGCAAAAATTTCACGCATAGCCGCCGTATACTCTTGATAACCCGCGCCTTGAAACACCTTCACTAAAAAACTGCCTCCGGTTTTCAAATGTTGGGAGGCAAAATCCAAAGCCAGTTCACACAAATAAAAACTGCGTGCCTGGTCTGTTACGGCATTGCCTGACATATTGGGTGCCATATCACAGATTACAAGGTCTAACGGACGATTATCCAATAAGGCTTCAAACTGCTCTAAAACAGCATCTTCCCTAAAGTCGCCCTGAATAAACGACACGCCTTCAATAGCATCCATCGGCAAAATATCCAAAGCAAACACAGCCCCGGTTTTACCGACCAGCTTGGCCGCCACCTGTGACCAACTTCCCGGCGCACTGCCCAAATCTGCCAAAACTGTCCCTGGTTTGATTAATTTATCTTTTTGATTAATTTCCAATAATTTATAAGCCGCTCTGGCACGATATCCGTCCTTTTGTGCCATATGGACATAATGATCGTTGACGTGTTCATGCAGCCATGCTTTTGAAGATTTTGAGCGTACAGCCATCTTGATTTGAAATGCTTAAGTTAAAATCAGCATTGTACGTTATTTCCCCCGTAAATGTTCTAAATCGCGTACAATATAGTCATTATTCTTTTTAATTGGATACTTATTAATTATGAGCGACAACAAATTAAGCACCAAAGAAATTTTGGCCTTGAAAGCCCAAGCACACCACCTCCACCCTGTCGTTATGGTTGGCCAACAAGGCTTGACCGACTCGGTCATCAAAGAAACCGATGCCGCATTGACAGCACACGAATTGATTAAAGTCCGTGTTTTTGGCGATGATCGTGCTGAACGTATTGAAATTTGTAATGCCCTGTGTGAAACACTGGGTGCTCAACTGGTGCAACATATTGGCAAATTACTTGTTTTATGGCGTAAAAAACCGGACGATGAATAATTTAAACTGAATAAACAGCAGAAGTATTTTCTCAACCCACTTTATCACACCTTTCTGTTGTATTTATGCAGCATAAAATAGATTATTCCATTATTCTAAGTATAAAAATACAAATACGGTTGCCTGTTTTTGTAAATAACCTCAAAATTACAAAAGCATAACGGCCGCACCCTATCGGCCGATTATTTTATTCTTAATCCTTCACAAAATATAAAAGCAAACCGATGAATGCTCAACAATATGAAGAATCTTTTCTGCTAGCAGAAAAATTAATCACTCAAGACCCACCTGATTTTGCACGAGCCATCCCATTGCTCTGCGAAGCAGCAGAAGCCGGGCATGTTGAGGCTGCATTTCAGCTGGCAGGATGCCTGATCGAACACCACGAAAATGCGCAAGATTTAGCAATTGCTGTCTCATATCTCAAACAGGCTGCCCAAGCCGGTCACCCATATGCTCGTTACAACCTTCTGCAAATAGAAGAAAGCAGAGGGATTGCAATAGAAGACTTAGTTGGCGCCTATCAAGAGCTTGCCGAAGAAGGATTAGCCCCTGCACAGCTGCGCCTGATGCGTTTATATGCAGATAACGGCAATGACCAAGAAGCAGTCAAATGGGCATTAAAAGCCGCCGAACAGCAAAATCCTCAGGCACAATACTTCTTAGCCCAATATTACCAATATTCCAGCTCTCCTGATTTGGAATATTCCCATAAACTTTATCAGCAATCCGCTGCACAGGGATTTATTGCGGCACACTGGCAACTCGGTCTTCAATACAAATTGGGGCAAGGTGTTGCACAAAACCCTGAAAAAGCAATCGAACATTTGCGTATTGCCGCCGATTACGACATTGTGCCAGCGCAAACTTCTCTTGCAGAACTCTTAGCCGCATCAAATCCTGCTGAAGCATTGGAATGGTTTGAAAAAGCTGCCAAACAAGGTGACAGCAACGCGCATGTAGCACTTGCTGAAATCTATCTATTGGGCAAAAACACCGAACGAGACCCTCAAAAGGCCTATCAGCACGCTAAATTTGCTGCGGATCAAAATGATCCGGAAGGCTTGCGTCTTTTAGGTGATATCCATCGCTACGGATTGGGACGAGCCGTTGATGCGGACACTGCGCGTCAATATTATCAACGCTCGGCCGATTTAGGTAATCTTGTCGCTTACCAAAAACTTCTGTCTGACAGCGCATTGAATAACCAGCAAAACTATGAGCTGACGAAAGAAATGGCCCTCCAACGTCAGGAAGCTGAACGTCTGTACAAGCTGGCATTTGCAGCACACTATGGCTTAAAACGCCAACAGAATTACGCTGAAGCACTGGACCTATATCATCAATCCGCAGAACGTGGACACAGCAAATCCCAAACCAATCTTGGCATGATGTATTACAGTGGACAAGGTGTACCTGTCGACTATGCCCAAGCTGCAAAATGGTTTGAAGCAGCGGCCAAACAAAGAGACACGATGGCTCAATATAATCTTGCCTGTCTGTATTATCACGGCATGGGTGTAGAAAAAGACATCAATAATGCTTGTTTCTGGCTGCAAGAAGCCATCCGACATGGACATGAACAACAAGATGTTCTTAAAGAGCTTTTAGCTCAATGGAAGCAATTCGCTCAAAAAGCCTCTGCTGCTTAAAGGCCGTCTGAAATTCTAACTCCCTACACAAATGACATGTCAGAACTAAACAGCCTGTACATGTCATTTTTTTTCATTTACCCTTCCTCAATAATCGCCATCTTCAAATCCCATTTCTCCTTAATCTCTTTAGAGTCTTCAGATGGCCTATTCTCTTTGTAAAAAAACAGATAATCTAAATTTAATTTTCTATTTACAACAAAATTTGAAAAATATTTTTCGTATTCGAATCTATTTACTTAAACATCTGAATACCTTTTACTGAATCCACTCAATATCTCGATTTAAAAACAAGCTCCATAACTCTTTTAAAAAGTCTTAATTTCAACCTCTACATCTTATCAATATCTACAGCATGATTTGCCAGTTTGCCCAATTACTGATAGCATTTGCAGATTAGCCTGTTCGCAAAAAGTTCAATTCTTTCTGATTTTTCATCAACGGTTATAACGTATTGAAAATATTCCAGTAATTAAAACTTTTTCGAATTTGACTCTAGGAATTTTCGTTTTTAACTCACATTTGTTCACAAACGAAAATACAGGAGTAATACTCCGTCATTGAAAAACACTCAACACAAGGATAGATATTATGTCCACCCAATTACACGATGTTGACCCAATTGAAACCAAAGAATGGTTAGACGCGTTAAGCTCTGTTTTAGAATATGAAGGCAGTGAGCGCGCCCAATACCTGCTGGAAAGTTTGGTCAAATACAGCCGTGACAAAGGCATCCGTATGCCTCACGGCACCACTACTCCATACTTGAACACCGTTTCCGTTGAAGACGAAAAAGGCATCCCTGGCGACCAAAACATCGAACACCGCATCCGTGCATTCGTTCGTTGGAACGCTGCCGCTATCGTTTTGCGCGCCGGTAAAAAAGATTTGGAATTGGGTGGACACATTGCATCTTTCCAATCAGCCGCCACTATGTACGAAGTCGGCTTCAACCACTTCTGGAAAGCTAAAGGCGAAGGCGAAGAAGGCGATTTGGTATTCTTCCAAGGCCACGTTGCCCCTGGTATCTACGCACGCGCGTTCGTTGAAGGCCGTCTGACTGAAGACCAATTGAACAACTTCCGTCAAGAAGTTGACGGTAAAGGTCTGCCTTCTTACCCTCACCCTCACCTGTTGCCTGACTTCTGGCAATTCCCAACCGTATCTATGGGTCTTGGCCCATTAATGGCGATTTACCAAGCACGCTTCCTGAAATACTTGGAATCTCGCGGCCTGGCTAAAACCAAAGGCCGTAAAGTATGGGTATTCTGTGGCGACGGCGAAATGGACGAACCTGAAAGCCAAGGCGCTATTGCTCTGGCTTCACGCGAAGGCTTGGACAACTTAGTATTCGTCATCAACTGTAACCTGCAACGTTTGGACGGCCCAGTACGCGGTAACGGCAAAATCATTCAAGAGCTAGAAGGCAACTTTGCCGGTGCCGGCTGGAATGTTGTGAAAGTCATCTGGGGTCGTCGTTGGGACCGCCTCTTGGCAAAAGACAAAGATGGCATCCTGCGCAAACGTATGGAAGAGTGCCTGGATGGTGACTACCAAACTTACAAATCCAAAGACGGTGCATACGTTCGCGAACACTTCTTCAATACGCCTGAACTGAAAGCATTGGTCGCAGATATGACCGATGAACAAATTTGGGCATTGAACCGTGGTGGTCATGACCCTCAAAAAGTGTACAACGCTTACGACCGCGCAGTGAACCACGCCGACGGCAAACCTACTGTAATCTTGGCAAAAACCATTAAAGGTTACGGTATGGGTGCATCCGGCGAAGGTCAAAACGTTGCCCACCAAGCCAAAAAAATGGACAAAGCGTCTCTGAAACAATTCCGTGACCGCTTTGACATTCCGGTAACTGACGAGCAAATCGACAGTGGTGACCTGCCTTACCTGACTTTTGCTCCTGACAGCGAAGAATACAAATACCTGCACGCCCGCCGCGAAGCCTTGGGCGGTTACCTGCCTCAACGTCATCCGACAAAAGAGGTATTGGAAGTGCCTGAGTTGTCCGCATTCGATGCTCAACTGAAATCCAGCGGTGATCGTGAATTCTCAACCACCATGGCTTTCGTACGCATCCTGTCTACTCTGCTGAAAGACAAAAAAATCGGCAAACGCGTTGTACCTATCGTTCCTGACGAAAGCCGTACTTTCGGGATGGAAGGTATGTTCCGCCAATATGGTATTTGGAACCCTAAAGGTCAACAATACACCCCTCAAGATAAAGACCAACTGATGTTCTACAAAGAATCTGTTGACGGTCAAATCTTGCAAGAAGGTATTAACGAGCCAGGCGCAATGGCTGACTGGATCGCGGCTGCAACCAGCTACGCCAACAACAACTTTGCGATGATTCCTTTCTACATTTACTACTCTATGTTCGGTTTCCAACGTGTCGGCGATTTGGCATGGGCTGCCGGCGATATGCACGCACGCGGCTTCCTGTTGGGTGGTACTGCCGGCCGTACAACACTGAACGGTGAAGGCCTGCAACACGAAGACGGCCACAGCCACATTCAAGCCGATTTGATCCCGAACTGTGTTTCTTACGATCCGACCTTCCAATACGAAGTAGCTGTTATCGTACAAGACGGTCTGCGCCGTATGTATGCCAATAACGAAGACGTGTTCTACTACATCACCTTGATGAACGAGAACTACGCTCATCCTGACATGCCTGAAGGCGTGGAACAAGACATCCTGAAAGGTATGTACTTGCTGAAAGCCGGTGACAAAGGCGACAAGAAAGTTCAATTGATGGGTTCCGGCACCATCCTGCAAGAAGTCATTGCCGGTGCCGAATTGCTGAAAGCCGACTTCGGCGTAGAAGCAGACATTTGGTCTTGCCCGTCCTTCAACCTGTTGCACCGCGACGCCATCGAAGTAGAACGTTTCAACCGCCTGCATCCGCTGGAAGCTGAAAAAGTGCCTTTCGTTACCTCACAACTGCAAGGTCATGACGGTCCGGTTATCGCCGCTACCGACTATATCCGCAGCTATGCCGACCGTATCCGCGCGTACATCCCGAACGACTACCATGTTTTGGGTACCGATGGTTTCGGCCGTTCCGACAGCCGTGCCAACCTGCGCCGCTTCTTCGAAGTGGACCGCTACAACGTTGCCGTGGCAGCATTGAGCGCATTGGCAGAGCAAGGCAAAGTCAGCAAAGAAACCGTTCAGCAAGCCATTGAAAAATACGGCATTAATGCCGATGTGGCTCCAAGCTGGAAACGCTAATTGATGTTTCAGACGGCCTGTTTGCTTTATTCAGACATCAGGCCGTCTGGAAACCGAATGCTTGAATGGCTTGAACAAACTGTACCGATGCCGTAAGAAACAGTTTTCAGACGGCATCAAACTGAAAATGTTAAAGGAACTCAAATGAGTATCGTAGAAATCAAAGTCCCTGATATCGGCGGTCATGAAAACGTCGACATCATCGCCGTAGAAGTCAAAGCGGGCGACACCATCGCCGTTGACGACACCTTGATTACGTTGGAAACCGACAAAGCCACTATGGATGTGCCTGCTGATGCAGCCGGCGTCGTGAAAGAAGTTAAAGTGAAAGTTGGCGATAAAATCTCTGAAGGCGGCGTTATTCTGACCGTTGAAACCGGTGCTGCCGCTGCTGATGCCGCTCCGGCTCCTGCAGCAGAAGCTCCTGCTGCTCCAGTTGCTGCGCCCGCAGCCGCTCCTGCCGGTGGCGCTACCGTACAAGTTGTTGTACCTGATATCGGCGGTCACTCTGACGTAGACGTTATTGCTGTTGAAGTTAAAGTCGGCGACACTGTTGCCGTTGACGACACCCTGATTACTTTGGAAACCGATAAAGCCACTATGGACGTACCATGTACCGAAGCTGGTGTGGTTAAAGCCGTATTCCTGAAAGTTGGCGACAAAGTATCCGAAGGATCCGCCATCATCGAAGTAGAAACTGCTGGCTCTGCTGCAGCAGCTCCAGCTCCTGCCGCTCAAGCTGCCGCACCTGCACCAGCTGCCGCTCCAGCTCCTGCTGCACCAGCCGCTGCGCCTGCACCTGCTGCTCCTGCTGCTGCCAAAATCGACGAAGCTGCGTTTGCCAAAGCTCACGCAGGTCCTTCTGCTCGTAAACTGGCTCGCGAATTGGGCGTAGATTTGGGCCAAGTCAAAGGTACCGGTCTGAAAGGCCGTATCATGGGCGAAGACGTTAAAGCCTTCGTTAAATCCGTTATGCAAAGCGGTGCAGGCAAACCTGCCGCTGCTTCTTTGGGCGTTGGTCTGGACTTGTTGCCATGGCCTAAAGTTGACTTCTCTAAATTCGGCAGCGTCGAAGTTAAAGAACTGTCTCGCATTAAGAAAATCTCCGGTCAAAACCTGTCTCGCAACTGGGTTGTGATTCCTCACGTTACCGTACATGAAGAAGCGGACATGACCGAATTGGAAGAATTCCGCAAACAGCTGAACAAAGAATGGGAACGCGAAGGCGTGAAACTGTCTCCATTGGCGTTCATCATTAAAGCCTCTGTTGCTGCGCTGAAAGCCTTCCCTGAATTCAACGCCTCTCTGGATGGCGACAACTTGGTGCTGAAAAACTACTTCAACATCGGTTTCGCTGCCGACACGCCAAACGGCTTGGTTGTTCCAGTCATCAAAGACGTAGATCAAAAAGGCTTGAAACAAATCAGCCAAGAGCTGACCGAATTGTCTAAAAAAGCCCGCGAAGGCAAGCTCAAACCTCAAGAAATGCAAGGCGCATGCTTTACCATTTCCAGCTTGGGCGGTATCGGCGGTACAGGCTTCACGCCAATCGTGAATGCTCCTGAAGTTGCTATCTTGGGCGTGTGCAAATCCCAAATCAAACCGGTTTGGAACGGCAAAGAATTTGCTCCTCGCCTGATGTGCCCGTTGAGCCTGTCCTTTGACCACCGTGTCATCGACGGTGCCGCCGGTATGCGCTTCACCGTATTCCTGGCTAACCTGTTGAAAGACTTCCGCCGCATTACTCTGTAATCCGAGCATTTTCAGACGGCCTCAAATAAAAAGGCCGTCTGAAAAAAAGAAGTCCGAACATCATTCAGAAAGATTAGACATGAGCTTAGTTGAATTGAAAGTGCCCGACATTGGCGGTCACGAAAATGTAGATATTATTGCGGTTGAAGTAAATGTGGGCGATACCATTGCTGTGGACGATACCCTGATTACTTTGGAAACCGATAAAGCGACTATGGACGTACCTGCCGAAGTTGCAGGCGTAGTCAAAGAAGTTAAAGTTAAAGTGGGCGACAAAATCTCCGAAGGCGGTTTGATTGTTGTCGTTGAGGCCGAAGGTGCAGCTGCTGCTCCTCAAGCCGAAGCGCCTGCCGCGCCTGCACAAGAAGCACCTAAAGCAGCCGCTCCTGCACCGCAAGCCGCGCAATTCGGCGGTTCTGCCGATGCAGAGTACGACGTGGTCGTATTGGGTGGCGGCCCTGGCGGTTATTCTGCTGCATTTGCCGCTGCTGATGAAGGCTTGAAAGTTGCCATCGTTGAACGTTACAAAACTTTGGGCGGCGTTTGCTTGAACGTCGGCTGTATCCCTTCCAAAGCGCTGTTGCACAATGCTGCCGTTATCGATGAAGTACGCCACTTGGCTGCCAACGGTATCAAATACCCTGAGCCTGAACTCGATATCGATATGCTGCGCGCCTACAAAGACGGCGTTGTTTCCCGTCTGACTACCGGTTTGGCCGGTATGGCTAAAGGCCGCAAAGTGGACATTATCCAAGGTGACGGCCAATTCTTGGATCCGCACCACTTGGAAGTTTCTCTGACGACCAGCGAAGTGTACGAACAAGCGACTCCTACCGGTGAGAAAAAAATCGTTGCCTTCAAAAACTGTATCATTGCAGCAGGCAGCCGCGTAACCAAACTGCCTTTCATCCCTGAAGATCCACGCATCATCGATTCCAGCGGCGCTTTGGCTCTGAAAGAAGTACCGGACAAACTGTTGATCATCGGTGGCGGTATTATCGGTCTCGAAATGGGTACAGTTTACAGCACTCTGGGTTCTCGCCTGGATGTTGTTGAAATGATGGACGGCCTGATGCAAGGCGCAGACCGCGACTTGGTTAAAGTATGGCAAAAACAAAACGAATACCGTTTTGACAACATCATGATCAACACCAAAACTGTTGCTGTCGAGCCTAAAGAAGACGGCGTTTACGTTACCTTCGAAGGTGCAAATGCGCCTAAAGAACCACAACGTTACGATGCCGTACTGGTAGCTGCCGGTCGTGCGCCTAACGGCAAACTCATCAGCGCTGAGAAAGCCGGTGTTGCCGTAACTGATCGCGGCTTTATCGAAGTGGACAAACAAATGCGCACCAACGTGCCACACATCTACGCTATCGGCGATATCGTCGGTCAACCGATGTTGGCACACAAAGCCGTTCACGAAGGCCACGTTGCCGCTGAAAACTGTGCCGGCCACAAAGCCTACTTCGACGCACGCGTTATTCCGGGCGTTGCCTACACTTCCCCTGAAGTGGCATGGGTTGGCGAAACCGAGTTGTCTGCCAAAGCTTCCGGCCGCAAAATCACCAAAGCCAACTTCCCATGGGCTGCTTCCGGCCGTGCGATTGCCAACGGTTGCGACAATGGTTTCACTAAGCTGATTTTTGATGCTGAAACCGGCCGCATCATCGGTGGCGGTATCGTTGGTCCTAACGGTGGCGATATGATCGGCGAAGTCTGCTTAGCGATTGAAATGGGCTGTGATGCAGCCGATATCGGCAAAACCATCCACCCACACCCAACCCTTGGCGAATCCATCGGTATGGCTGCGGAAGTGGCATTGGGCGTATGTACCGACCTGCCTGCTCAGAAAAAGAAATAAGTTCACTCAAATAAAATTTGAACGAACTTGATGGAACAAAGGCCGTCTGAATGTTTCAGACGGCCTTTTCGCAAACAAGGAGACTCAATATGAAAAAAATTGAAGCTATTATCAAACCTTTCAAACTCGACGATGTACGCGAAATCCTGACTGAAATCGGTATTACCGGCATGACCGTCAGCGAAGTCAAAGGCTTCGGCCGTCAAAAAGGCCATACGGAAATTTATCGCGGCGCAGAATACGCAGTCGATTTTCTACCTAAAGTAAAAATCGAATTGGTATTGGCTGACGACAAAGTCGATCAGGCTGTAGATGCCATTTTAGAAACCGCACATTCCGGCAAAATCGGTGACGGTAAAATCTTCATTTATCCGGTTGAAGAAGCTATCCGTATTCGTACCGGAGAACGCTCAGAAGCAGCGCTTTAATAGAAATCGCAAAATACAGAAGACAAATGCCGTCTGAAAATAAGTCGTAGCGTGGTTTACTCAGAACTTATTTTCAGACGGCATTATTTTCACAATTACAGCCACAACTTTTCTGAGATATCAAACCATCACTATCTGCCTGAATAAACATAGAAACCATAGATAATAAAAATACCACTTATCACTCAAGCGGCATTTTATGTATCAGTTTTCTATGATTGAGTCATGCTTAATCTACGGAAAATCTCACGCTATCAAGTATTAAGAAATTCGAGCAGATTTTTTCTGCCTACTTTCAGAGCATCTACGAATGTGTTGACTTTCTCTTGTTGCTCTTGAGTATGGCTTACCGTATACAGCCAGCCTTCCGGTGTGATTGTATAGTTGATGCCCAAGCCGCCCACTGAAGTCGGTGCAAAAGCAAAATTTACTACCGTGCTGTTGTCGCCTACGGTTGAAGTAGAAAGGAAATCGGTAGTAAAGGTTTGGTAGCCTTCATCTTTATAGAATTCAGGAAGCTCGCCGCCTTCTTTAGCCGCCATCAATTTGAGACCCAGCAAGTGACGATTTGGATCTTGACCGAGTTTACAAACTTTAATGCGTGCTTTGTGTTCGGCCAATGCGGCATCCAATGCTTCACGAGACGGTTTCTCCTGCAACAAAATACCAACAAATGCCAGCGATTCTTCAAAAATAGGACGGACGCATTCAGTACGGCCGTTTTTAAAATGACTGACATCAACGGCTTCGTATGTATCATCCCCTATTCTTATTGCCGCTTTACTTTTCAGACGACCCCTTTATCCAAACTCCG
>ERZ773233.1635-NODE-1635-length-12926-cov-5.724885_pt1 | contig 12926 bp, 13 predicted proteins | sample MGYA00580991_ERZ773233 | MGnify/ENA primary metagenome ERZ773233 (study PRJEB29015, sample SAMEA2738178) | human oral metagenome | biome: human oral; feature: human-associated habitat; material: saliva | place: China | collected 2161 ...
ACAACATCGTCTTCTTTTGGTTTTGAAGGCAATTCTGGTTTTGGTTCTTCGCTTACTGTAGTGTCAGCTGGTTTTTCTGGTTTTTCTTCTGAAACAGTTGTAGATGGCTGTTCAGTAGGCTTTTCAGGCTTCTCTTCAGATGGCTTATTGTCTTCCGAAGGGATCACTGGTTCTTCTGTCACTCCTGTGTTACCTGGAGTAGTTGGTGTATCTGGTACTGCAGGAATAACTGGAGTTTCAGTTGGTGCTGGTGTCTCAACAGCTGGAGTCACAGGTGTTTCCACTGGCGCTTCAGTTGCTGGAGCAGGAGTTACAGGAGCTGGAGCTTCAGTTGGCGTTACTGTTGTAACCGCCGGAATAACTGGCTCTTCAGCTGTTTCTGTTTCGTGGACTAAAACTTCAGTAGTTGTAGTTTCAGCCTCTTTAGGTGCAACGACTTCTTCTTTAACTTCTGGAGCAGCTGGTTTTACTTCATCAGCACTTGCTACTGAAGCTAATCCCATCATCCCAGTAAGAATTACAGAAGAACTCAATAAAATTTTATGTTTCTTCATAAATATCCTCCATTTTATAAATTTGTTTATTCTAAAACTAAAGTAAATAGTTGCATTTTAATAATAAAACTGATTGTTGGGGTCTCTGTCAGGCCATTCACTGTTACGTCGAATCTCTTCTTCCTCAGAGAATTTCCATAAGCCTAATTCATGAGGTGTTTTAAGCCAAGACTCTTCTTCGTCTACGATTCCCTTAGCTTTAAGGTCTTCGTATCTTTGGATAGCCTCTTGTGTTGTCCCATCACACATGAATCTAACTTGAGAATATGTCCCGTCATTAGTCATACGACCAGGAGATACCATTTCATAATTTCTCTTCTTGCTTAACTCAATATTTCCATTAAGCTGTACAGAATAAACATACTGCAAGCCTAATTTACGAGTAATAGCTTCTTGAAGAGTGATCATGTTAGATAAGATACCTTGTCTACGGTAATCTGGGTTAACATATACTACAATAGCGTGACCATACTGTCCATACTTCTGAGATTTTTGGATATAGAAACCTGCGAAAGCAATAGGTTCTTTTGTGTCCCTATCCCATACTACCGTTGCCCACATAGAATTCTTACGGAATTTAGACTTTAATCTGTTAGATGTAATCTTATATTTCCAAGAGATTTTATGCTTAGCTCGGACCATTTCAGGGCACTTCTCTTTAATGTAAGAGATAATAGTTCGGTAGTCCCAGTCGTTATAGACAGAAGTGTAAATGTATTTGTTGTCAATATTCATCTTCCTGTCTCCTTTCTTTATTAATTAATACATTTTTAAATAAAACTACAGCCGGATAATCATATCCAGCTGTAATGAGGTGTTTATTCTTTTTCTTCTTTACGTTTGAATCCTAGTAAACCAGATAAACCTAAGAAGAACATTCCTAATACTTGTAGAGAGTCAGCTTCCACACCAGTGTTTGGCAATGCTTGTTCTTTAGCTTTTGCTTGCGCTTTAGCTTCTGCCTCTTCTTGGATTAATCGTTGGTATTCAGCTTCAATTTGAGCTTTTAACTGCTCAGCAGCTACTAACTCATCATAAGCTGATTTAACCTTATCGTAGTTTTCTTGCTTTTCAGCTTCTACTTTCTTAGCTTCTTCAAGCTCTTTCTGAGCATCTTCGTAAGCTTGTTGTTTAGCTAATAAGATAGTATTAGCTTCTTCTAGCTTAGTCTTAGCAGCTTCCAATTTCTCAGGAGCATGTACTAATAATTCTAAGTAGTTGTTTAACTCTTTTAATTGAGACTCTAAAGTAGATAATTTATTCTTACCTACAGTTACGTCTAGCTCTTTACGAGCTAAGTCAACTTTAAGGCCAGCTAATTTAGCTTCTTCAAGTTCTTTTTGAGCTTCTTCTGTTTGTAATGCAGCTTTCTTAGTGTCTAATTCAGCTTTTGCATCTTCTAAAGCTTTTTGTTTAACTTTGATGTCAGCATTTAAGCTATCTAGAGCTTTTTGAGCTTCATCTGCAGCAACTTTATCCTGAGCTAATTTAGTCTTAGCTTGGTCTAATTTTGCTTGAGCATCAGCAGTTTGCTCTTTAACAGCTTTTGCATCTTCCAAAGCTTTTGTAGCTTCAGCTAATTTCTTGTTAGAAGCATCTAAAGTAGCTTTAGTTTCATCTAACTTAGCTTTAGCAGGAGCATATGCTGCTTTTGCTGCATCTAATGCAGATTTAGTATCGTTATACTTGTTAGTAATAACTGTGCTGTCATATGGATTTTCCAATGCAGTAGTATCTAACTTAGATGGGTCTTTAATGTATAAAGAACGGTTTTCAACTGTTAATACATGGAATCCACGAGCATCTACACGGTGAGAGAAGTCAACAGCTAGTAATTCAGCTTCTTTAGCTGATACACCTGCAATAGACTCAGCATGTAAGTATTCGTAACCATTGTACATGAAGTTTACAATACCATCATAGATAAGTTTCTTCAATTGAGCAACTGAAGCTTTGTCACCTACTTCTGAACCAGCCCAAGTAACCATGTTTTCATAGTACTGACCGCCATCGTTTAATCCGAATTCACGAGCTGCAGCTTTAATAGCTTTAAGGTCATGACCCTCAGCCCCAACTTTATCCCAGTTCCATTTATCAGCTTCGTAACCGTCTGTTACTTTATCTGCAAATTTCAACATACCTGGAGTTACAGTTGTAGGCTTAGCTCCAAAGCTTGTACGCATTTGGTTAATAAGGTCAGATGCAAAGAATGACAAGTCTTTACGTACTTCTTCTGATAAGTTATTGATATCTAACTTCTCAGTGCTGTCATTAGGGTTTGCTTTATAAGAGTTTTGAGCTTTAAGAGTCTTAGAAAGTTTTCCTAATTTGTCTTTAGCTTCTTTAGATGCTGTCTTAGCATAATCTTTCAATGCATTAACATACTCTTGGTTTGTTACGATCTTGTTAATGCTATTGTAGTTAGCTTCTGCTTCTTTGAAGTCTTTAGTAGCTTTATCTAAAGTTGTCTTCTTAGCAGCTTCATCTGTTTTAGCATTGTTATAAGCTGTATCTGCTTGAGATTGCTCTGTAGTAGCAGTTGTTTTAGCAACTTCTTTGTTTTGGATGTTTTCAGCGCGTTTAGCATCAGCTTCTTTAGCTTTTTCTAAGTTAGTTTCAGCGTTTGATACAGCTTTTTCGTCTTCTTTAACTTGAGCTTTTGTATCTTCTGCTTTCTTAATAACTTCAGCGGCACCAGTGCCATCTAAGATAGCTTGCTTTTCTGCTACTTTAGCTTCTGCTGTCTTAACTTCAGATTTAGCATCTTTAACATCTTTAGTTTCTTTTTCTACTACTTTTTCATATTTTTTTTTATTGCAATTCATAAACTTATCCTCTTATCATAATTTATAGCTAACATCAAAATAAAACATGACTTTTAAAATTCAAAATTTCTACCATTGTATAGTTTTCTCAAGTCATGTTTTCATAATATTTATAATCTATATTCCTACTTCTCAAATCTCAATTACATTCGCATCACATTCGATGCTTTCAAGAAATTTTAATAAATCAGATGTTTTAATGAATATTGTTTTTTCATTTGTATTTGGATGAAAGCACATACGTTCTTCATTTATTATTTCCTTATCTATATACACCTTTATGTCTTTTTCCTTATTATTTAGCAGACCAAATGGAGATACAGTTCCCGGTGGCAGCATCATTTTTTCATAAAGACTTTTTTCAGATGCCATTTTTATCTGGTTTGCAGAAACTATTTCCTTAAACCTGAGCATATCCAGCCTTTTACTGTCATCCATAATAAGAAGATAAAACTCTGTCTTTTTCCTGTTTGTCAGAAACATTGTTTTTGTACGTACTCCTTCTATGCCTTCAATGAATTTATCTGCAAGTTCCGTAGTTACTACAGGCTCATGTTCCACAAGTTCAAAAGGAATATCAAGTTCATCCAGTTTTTCTTTTACTTTCAAAAACATATCCATTATTACATCCTCCTCATACAATTATTTTATATGATTTATTTTTCAAGCCATTCTTTCAATAAATCTTCTGCTTTTTCAATTTCAGAACTGTCTATTGAAAGCCCTTTAGTAACTGTTGAATTTGGACAAAGTTTCTTTATATCTCTTACACTTGTCCCAAGTCCGCTTCCTCCGTTTGTACATATTGGTTTTATTGTTTTTCCTTCAAAACCGTATTCTTCCAGGAATGTAAAAACAACCATTGGCATTGTATTACAGTAATTAGGGTATGCCAAATAAATTGTGTCATATTTTTCAGGCTCCTGAAGATATTCGTCAAGCTCAGGTCTTGCGTTATTATTAAAATCTCTTTCTGCTTCTTCAGCACATATTTTATAATTATCAGAATATTCCACAAGCTGTTTTATCTGGAAAACTTCTGCTCCTGTCATTTCCTGTAATTTTTCCGCAACAATTTCTGTATTTCCTTTTTTTACTTCCTTAATTTCTCCATCAAAATAATTTTGTCCTCTTCTAGAATAAAAAGCTATTAAATCTGCCATTGATTGACCTCCAAAAATTTATTTTATAATTTTATTATCACTTAATACTTATTGTACCTTTTTAAAGGAAAAAAAACAAGTCTTAATAATATTTTTAATAAATTTTTTCATTATATTTGCACACGGCAATAAAATTTTAATCAAGATATTTACTCTTTATCCAAAAATATGATATAATCAGATATATAATTACGAATGGAGGATTTTATGGGAAGACATGGTACAATAGCAGGGCGTAAAGAAGCTCAGGATAAAAAAAGAGCCGCTTCTTTTACAAAACTTGTCAGACTTATAACTGTTGCTGCAAGAGGTGGAGATAATCCTGAATTTAACGTTGCCCTTAAACATGCAATTGAAAAAGCTAAAGCAATTAATATGCCTAACGATAATATTAACAGAGCTATAAAGAAAGGTGCAGGAACAGATGGTTCCAATGCTTTTGAAACATTAAACTACGAAGGATATGGGCCAGGAGGAGTTGCAATAATTGTTGAAGCACTGACTGACAATAAAAATAGAACTGCCGCATCTGTAAAAACTGCTTTTGATAGAAATGGTGGAAACCTTGGTGTTTCAGGATCAGTTTCGTACATGTTTGGAAGAAAAGGTGAAATCATCATTGAAAAAACTGCTGATATTGATGAGGATGCATTAATGGAAGTTGCCCTTGAAGCAGGAATGGAAGACATGGAAACTTTAGAAGACAGTTTCTACATTACTACAGAAACTTCAAACTTCGACGCTGTTGCCGATGCTTTAAGAGCGGCAGGATATACATTGCTTGAAGCTGATATTCAGTACCTTCCATCTATTGAGGTGGAAACTCTTGAAGAAAACGATCTTCAAAAATTGGCAAAATTAATCGATGTTCTTGAAAATGACGACGATGTTCAGAAAGTTCATCATAATTTTGCAGGTGACCTTTAGTTCTAATAACCTATAATAGAATAAATTTAGCGAAATCAATTTATTTTAAAAAGTTTTCGCTATTTTTTTATTCCCTTTTCCTAATACACATTATAGAGCTTACAACAATAAAAAATGAGGGCTAAAAGACCCATGGCAGAAAAGATATAATAAATATTTCTTCTGCTCATTTTTCCAAATGCCCTCATAAATAAATTCTAATTCCATTAAAATTATCTGATACTGTTGTTATACTCTCCTACAAGTTCATTAAACTGTTTAACAATATTTTCAGGAGTTCCTTCTGAATTTTCAAGGAAAAAGCTGTTACGTAAAGTATGCTCATCTGCTGCTTTTTTAGTTTCTATTCTTTCTATAAGAGATACAAGAGATGCTTTGAAATCATTTGCTTCATCCAGGAATCTTTCAAAGCTATGAGTATCATCAGCTTTTTTTCCTTCCATTTTCAATAGTTTTTCATCTCTTATAGAAGTTTGATAGTCAGCTGTTGCTTTAATTAATTTTTCCTGTAAAGCTTTAAATTTAGATGCATCTCCACTTGTAAAATTAGCACCATTTAACTTCTGAGCACTAATTTCAGCCAATACTTCTTCTGCAACATTCATAATTGTCATTCTGTTGTATGCTATCATTCTTCCTTCTTTTTGATACATTTTAGCTTCTGATTCTTTTTGTTCAGCAACTTTTTTATCCATTGCAGTTCTGAATGGAACAACTGCCGCTTCGTATTTCTTTATAAGTTCCAGGAATTTAGTGTGGTATTCCTGTGCTTTTTTATAATTATCACTTGTGTAGTCTTTTCCGTCATAATACCCTTTCATGTCCTGAGCAAGTGGCTGCAATTCTTCAAATATTGGAAGCAATGCATCCAAACTTTTATCTAAATCATCCCATTTTGGTTTAGCTTCTTTTGCTTTCTGCATTTGTTGAATAATTTGAGGAATTTGATAAAGATTAACATTTATACTTCCATCCGGTTTCTTAAACTGAGCTTCTGACCCCGCATCTTCAAAGTAATCTCCTGCACTCTTTTCAAAACTCAGCAATTGATTGTGAACTCCAACATAAAAATTGTATTTTTCAACTTCATTTACCTGTTTACTGCTTCCTCCTTTATTATTTCCTAGATCTTTAAAAGGATCATTTTTTGTTCCTTTTTTTCCACATGATATTACTAATACCAGCATAGTTAATATCACTAAAATTTTCTTCATGACTGTTCCTCTCTTTCTTAAATTGTATTTATGTTTTGTTTTACTAATAAATTTAGAAGGATTTATAAAAATAATTTATACATATCACTTTTATTTTTTATATTCTATCCCTCAAAATTTTATTTTATTGTTATTTGTTTTTTTATATTTTTTCATTATATTTTTCTTTGCACTCAGAAATTTTCATTTGAACAGAAATATCCTTCTCACAATAATTAAATACCCTTTCAATTCTATCCTTCAATGTTTCAAGGTACTGTTTCCTATAATTTTCATTTTTCTGCATTTCCCTTATTTCACACTCCCAGACAGTTATGACACTTATATCCATTTCAAAAAGCTTTTCCTTAACTTCCATATCCCTTTCCACATTTCTCCTGAACTTCTTCCTCCAGAATTCTTCGTGTGTATGAGGAAATGTAGCTATTTTACAGTTTTCATGCCTATGCCAGAAACAACCGTTCACAAATATCGCTGTTTTATACTTCAGGATGTAAATATCCGGTGTTCCTGGAAGCAGGGGATAATTTATACGGTATCTATAACCCATTTTAAACAGAAGTTTTCTGATATAGACTTCAAGTTTTGTATTCTTTGATTTTATTCTCGCCATATTCTGGCTTCTTGTGAGGGGCTTCTTCTTTTTCATATCTTAATTTCCTTATAAAAATCTTACCTGTAAATTTAAATATTTTCCCCCATTTTACTTTATATCTTTTCAATTTTTTATCAAGTTTACACCCTCAGTTCTTCCCTCTCCTCTGTCACTTCATCCTTATATTTTTCAAGTATAGGATCTATTTCTTCCCTTATGAAGTCTTCTGTCTGCTGAGGTGCAAATCCTGTGTAATTTGCTGAAACAAGGATTCCCTCCATATCTTCCGCCTTAAGTCCCAGCCTTCCGTCCTTTATAATTCTATCAATTAATCTGTTAGGATTTCCATTCAGCTTAATTTCCTTTGTTTCCTCCATTGAAAGTTCCCTAATAATTTCATGAACTTCCTGTCTGTCCATTCCCTTTTTCACAGATTCCATAATAATATTTTCAGTTGCCATAAATGGAAGCTCTTTCTGAATATTTGCTTCAATTACTTTCGGATAAACAACAACTCCGTCCATAATATTAAGCCATATAATCAGAATTGCATCCACAGCTAAAAATGCCTGAGGAATGGACAATCTCTTACTTGCAGAATCATCCAGAGTTCTTTCAAACCACTGTGTAGCAAAAACCAATGCACCTGTCTGTGAGCTTGAAATTACATATTTTGCAAGGGAAGAAATTCTTTCACTTCTCATTGGATTTCTTTTATATGCCATTGCACTTGAACCAATCTGATTCTTCTCAAAAGGTTCTTCCAGCTCTTTCAGATGCTGTAAAAGTCTGAAATCATTTGTAAACTTATGGGCTGACTGTGCAATATTTGAAAGCAGGTTCAATGTCTGGGCATCAACCTTTCTATCATAAGTCTGTCCTGAAACTCCTTGTTTTTTGCTAAATCCTGCCTTTTCAGTAACCAGTTTATCAAGCTGTTTCACTTTTTCAAAATCTCCGTCAAAAAGTTCCTTAAAGCTTGCCTGTGTTCCTGTAGTACCTTTTACTCCCCTGAATCTCAGATTATCCAATCTGAATTCCAGTTCTTCAAAGTCAAGAAGTAATGAATGAAGCCATAAAGTCGCTCTTTTTCCTACTGTTGTAAGCTGTGCAGCCTGAAAATGTGTAAATCCCAAAGTAGGAAGTGATTTATATTCCAAAGAAAATTCCTTCATTCTTTTAATCAGTGTAAGTAATTTTTTTCTAATAATAAGGAGTCCTTCTTTTATCTGGATTAAGTCAGTATTATCTCCCACATAGGCACTTGTAGCTCCAAGATGTATTATTTTTCTTGCATTTTTAGCCTGTTCTCCATATGTATGCACATGTGCCATTACATCATGTCTTAATTTTTTTTCAAACTCTGCCGCAACTTCAAAATCAACATCATCTTTATATTTTTTTAGTTCTGCTATCTGTTCATCTGTAATAAAATCAAGCCCAAGTTCCTTCTCAGCTTCCGCAAGATTTATCCACAGCTGTCTCCATGTTCTAAACTTAAATTCCGGAGAAAACACATGCAGCATTTCCTTGCTTGAATATCTCTCTGCCAGTGGATTTGAATATATGTCCATATTTTCCATATTTGAAATTCCTCCTACTTTTTTAATTTACAATTCGAATCTAAATTTCAATTTTTATTATTTTACAACTTCTCCATTCCAGTCCTGTATTCCACCAAAATCAATTACATTTGTATAACCTTTTTCGATTAATCTTAATGCAGCTTCTCTGCTTCTTCTTCCACTTCTGCAGTAAACTAAAATCAAATCATCTTTATTTTTCAATTTTGTTTCTGCTTCATTTTCAATAGTTTCAAGCGGAACAGAAATTGCATTTGGAATATGTCCTTCATTGTATTCCTCTAAGCTTCTAACATCTACAACTATTGGTTTTTCAGTTAACATAATATTTTTAGCTTCATCTGAAGTTATTTTTTTATATTCTGCCTTTTTTTCATTTTTTACTTCTTTTGAATCTACCGAAACCTGTTTGCTATTCATTGTTCTACCACATGAAATTCCTAATACAGAAATTAATCCAACTATTGCCATAAGTGCTATTTTTTTTATTTTCATCTTTATCTCCATTCTATTTTTTATTTTAATTTAATTATTCCAAATATAAATTATACCATCCTTAAAATATATTTTCTTTACCCAATCCTCATTTTCATTGAACTTTACATCAAAAGGTTCATATCTAATTCCTTTTTTTCTTTCATTGGTTTCATCTAAAAAACCAACTATGTATATTTTTTCATCAGTTTCAATAAAATTTCTTATCATTTTAGTAGATACTGCCTTGCTTACTACAATTTTAGGTTTTTTACCATTTACCTGAAAATCTTTTTCAGTGTATACTTTTTTATCTTTTCCAATTGCCCTAAAATTCTGATATTCTAATTCTATCTCATTTTCATTGGTTTTCAATAATCCATGACCAACTAATTTTAATGTAAGTGTGTCAAAAGAAATATTAGAAGTTGTTGCATTTTTAAGTTTATCTGATTTATTTCCCTCTAATTTTTCCAGTTCTTCCCTTGCAGGTTCTATTCCATTTTCCAAAGCTCTTTTATACCATTTTTTAGCTTCTTCAATTTTTCCATTTTCTTCATAAAAACTTGCCAAGTTATACATACTTCCAACAAACCCTTTTTCAATTGCTTTCAAATGAGTTTCTTCACTTTTTTTTGTTTCTCCTAATTTTTCATAAACTAAAGCTAAGTTTACAAGAAGACCATCATTTTCATTATTTTTCAAAGCTTTTAAATAATATTCCTTAGCTTTCTTATAATCTTCTAATCTTTGATAAATAAATCCTAACATCCTTATAGAATTTTGATGATTCTGTTCCGCCGCTTTCAAGTAATATTTTTCAGCTTTTTTCAAATCATCATAGTTATGAAAATACAAATTTCCTAAATTGTAATATCCTTTGACATCTCCACTTTCTCCAGCTTTTAAATAATACTCTACTGCTTTTTCAAGTTTCCCATTTTCAGAATAAAGAAGTGCTAAATTATTGTATGCCTGTGTTTCGCCTTTCTTTATTGCCTGCAAATAATATTTTTCAGCTTGAGGAAAATTTTTCTCGATTCTATAAACTTCAGCTAAATTAAATAATGCAACTGTTCCACCTTTATCTATTGATTTTTGAAAATATTTTTTAGCTTCTGAATAATCTCCTTTTAAATAATATAAATTTCCTAAATCATTTAAAGCTATTATATTTCCTTTATCAATTGCAGATAAATATAATTTTTCTGCACTTTTAAAGTCTTTCTGATAAAAAAATTCTCTTGCCTGTTCTACTTCTTTCTCTCCATTTTCAGCCATTGCAAAGGTTGAAAAGACTAATATACTAATTAAAATTAATAATTTCTTCAATATTCCATCAACTCCTAAAAATTATTTCACAATTTCAGTCAAGTCATATCTATAAATATTTTGACTTCTTTCAGGTCCTACTGAAATCATAGATACATTACATTTTAATTTCTTTTCTATATATTCTACATATTTTTTACAGTTTTCAGGCAGTTCATCATAATTCTTTATCTGTGTAATATCTTCAGTCCATCCAGGAAGTTCATCATAAACTATATTCAATGTTTTTGATTTTCTTAAATTTCCAGGATAAGAATGATAAACTTTTCCATCAATTTCATATCCAACCGCTACTTTTATTGTTTCAAATCCAGTAAGTACATCAAGTTTTGTCAGTACAATATCAGTTAGGCCATCTATCAGCACAGCGTATCTTCCTATTACAAGGTCAAGCCATCCACATCTTCTAGGACGTCCTGTAGTTGCTCCATACTCATGTCCCACTGTTCTTAATTTTTCTCCAGTTTCATCATTAAGCTCTGTAGGGAAAGGACCTTCTCCTACTCTTGTTGTATAAGCCTTCATAACTCCAAGAATTCTGTTTATTTTTTTAGGAGAAACTCCTGTACCTACTGTCACTCCTCCAGCTGTAGGTGAAGATGATGTAACATAAGGATATGTTCCATAGTCAATGTCAAGCATTAATGCCTGTGCACCTTCAAATAGAACCTGTTTTCCTTCTTCAATAGCTTCATTTATTTCTACAACTCCGTCTATTATTCTATGTCTTATTCTTTCAGCAAGTTTCATAAATCTTTCATATAATTCTTCCAAATCAAATGTGTCTTTTCCATATCTTGTCAGCATATCATTTTTTTCTTTTACATTCCACTCCAGCTTATCCCTAAATCTTTCAGGCTCAAGCAAATCTCCTATTCTTATTCCGTTTCTTGCAATCTTGTCAATATAGCAAGGTCCTATTCCCCTCTGGGTAGTTCCTATCTTATTTACTCCCATTGCTTCTTCCTTTGCTTTATCTATCTCAATATGATAAGGCATTATTACATGAGCTCTCTCATCTATAAATAATTTATCCAGATTTTTTCCTCTTTTTTCCAATGCTTCTATTTCTTTTAAAAGTACTTCAATGTCAACAACTACTCCTGCTCCAATAACACATTTTCCCTGTGAATTTATAATACCTGAAGGAAGCAGATGCAAAATAAACTTTTCATCGTTTACAACAACAGTATGACCGGCATTATTTCCTCCCTGGAATCTCACAATATAATCAGCCTTAGGTGAGAGAACGTCTATTATTTTCCCTTTTCCTTCATCTCCCCATTGTGTTCCTATAATTACAAAAGTATTATTTTCCATTTTTATTCCTCCTCTTTCTTTACAATTCCAATATAAGATAAGTTTCTGTGTTTCTGTGCAAAATCTATTCCGTACCCGACTACAAATTCATCAGGTATTTTAAATCCTGTATAATCCACTTCTATCTCAACTTCCCTTCTTTCAGGTTTGTCAAGCAGAGTACATATTTTAATACTTTTCGGATCTCTGGTTTTAAGTATTTCCAGAACTTTTTTCAATGTATGGCCTGTGTCTATTATGTCTTCAACAACTATTACATTTTTACCTCTGATATCCTCTTCCAAATCCTTTTTAATTTTTACATCCCTTGAACTTTCTAATTCGTTTCCATAACTTGAGACAACCATAAAGTCAAGAGTTGTTTCTGTTTTCAGTTCCCTTACAAGATCACTTAAAAAAAGTACCGATCCACGTAAAAGTCCAATTAATAGGATTTCTTCCCCTTTATAGTCATTGTCAATCTGAAGTGCCAATTCTTTTACCTTTTCTGAGATTTCTTCTTTCGAGATTAATGTTCCAATGCTGTATTTGAACACTGCTTCTCCCTCCAATTCAAAATAAATTTATATGTTACCTTGTGAAATGTGTAAAATGAAAAAAATTCTATTCGTTTACTTCTTATTTTACTATATTTATATTTTTTTTTCAATTACAATTTACTTTTTCTAAAATATATAACATTAAAATCTTATTCTCTGCTACTGCTAATGCATCATCTGAGGTATATTGCATTTTCTACCTCCTTACCTATTATTTGTTCTTATTTTTTAAATTTTAACATCTTATATTTTAAAATATATCACAAATATGCACTTTTTTCAATTTTTTATATATTTTTTCAGAAACTAAAGCACTTCCACCGGGTGAATTTATTCTTAACACCAACCCTTTCAAATTCTTTATTTCTTTTAATTCTTCCAATTTTTCACATACATTTTC
>ERZ773233.1639-NODE-1639-length-12909-cov-5.161195_pt1 | contig 12909 bp, 13 predicted proteins | sample MGYA00580991_ERZ773233 | MGnify/ENA primary metagenome ERZ773233 (study PRJEB29015, sample SAMEA2738178) | human oral metagenome | biome: human oral; feature: human-associated habitat; material: saliva | place: China | collected 2161 ...
TGCTATAATAAGGAAAATGATGATTATTACTGTTTCACTTCGGCAGGAAGTTGCCAAGGCCCAAACATTATATTTTCAGTGTACTGGAGTTATTATATGGATAGTGACAGGGAAGAAATAAAGGAAGATATAAAAAATAAAATTGAAGTTTTTTTACTTTAAACAAATAATCTAAAATATAAAGGGAGAATAGTAAATGAAAGAAACATTTAAAAATATGACAGATAATCCCTGGTTTTGGGCAACCGTTGCACTGTCGGGCCTTATGTTCATAAATCATCTTGTAACAAAAGTAAAAAGGACATTATGGCGCACAAAAAAATTAATTGCGGCTTTTCTCATAACAGCGACAGGTTTCGTAAATACTGCAGTTAAAACAATGGAAAATTTTTCAGAAAAAAAGAAGAGCACAATAAAAACCGAAAAAAATATAAAGGAAAATAAAAAGGCAGAAAAATAATTTTTTCTTGCCTTTTACCTTTTTAAATGCTAAAATAAAAATAAAAAAAGGAGAACAAAATGACAAAGGATTTTTTGGAAGACACAAAAGAAACGTTAGGAAACGCATATCTTCTATATTTGCAGAACAGAAGTGAGGAGGCGTTACATTTCGGGGATAAGAAAACCTTCGATATGCTCAATTCCGAACTTCTTGCAGGACTTGAGGCACTGCTTCCTGATATTGACGAAGAATCAAAGGCGGTTCTTGAAGCTGAAATAGAATTTGTTAAGGAACAGATGGAAAGTGATTTTGAGGATAAAGGTTCGAAATACCTTTTAACTGATGAATTCCTTGACAGGCTTGATGCGGATAACGGTGAAGATGATGCGGCATGGCAGCAGTACATAGGAACAAGGCTTGCCGAAGCATCTTTTGAAAAGGACAGCGCAAACTGCATATTCCTTACAGGAAAATACCGTGATGAGCTTCTTGAAGCTTACGGAGACGAACCTGAAATGAAGGAACTGTTTGAACATTTCGACCAGTACAAGGATAATTTCAGGGAAGTTGCACAGACAGTTTTTGAAAGTTAATTAAGGGCCTTATGGCTCTTTTTTTTATTGCAATTATTATGTTTTTAAAGTATTAAAAAAAAGAAAAGAACTGTAATCAGTTCTTTTTTTTAATCCTCAACGTCAGTCAGGCTGTAGGCCAGGTTCTGTGCCGGCTTGTTGTCATCCGAATTAAAATTTCCTGTCTTAAGTATTTCGTCAAATTCTTCCTTGCTTATGTTTACAGGATATTCCTTATTTTTTAGGTCTTTCCAGTATTCAGTCGCCTTATATTCAAAAGATATTTTTTTCCCTTCAATTTTGGCAAGATCAAAAAGCTGCTTATTTTCTTTAAAAATATATGACCTGTTTTCAGGATCGTAATGGCATTTAATGAAACTTGTAGGATAAAATTTGCTTGAACCGATGCTGAATATTTCCTGTTCCTTCCCCTCTTCAAAAAACATTTCTTCCCCATTGATAAAAATTTTAAAATCAGCCATCAGTGAGACACCAATTATCTGTTCACCGTTAAACATAAAACCGTTATGCGGATCTTTGGGCATAAAGTAATAGTCATAACCTATCCGTTTTTTCATTTTTTTCTCCTTCCGGGATATTTTATTTTTATTTTACCATAATTTTATCCTTTTTCAAATAAAATTTCTGTCAAATAATAAAAAATATTGAAATTACTATGTTTTTATGTTAATATGAATTAAGTTTTTTGAAAAAAGGAGTAATTTATATGAAAAGCAGAAGTGAACTGTTTGATAATATTATTAAATCAAATAAATTAAATAATATTTTTCTTGTTATATTTATTTTTTCTCTTATAGGCGTAATGTCTTTCATTGCGTTTTTTCTTCTTTCTGATAGTTCCAGTTGGAGTTTTTATAAAAAAGATGAAACTAAAACGGAACAGAAAGAAGGTTTTAACAGTTATGATATATACAAAGTTTTAAGAACAAAAATGGAAATTGAGATCCCTTTCACATATTATGGTGGTAATTATGAACTTGAAAAATGGGATTTCCTTTCAAAAAGTTCCTCTGAACAGAACTTTATATTAAATGAAATGAAAAATCTTCTTAATAATGAAAATATACGAAAAAATTCGAAAGAATTAAGAAATGAAGCTGAAAAATATAGAAGGGAATATGAAAAAATTCAGGGAAAAAGATATGGATATATTTTTTCTGAAGAAGAATATGAAAAGTTTATTTCCTATATAGAGGCTGCTGAAAAGCTAAATGAAAAAATAATTGACTTTAACCTTATGGGAAAAAAATTCAATTATCAGTCAATGAAATTTGAAGTTGCATATAATTATAAAATTTGGGCAGGAAAAGATTTTGTTTCCGTCGAAGATATGGTTAAAAGTTCAGATGAAGTTCTTGAAAAAATAAATTTCAGGAACAGAACGGAACTTTGTAAATTCTGGCAGGACGAAGTTCCTTCTGAAACGGTAGGGAAAAACAGGGAAAAAATTTTAAAATTTAAGGAAAAAAAATTCATCTATACTCCTATAGTTGAAACTTCAACTTTGACAAATTATGAATTAAGAAATTTTTTATGTAAAAAATAACTTGTTGAGAAAGGAAAAAAATGGTAAAATCAGAAATGAAAACAGTTAAAAATCAAAATGGAAAGGAACAGATTATGAAAAAGGAATTTAAAGAAATTATTGAAAAATATCCTGCCTTCAGCAGGGAACTTATTTCAAATATGGTAAATGAGTTTGAGGATGCAGGTGAAATGTCGGAAGAAAGATTTATAAAAGCTGGGAACGGGAACATTTATCTTTTTGAAGAAAACAGGAAATATTATAACCTTGTAATCATCAGCGGAGAAAACAGTAAAGTTTTTATTAAATACAGAGGATGTTTTAAAGAAAGGCATAGAAGCAGAAATTTTGAAAAAGGTTTAGAACTTGCCTCAGACGATACAGAATGGGATTATTTTTTTAACATTGAACTTGATAAAAAAATAAAGAAGTCCAAATTCAGTTTTGAATTCTATTATTATTTTTATATCATGGAAGGCAAGCTTGAACACATCTTTATGAAAAACATTGTAAACTATCTTTCAGAAGAATTTACGGAGCTCCTTATCTTAAAAAACGCCATAAGTGAAATGGAACAGTACAGTTCTTTCCTTGAAATTCCGGTCCTTACTGAATTTAACGAAAAAACGGAATGTTTTTATATGCTTGAAAAGGAACTGGACGGTAAAATACAGGAATATAAGGAGCTGCCCCCTACATTCATGCCTTGCGCAATGTTCTGCAGGCTTTCAGAAAAAATGGAATTTGTTCTGGAAGATATAAAGAAAAGGAAGGAAGATTATCTTAAATCAAATTCAGAATTAAAAATGGATCTCTGTGAACCTGCCGGCTTCCTGATAAATTATTTTGAGGTTAACGGATTGAACAAAGAATGGAACCTATATTTTGAAAATATGGGTGAAAAGGAAATAAGTTTTATTGAAATGTTTAAATATATTACAGGAAGATGTTCTGAAAAAATTTATAAAACTGCTTTCAGAATAAAAAAGAAATGGCATTGCGCCATTTTTTTAATATATAAAAAAATTTGAAATTTATATTTTCAGATGCTAAAATGGATACAGGCGGGGAACGGATCCGTACGCTGGTAAAAAAGGAGTTAGTCATATGACGCAAATGAAGAAGAAAGTCAGGGGGATAGCGGCAAGGGCCCTGCCGGTCCTCCTTTATGTCATTTTTGCCGCTGTACAGGCTTTTGCCGTTTCGGCGGATCAGGCAGGATTACAGTCGGCGGACATTGAAGAAGTCAACGAAGTCACAGGCCTTGGGTGGGGCCTTGTATTCACATTCCAGAAGTTTATTGTTCTTATGCTCATACTTACACTGATAATAACAATTGGAATGGAAGTTACTAAGGAAAGAGTTGATTTGACAGCAATTCTTTCAAAAGTTGTCTGGGCCTCCGCAATTGGCGGAACTGCATATATAGTCCTTGATATAATAAAGGCTGTATGGGGGGCTGGAATAAATCCTCTTATGATTGTGGGTGGAGGATAAAAAAAGGAGGAAAATCTTCCTCCGGGGCTTAGGCCCTTTTTTTTATTTCTTTTTACCTTTTTTCTTTCCACTCTTTTCAACTTCAGATTTAAAGTTCTCCATTACCTTGAACTTTAATCCTTTTTTGGCAGGCACCTTAATTTCCTTGTTTGTCTGTGGATTTCTTGCTACACGTGCTTTCCTGTCTACTGGTGTTATTTTAAACAGTTTTCCCTGCTTATATCCGTCTGCAAGAAGTTCTTCTTTTATGGCTTCATCGTTTGTTTTTAAAATTTCTTTAACTTCTTTCTTTGTCAATGTGAAGCCTTTTTCTTTTAATTTCTTGTAAACTTTTTCATTAAACCCTTCCTGATTTAACATTTTTTCTCCTTCCGGGCCTTTAAGCCCTTGCTTTTTTTATCTTTCAGTTTTTTTCTGCCTTGATTTTACAATATTTTTTTTACAAAGTCAAGAACTTTTTTTAAAAAAATTATATTTTCCAAATGAAAAAGGAATCCCTTTGCAGAAGAAGTCCATATTTCCTTCCGTTTAGCATAAGGAATTCCTTATCCAGTCCATAATGTCCTGCAGATAATATGGAAGTTCTGCAGGTATCATTATGGAACGATCCTGATTTATTATATCATATTTCTTTAAAAAGTCAAACAGTTTTTAACATTTCTTCAACTTTTTTTATCTGTTCCTTTGACATCTCTGTCCCTTTCGCATTTATTTCAAGAAAGAGTTCCAGCTTAAAATCATAAGGAATTTTATCAGAAAAAGAAATGAATCTTGTATATTCAACATTGAAACGTAGGATCTTTTTAACATCCTTTTCTGAAAGCTGACTGAAGAATGTTCCATCTTCAAGGGAAAATTCATCATTGATAAATCCAAATATGGAACTTAACCTCTGCTTTCCATCAACAACTTCAAATTTTTCATTTTCTCCATCAAATTCCTGTATGAAAACAGGTCTTATTTCGGCTCTTGATTTAAGAAGTGCCATAATATATTCCTGTTTCTGTTTCAAAGTCCACACAAAATCTCTCTGATATTCAGGAGATAGATTAATATTGCCTTCTTCATTTTTTAAATAGAAATTGAGAAGCTGACCGTTAATTATGCTTTTTTCAATTATATGTCCGTTCCAGTCGATCATATTCCCAAAACGGCTGTTTTCTGCAATGACTTCTTCCCTGTATTCATTTTTCCTTAAAGCGTTTACAGGAAAATCCCTCACGACTTCCCTCCTGCCACTCTTTTCGGCAACATATCCCCTTACTGTTGCAACATTTCCGTTAACTGATATTATTTCTGTTTCTTCCATATAGCTGAATGGAGTTTTTATTTTCATTCTTATTTTCCTTTCATTAAAAAATTTTCCATAATTTTTTCAATAAGATCACCTGCTCCAAATTAAGTTCTTCAAACTTTTTTATCCTTTCAGCAGAGATTCCATTGTTATTCCAAAATATTTTGAAACCTTGTAGAATTTGTCAACCGCAGGCGGAGAATTGTCCCATCTTCTTATGGTTCCGTTGCCAAATTTCATTCTTCTTTCAAGTTCGGCAACCGTTATCCCTTTGACCGAACATAAATGCCTTATTCTGTTTACAATATTTTCCATATTTTTCCTCCTATGATATTATAACTTATTTTAGCATATTTACTAATAAAAGTCAAGGATTTTCCTGACGTTTGACTTATATAACCATAACAGTTAAAATGGAATATGCGGCATTACATATTTTTTCCTTTCCGGGACGGAGCTATATATCCGTCCTTTTTTTGTTGCATAATTTCCTGAAATATGTTATAATAAAATATATCAAGAGCCCTTTGCGGTAATGACATGAGATTTTAAAAAGCGGATTTGTCCGCCTTTTTTATTCTATAATCTTTTTTATTTTACCTTTTAATTTTCCACATTCTTGCGTACAGAGATTTTCCCTTCCAAGAAATTGTTCAAGGACAAACCTGTCGTTCCTGAATATTATTTTCCCTGTATATCTTTTCCCGTTTTCTTTCACTGAAAAAATCATGCATTTTCCGTTCTCAATTTCTTCCTTATAACTAAAAGAACAGTTCTTCTGTTTTAACGCTTCAATAAAGAGTCTTCGTGCATCGTCAATCAGCTCAATGTCCTCAAATTTACCTAAAAGTTTTTCGTTATAAAGTTTTACAAATTTCTCATCCGTCCCAAGAGGTGCGGGATTAAATTTTTCAATATATTTTTTTCTGCGTTTCCTTATAAGCTTTCCATGAAATTTTTGCACTTCCTCAAAGGATTTGCATTTGATAAGTTGCATAATATTTTTAAGGGATCCGTTTTCTGAAAGATTCCATATCCTGTAAATTTTTCCTTCGTATTTCCTGTACTCTTCCTTCCTGCTTTTAGAAAATCCCCATTCTGATGTTTTTCCGGTAATTTCAAGAAAAAGCATTATGATTTCTCTTCCCGTTGCATTACCCCCTTTAAGACGTTTAAAATTTTCCCTGTTCTCAAGAATTTTCAGGAAGATTTCCTTCCCATATTCCAAAGTGATGAAATCATAGACTGTTCCCATTAACGGCAGGGGAAGCCTTGAAATTATTTTTCCATAACTTTCCAGTCCTTCCCTGTCCGAAATGAATGCCGCAAGGCTGCCATAATTCCTGAAAGTTTTTTCATTAAAATCTTTCGGTATATGGAACCATGAAAAACCATATTCCCTGTTTTCGATGAAAAGTTTTTCAAAATCTTTATAAAGGCAGGTTTCTTTCTGCGTTTCAAGAAAAATTTTAAGTGCTTCAGCCATAAGGCCTTCGTAAGGGAAAATTACGTTTTCATTTTTCAAATAAAGCTTTATAAAATTTTTATTTTTCCCTATCGAAATTTTTACATGATTTCTCCATCTTGATGCACGTCTTATGTTCTTTTTCCGTTTCAAAAAATCAGCATAATTTCCTCTCAAAGTAATGCCTGTCGTCACCCTTATTGTAAAACAGTCTTCTCCCTGTGAAATTTCCATAATTTCCAGTTCATGTCCGCCACGAATTGAGATAAATTTCCCGTCATGAAAATCAACATATTTTTCGGAACTGTCGCATATATATATTTTATTTTTTTCTTTCCTTATTTCATAATATTCTTCCTTTGAATATCTTTCAATGAGATTGATTATTTTTTTTCTAATTTTAAAATTTTCCATTTCCCTTATATTCCTTCCTTCATTTGAGTTTTTATATATGTTATTATAACATAAAAAAATAAAACTTAAAAAATATTCATGTTGACTTATTTTTCAGTTTATGATATTATAATGCCAAAGTGCATTTATGCACATGACCTCCTTAATTTTTTTAATTTACTTTGCAGTGCCGGGACTTGCCCGGCTTTTATTTTTTTGTTTTTAGGAAACTGAAAGAGAAAAAAATAAAAAAAATCATTTTTTTAAAAAAAGATTGCCAATTTTAAAAAAGAATAAAAAAATCTTAAAAAAAATAGTGTTCTGTTTACAGACACTTTTTTACATTTTATTATCCGATCAACCTCTAACGCTGTTTTGAAAATACCGGGGCCTAAAAGATGGGGATTGAAACAAAAGTCCTTGAAAAATTTATTAAAAAAAGTTTTTAGTGATTGACAGAATGGTATTTTATGTGTTATAATTCAACTATAATGCAAGACTGCAAAAAAATAAAAAAACGTCTTTTTGAAATGACGGAAAAGGAGAAAAAATGGAAAATTTAGAAAAGACATGGCAGGAAATTGAAAATTATGCCAAAACTACACTGGGAAAATATTCGGAAGATTTTCTTTCAAAAACTTACCTTGGAGGATATTCGGAATATAATGGGAAAATTTCAACAACTTCAGCTGACAGGGCATGGAAAAATTTAACGGAAGCTTCTTCAAGGGAAGAATACAGAAACATAAACCAGTTAGGATATGGTTTAAATCCGCCTAAAAGTGCAGTAAGGACAGTAGTTGTACCTAGAAAAGGAATTACGAAAGTTTTCGACAAGGATGGAAGTGAACACATAATAACTGAAAACAATTATATAAACTTCCCAAAGGATGACAATGAAAGGGTTCTTAAGGGAGTTTTCCCAAGAAAAGGGAAATGGGGGAACGGAAAGGAATTTTCACTTCCTTCGGCAGGAAATCAGCTGGCAACTCCTATAATGAATAAAATCATAAGAGGAATAGTTCTTGAAGCGGAATTTACGGAAACTAACGGACATACAAAAGGGACAAAAACAATGGTAGGTTCGGTTGATGGAAGGTTAAGACATTTCCATAAGCTTTACGGACCTAACGTACAGTCAATCTTTATAGCACTGACAAGTAAAAGTCCGGTTGAAAATTTTAAGGAAAGGGCAGTCAATGCTTTGAACGGTTACAGTTCAGGACAGGGAGCTCAATACAGCACTTGGATTGATCCTGTCGACTTCAAAAAGAACTTTGCAAGACTTATAGCACTTACTGAAAAAATTCCTTTCATTGCCACTTATATGCCGGCAGTAATATTGGAACAGAAAGTATATCAGGAAGCAGTAAATAGAGGACTTTCATATGGAGAAAGTTATTATCCTGTTGACTGGGATCGTTTGGAACAAATGCAAATAGGTACTGACAAGGAAGGAAAATCAATCTGGGGAAACATAAAATATAATGAAGGAATAAGTAAGGCAAAAAATCTTGCTTTTGCAAAAAGTGCTTCAACAAACTTCATGATGAATGCGATTGCCGCAGGTATAGAGGAAGGTCAGGTCAAGCTTGAAAACATAGCAGAAGAATTAAGGGAAGCAAGGAATGATGTTGAAAAGGCATTTGAAAGGGAAATTCCTTCCGAACTTGAAATGAATACTGAAAGGGAATACACTTCACCTTTTGCAAGTGCGGCACCTTCTGAAGAAAATTCTACAATACAGGCAGAATTTGATAATTACAAATCAGCAAATGACAATGTAGAAACTGATGAGGAAGATGACGATGATTTCCCGTTCTAAAAACTGAAAAAAGGCACATTTAGAATATGTGCTTTTTTTATGTTATAATAAAATAAAAAAGGAGAATAAAATGGAAATTATAAGGGACAAGGAAGAATTAAAGAAAAAAATTGACCTTGCTGAATATATAGGCAGATATGTCGATCTGCATCCACGTGGCAACACCCTTGTGGGAGCTTCCCCGGTAAGGGCTGAAAGAACCCCTTCATTTTACGTCATCCCTTCAAAGGGGATATGGAAGGATTTTGCGGGGGGAGCCGACGGGGTATCAAAAAAAGGTGGTGACATATTTGAATTTTACAGATATGCCGTAGATCCGAAGGCAAGTTTCCTTGATGCTGTAAGGGAAATAGCAAAAGCCTATGGATATACATATGCCCAGACGGAAGAACAGAAGAAGAAGTTTGAGGAAAAGGGGAAAATAGGAAAGCTTATGAATGACTTTCAGACCCTTGCCGTATCAAACCTCAGAGCAAATCATGAAGCCATGAACTATCTAAAAAAAGAACGTGGACTGAATGAAGAAGCTATTGAAAGACATGGATTAGGCTTCTGTACACTGAAAGATTTAGAAACACTTAAAAAGAAAGGATATACCAATGAAGACTTTGAAAAGGTTGCACTCATCAACAGGGCGGGCTACCCCATGTACAGTTCACGTATAACAATCCCGATAAAAAATGACAGGGGGGAAATAGTTTCATACGTAGGAAGGGCTACAAGAGCCGGTGAAAAAATAAAGTACCTCAATGCAAGAAATACTGAAATATATGAGAGAGGAAACAGTATATATGCCCCTGAAATAGTAGGAAAAGGAACCGGATTTGGGACAATAGTTGAAGGGACTTTTGATGCAATGGCGCTTGCAGGACAGGGATTTGAAACATATGCGTTCCTTGGGACTGAAGCTACGGAAAATCAGCTTGATATAGTTGCTGAAAAGCACGGCAATGTACTTATAATGACCGATGGTGATGAAGCGGGACAGACAGCAATGTTAAAGCTTTCAAAGGAAATGCTTTCAAGAGGCTGTATGGTCATGGTAGCGAAAATTCCTGACGGAAAGGATCCTGCCGACTACTTTTTAAAAGAAGGGAACAGTGCAAAAGATTTCCTTAAAAATGGTAATGCTAAGGATATATTTGATGCGCTCCTTGAAAATGAGGATCTTGAAACACTTCCCGGCAAAAGGAAGGCAGGGAAAATAATAGAACCTCTTCTTGAAGCCTGTGATATGGCGGCAAAGGACTGGTATTCGAAAAAATTTGCTGAAAAAATAGGTGTTGAGGTAAAAGATGCAAGGAAACTTTTCCCAAAAGTGTTTGGTGAGGGGGAACTGGATATAAATGAAGAGCCTATGTTGCCGAAGGATGAAGACAAAAAAGGGCCTGATTTCTATGAAAGCCCGTCAGATCCTGTTCTTGCTGCTGAAGAAGAACTTGTCAGAATGGCCCTTCGTAACAGTTTCGTTAAAGAAATTGTTCCTACCTTGAGTGATAGCTTTTATAAGAATTTATGTATTAAAGTAGCAAGAAACAGTCAAGCTAAGGCTGGTATGACTACTGGTATGGATAACAGGGAGATTGACTTCCTAAAACAGCAGAAAGGCTATAATCCTAAATACGCTTCCCCTGAAAAATGTATAAAGGAGCATAGGCTTCTTGTTGTTAAAAAAGAACTTGATATGCATAGAAAAGCAATAGTTTCCCTTGAAAAGGAACTTGCTGTGCTTGAGAAAAATGGTCAGGCAAGATAAAAAGAGGATTTCTCCTCTTTTTTTATTCCCATTTTTTTACATTCATTCCTTCGGTTGCTACGAAGGTTGTCATTGAAAATACGGGGTTAGGGTATCTTGTGTATTCCTGTTCTTCCGCACTTACAACGTTATCAATCGTGAACTTGCCGTTGACATAGCCCGGCACCCCATTTTTTACATATTCGGGAGCATTTTTCATTTTCACGTATCTTTTTTCAAATTCCCTGAAAGTATTTTTCCCGCCATAAATATCATCTATATGATCCTTAAATTTTGAAAGGAAGTATTCCCTTTTAATATCCTGATATTTGAAAGGGTTTATGACAACATCATCTGTCGCCTGTTCTTTTACTGTTTCAATTTTACCAACTTTAAGTTTCTGAATGTTCCTTACACCTTCGTGGGAAGTTTTTTTTGCATAAAGCTCTTTTATTTCGGCATTACCAATGGCCGCAATTCTTGAACTGACTGTCGGATCGGCGATAACTTTGCCCACTTTTGCACCTTCGCCAAGGACAAGCTTTCCGCCTGCAAGTTTTACGACCGCCACACTTCCATGCACTTCAAGGGTTGCTCCTTCATAGACCGTTATTTCGGTTTTAAGGGCCTTCCCCTTGATTACAAGGGTTCCTTCAAGCACCTGTGTAGGTCCTTCGTAATAAAGGTTTCCCGTAAGTGTAAGCGAAGCTCCGCCCGCTTTTCTTAACCCCGGAAGATGTGTTGCGGTATCGGCATAATAGTTATATTCTGAAGGTATATATTTGTTAAAGCTTACATTCTTGACCTTCCTGAAAGCAAGCTTCGGCTGTACTATATCCCCTTCCTTGTCCTTTGACCCCGCTATTATGTTCTTGACTACCGTCCCTTCAGGATGTTCAGAAAAAGGGCCGTATATGTCATTTGACCTTGTCCAGTTGTTATATGTGTCGACCCACATATAGGCATTGCCCATCCCGTCATATATGCGGTCATAGTTTCCCGCAAAGAACTTTTCTTCCTCAATAAGCCCCGGTACAAGCATTGAAGGTCCGTTCATTGCCTTTTCTTCGTTAACAATTCCCCAGCCTACATATGAATCAAGCTCATCCTTGTCCCTTGTTGCAGTTGTAAGGACAATCTGTTTTGCCTGAAGATATGAAAGACCGTCATATTTTTTCATAATTTTAGTTATAAGGCCTGCAAGCCTTGGCGTTGCATACGAAGAACCTGAACTGATTTCCCCGTAGGAATCGATGTCACCCCTTGCAACGACTGTGTGTGTCCTTGCATATAATGCCCAAGTGGGATAACGGTCACTCTTATCGCTGTCATTCACAAAACATTCCCTGCTTATACGTTTGACAGGATTGCTTGCAGTCTTTTCAGTACAGGAATAATCCTTTACCTTGATAAGTTCGGCTCTCATAAGTTTCTGGGCTTCGATACCGAACATGGGCATGAAGAACGTCTCCTGTGAAGGATGTACTGCATGCATATCAGGGTCTCCCGAAACAAGGGCTTCGTCTCCGACAGTGTTGTCGTTCGCAAGACCGTTGAGGAAAAGGTTGTCCTCATTCGAAGTCAGGCCCAGCACCCTTGGTGTCTGGTGCGTGTTTCCTGAAAGTTCGTTTATGATATTGCCGAAATAATATCCATCGGAAGCCGCAAACCCTAGCGAACCTGTAAATCCGTATGAGGAAATTGAAAGGATGCCAAGTGGGAGGCTGTGCGGTTCAATCCTTTCGATTATTCCTGATTTACCCTGATTTTCAGCAAAAAATTCTTTACCTGCAGTTTTTGTAAAAGCTGACATTCCTGTAAACAGGTGTGAACTTTCAGGAGCTTTTTTAGACATCCTTCTTGACACGAATACAGAAATTTTATCCTTTGATACTCCAAGCTCTTTTTTTATGTATGAAGTGTCGGCAGGACTTCCACCTATACCGTCATAGAAAAAGACGTTGATAGGATAGCTTCTTCTTGGATTCTTTGCGTACTTTACAATTATGTTCCCTTCGGGCGATTTATAGCTGTCAGTCTTTTCTGAAGTATATTTAAGTTTTGCGGCATTAAGCAGTGAACTTAAAAGCATTGTTATTATAAATATTTTTTTCATTTTCATTCTCCTTTATCTCATAAA
>ERZ773233.1647-NODE-1647-length-12872-cov-3.227510_pt1 | contig 12872 bp, 16 predicted proteins | sample MGYA00580991_ERZ773233 | MGnify/ENA primary metagenome ERZ773233 (study PRJEB29015, sample SAMEA2738178) | human oral metagenome | biome: human oral; feature: human-associated habitat; material: saliva | place: China | collected 2161 ...
TTTTTGTCGAACTCTAATTTTTTATAAAAAATAATGATATTCTCTAAATATTATTTTCCTAATTATACACTTAAACCCTATATTTACAATATTTTCAAAATTTCTGTCAATACCATATAGTTTTCCCATTATTAAAGGTCGACAGATTAAAAATTTTTCATTAAAAAAAATTAGAAGTCTTCTCATCTTCCATTCCCCAGAATTCTTTTTCAAGCCATTTTTCTTGTCTTGTTTTAAATAATAAAACTGAATCCTTATCTTCCCTAATATATATTTTTAACTCTAAATAAAATTTTCTCAGCAATACTGGGGTTATTTCTCCTTCAAATGCTGACTTTTGAACATGTGTCAAATATTTTTTACATATTTTAAAAATATTACGGGAAATCCTTGCTCCATTATCATCTGTTGAAATATCATACACTAATATAACATACATATTACCACCATATTTTAAATCCTTCATATTTTTTATCTTCCATTAAATGTTTCACTATCTTATATGCTTCCAATCTCATAAGGTGTCTATATGATACACTTCGTCCTAAATCTCTATGTTTTATAGTAGTTTCAAGTCTTTCATTAAAAGTCTTTAAAATTAATTTTTGTGCTTTTTCTTTCATGTAAAAATAATTTGAATCTTTTGCAAAATCTTTTTCTGTTATCATCTTTTTATTCAATAAAGAAAAAATAACTCTATCAGCAAGTAAAGGCTTAAAAATTTCAGCAAGATCAAGTGACAAAGAAAATCTTCTATCTCCTACACTATGTAAATAGCTTATTGTAGGATTCAGTTGACTGACATATATTTCAGACAGACAAGCAGTATAAACTAGTGTATTTAAGAAGGAAATCATAGTATTTATCATATTATCAGGCGGTCTTTTTACTCTTTTTTCAAAATCAATTTCCTGATTTACAATAATATTCCAACTGTCATAATACACTTTTCTTATACTTCCTTCAACTCCCATAAGTTCTTCAACATTTTGTGTTTTAAAAATTCCTTTTCTCAAAGCTTTTATCTGCTCTATAATTTCTTCAAGTTCTTTTCCTCTTTCCTGATAATATCTAAGATTTCTCAATATATTTGCACTTGCCGCATCAATTATTAGCTGTGCCAGCTCTGTTCTTTTATCATTATCTGTATAATTTTCAACCTGTTTAACAAATAACTTTCCTGAAACATTCGTTTCCTTAGGATAAAAAGTTCCTGTATAAAATCCGTAATAATTAAACACGTGTACAGGTATTTTTAAAGTTGCAAGATAATTCAAACATTTTGTATTGAGGGAAACTTCACCAAATAAATATATGTCCCTTGTCATTTCTACTTTTATATCCTTAAATCTTCCATCCAATGCTGTTATTCTTACAACATTGTCTTTCCTCTTTAATTCTCCATTTGAAAATATAAAATAACTTTCAGACATTTTGACCATCTCCTGTTTTTCCTAAAGAATATAAGACTTAAATTACTCATCTATTACAAAAATAGAACAGATGAGTAATTATTTTAAAATTAAATATAACAGTATTCATAATAGGCACATTTTTTACATTGCTTATCATTTATAACTTCAGGAGAATTTTCATTTTTACATATTTCTTCTATTTCCTTTAAAATTTTTTCTAGACGGATTTCATCTTCTTCAGATAAAATAATTTCTTTTCTTTCCCTTATTTCAGGATAATCAATTATTCCCTTTTCTATTTCAATTCCTCTTTTTTTTAGAAAATAGATATAGTATTTTACCTGCCATACTGCAGCTTCTTCTATGGCTTTACTCTTTTTTATTTCATGAACAACTTTCCAGTTTCTTATAAAATCAATATTTACAGTTTCTTCTATGGCTATCTGTTTTGTTTCAAAGGAATATCTGCTTTCATCAATCAGTTTTCCCATTTTTACATTTTCATTAGTTTCTTCAAAATTTAAATTCCTTGAGAAACACCATAATTTCCTTTTGCATACAAAATAATAGTTCATCATTAAGCCGCTTATTCTCATAATAAACTCCCTGTTTCAGTGCTGTTATACTAAAAACATAAATCTTCAAAATCTTTCTCTTTTTTCTGCTTTAATACTTCCACACCTTTGTCATATGAATAATCACAATCTAAAATAATTAATGTTTCATAATCATTTATTTCTATTTTTTTTACTTTTTCAAGAGAAATATTATCAAATTCATATTCAGGAATTGCTACTTTAAATTGATTTATTTCTCGTCTTGCTTCTATTTTTTCACTTCTTAAATCTTTTCGCTCTTCTTCATCTAATCCCTTTGCTTTTTTCTTCAGGATTTCAATATTTTTCTCTATTTCTTCTTCATTTTTCTGATAAATAATTTTTGGAATTACATCTTTCGAAGCAATATTTCTAAAAATTCTTTGTACTTCTGATTTTGTTTTTTCATATTCCACTATATAATTTTTCAAAGCATAAATATCTTTTACTAATTTCCCATAATATTCTGTATTTTTTAAACTTTCCGTAGAATAAACTTCTTCTATTAATTCTAATTTTTTCTGTTCTGTCAGCAATCCATCAACTTCTAATAATGCTTCCTTAGATTTATTATGAATTTCTTTATCTATAACTGCTTTAGAACCCTTTATTCCGGAACATTCTTCTGTGAAAACATAACAGTTATATTTTTCATCTAAAACTTCTCTATTTCTGTAACATCTTCCCATTCTCTGAAAAAGTCCATTCAAATCTGATAATTCTGTAATGAGAATATCAAAATCCAAATCAAGAGATGCTTCGACTACCTGTGTACCAATCCAGATTCCATTTTCAGAAATATTTTTTAATTTCCGTTCTCTTTTTACACTTTCCTTAAGTCTTTTAGGATTAGCAAATTCAGAAATTTCTTTTTCTTTTTTAGCTCTATCTTTTTTTATAAATCGGCTATGAAGTAAATTCAATTCCTTGCATTCTATTCCTAAATTTTTCAATTCTTCATATATTTGTTTAGATTTTTTTACAGTGTTACAGACAACCAGAATTTTATTATTTTTGTAATTTTCTTTTATAAATTCAGCATTAATAGTATCTTTTAATACTTTTATATTATGTCTTCTTTTATCATTTATAAAAGGCTCTGTAGTTACAAATTCTATTTGTTCCTCTTTTAATAAATCTGGAATAATTCCTGGTAAAGTAGCTGTCATTATTGCAAATTTTCCACCAAAATCTGTAATATATTTCAGTCCGTATATCAAATAAGCTAATAAATCTGTTGAATACATCTGAATTTCATCAATAACCACTTTAGAATAAGATAGTGTAGCAACTTTTAATTCAAATCCCGGTGCTCTGAAAACAAAATCAAAAAGCTGGTCTATTGTACAGACTGTCAATGGTAAGGATAACTGTTTTGTTTTATCCATATACATAAATAATCCATCATTATCCAGTTTTTCCAAGTTATTCTTTTTCTTATTTTTTATATCTTCCACATACATTTCCCTAAAATCTGAATGTAGCAGCCCTATTCTATTTTCTGTTTTTTCAATTATAATCTGATTTTTCACTCTGCTAAAAATTGAATTGATTGCCACCCTCAATGGTAATGTAAAAAATCCTTTATTATTACCTATCCAAAGTAGGCCCGCTTCAGTCTTTCCGTATCCTGTCTGTGCCACAACCACAATATTTTTATTTCGATTATTGCTCATAAATTTTTGCAATGCATTCCAATCATTCTCAGGATCATCCTTTTTCAATACATTTTTTAGAAAATCATCCATTTTTTCTTCAAGAAAATCATTTTTTTCCTCAACTGGAATATATGAACTTGCAGCATAGTCTATTTTATTCAGTAATCCTTTTAACATCACATATTTTTGAAAGGTTTCTAAAGTTTCCTTTTCTGATAAAATAAAATCTTGAGAATAGATTCTTCCATTTAATTTATAATATTTTTTACTCAATTTCTTTAATTTTATTTTTTCATTCTCAATTTTAAAAATAGGATAATTTAAACTTTCTTCTGTATTATTATTCATATAGTCAAAATATATATCTTGCAATTTTTCTAAATAGCTTAGAAAATAATCTGCTTCAATATTCATTAATTCTATTTCTTTTGAAAAATCTTCTTCCGAAATTTCTGAAATATCTCTTTCATGATGTAATGCAACAGAATAAGACAAAACTTTAATATCACTTTTATCAAAATAATTTTCACTTAAACTTTTGCTATCTATAAAAGAAGTACTTAATAACCCATGAGGAAGTTCTCCATTTTGCTTTTGACCAGATAACTTACTTTGAAATTTTTTATTTATCTTCCCAAGGTCATGATAAATACAGGCAAGTAACAATAATTTTTTGGACACATTTATATCAGAATATATTGTAAAAAAATTTTTAAAGTTATTAATCAGATTTTCAGTATGTTCCATTATTGTTTCACCATTAGATTTTGCTAAAAACTTATTTTCCATAATTAATTTCTCCTATAAATTACAACTCACAAAAAACAATTTCATTATCCTCATCAATTGGAAGTATTTCTTCTTCCAATGCTGTTATATTTGAAGAATACAGTACTTCTTCCTTTTTCCATTCCCTTATAAATTTAGGCTTTGCTTTTGTACCAATATTTTTGAGTTCATAATTTTTTGTCAATTCATATCTTGTACCACAAACATGAATACCTGAAGTTGGATTACCAAATTCAACTTTTTCATCATATACAAAACTTAAAGGAATATATGCAAATACTTCTTCTCCATTTTCTAAATCTTCTTCAATTTCTTTCTTTTCCACGTCTACAATTCTAACATCTTTAATTAGTACAATATCCTCTCTTCTCCCTAAACTCGGATATTCTCTCGGATATTTGAACGCTTCAAAAATAGTATTTAAAAATTCTCCTGACTGGTCTTCTGGGATAATATGAATTGTCAAGTTTACATCAACTAATAGTTCAGCAGTTGCAACTCCTCTATTAATACCATAACCATTTACATTTAATTGATGCCTTCCTGTTTCAAAAGGATTTCCATTTTTAAATTCATATCTTGTATATAAATCATTAACCTTAGAAAAGTAACTTCCACTGATACTTATTTTCATCGGTTTATATTCCTTAAAGTCACAGAGGGAATGAACCATTCCAATTACTGTTGAATAGGGTGGCAAAGGATAGCTTTCTTTCAGCTGAAAACTTGTCGGAACTTTATAATTTACCATATTTTGATACAATTTTAATTTAATTGCCTTCATAGTTATCCATCAACTTTCTCTGTATAATAATTATCAACCTTTTCTTTTAACTGTTTGAAGAATTCAGGAACATCTAGTACATTTATATTTTTTCCTTTTAATTTTTCTTCAACTTCTGTATCATTTTCAAACTGTTCTTTTACAATTCCAGAGATTGTATCTTCCTCTATATAATCATAAATTCCGCTACATAATTTATCAACTAGAATCTTGTTATTCTTGACATCCACTATATTTTCAAAAAATGGATTTTTTATATCGTACACTCCACCTATTATAAATAACGGTTTTAAATCTTCCCTTCTTCCTTTAATATCCCTATAGAGTAATGAAATTGTATCTAGAAGTTTTCTTACTCTTCTTGATTTCTCTTCATTTGAAACTTCAATTTTATCTAATTCATCTATTCCAATTCTATCTAAATCTATAGTAACTGTATATTTATAGTAGGATTTATGTATTTCAGCCTGTGCAATATTTGGAAATTCTCCAATTCTATCAGCTAAGCCTTTATTTGTTAAAAATTCCAGATCCCCTTTAAATGTTTCCAATGAAATAGCATTTGACAGTCTTACTATTGCAGAACGGTTCTTAGAATTTTCACCTTTTATTGTTTTCATATATCCAAAAAAATCAAGTTCAGGGTAATCCTTAATTGTCGTATCTGCTGAAAATTGAATTACATTTTTATCTCCACTATCTTTCTTTACTAATGCTTTTTTTTCACCTAATTGTTCAATTATATTATATCTTATTGCCTGTCTGGAAATATATGTATATTGTTCTCCCTTATTTCTTGATAATTTCTTTAATGCTGCAACATTTCCTATTCCTTCTCCATAGTTAGCACTTTGTGCCAAAAATATTGCTGTAAAAGTTAAACCTTTTTTCTTCATAATTATTCATTCCCTTCTTTTTTATCTGTCTTATTTTCATTCTTACTTTTATCTTCACCTAATAAACCTAATAAAAATCCATGTCCTAATGTCTGAAAATTTTCATCATTTAAAAGTGCTTTAGCAAAAAGTGAGCTAATATTCTTTCCTGCATAAGCATGAGCTGAAATCAGAGCATCCATAAACATATCAACATTATTAATTCTCAAAGCATTCTGAAGTCTGTATAACAGACTTCCTATCTTCTTATCATTTCCACTTTTTCTTATATATTCTTCCCTAAAAATCATTGCATCTCTTCTTATATAGAAAACATCTTTTTCTGTTAATTCTTCTGACGTTTTCTTATTTTCCTTTTTTTCAATTATTTCTTGCTTATCCATTTTCTTCAACCTCCTGATATAATCCAAATTTATTTTTAGCAAATCTTCTATATTTTTTAGTTTACAAGATAATTTTGCTTTTGAAATTTTATAATAGCATAATTTGTTTATTAACGAGAATAAATTCTGATTATTTAACAATTCTGTTATTGTCGTATCGTAAATATTAAAATATCTTTTATCAATTAAATACCATTTATCTAATAAATCATCTAATTTTTCTTTATTTTCAGATAAAAGCTTTAAAATATTTCGTGATAACAAAGTAAACTTATAGTGTCCTTCCTCAAACTTTACAATCTGAATATCTGATAATTCATATTTTGTATTGTCTTTTTCTTTTTTGATTTCCTTCAATAAATTTTTATACAGATTTATATTTTTTTCTTCTGACTCATCTTCTAAAATATTGTATGCAATTCCATTATTTATTTTACATAATTGATCTATATTATGATTTGCATTTACAAATATGCCCTTGTCAGCTCCGTATACAAATCCTGCCGGAACACAGGAATAAATCAATGTAATCAAAGGAGTTACTGCAATATCATTTACAAAATTCCAGACATGTGACGGTTTTCTATTCACATCAAATCCTGTATCGTTTAAAAACCCTAATGTATTTTTATAATTCTTCATTGACATATTCGAAATTGCACATTTATATTTAAATTTAGACTTGTCAGCATTAACATATTCTAATGCAGGTTCTACAAAATATGATTTATATTCTTCATAAATATCTTTATCTGCATTTTTTTTATATAAAAATGATACACTGCTCCAGGCATTATTTATTATTACATAAGCTATATTTTTAGCAGCAAGATAATTTTTTACATTTCCATCCTTATCGGTTATTTTCTTTTTGAAAAAATCAATGATTTTCTTCATAATCTTAAAATTATTTTTTACATTTTCCATAGAAATTTCATCAACATTTTCTTTAGGTTCTTTTATTTTTTTTAATTCCTTTTCCAGTCCTAAAATTTTATCGGTTCCATTTTTTTCTATAAAATCATATGCTTTTTTATAACTTTCAGATTTGATTTTAGCTTTAAAAAATGTAATTTTATCATTTATCATTTTTAATGCATTAATACTTCTAATTTTTTCTCCATTTTCTTCAAATTCATCAATATATTTCTCAAATTCAAGAATTTTACCATAAGTCAGTGTTTTCCCGTATCTTTTTATAAAAAAATCAAAATATTTATACTCGAAATTTTCCAAAACTTTTGGAGAAAATTTTATTAAACGATTTTTATTATCAATTTCCAGTTCTCCACTACTCTTTGCTTCTTCTCCAAGTATATTTATAAATCCTAGTAATCCAGCATTAAATAACCAATCCTTCAATTTCAATTCTATTTTTTCATCCATTTTTCCTCCTTTTTCCATCTTTCTATCCTAAATCATTTCCAGCAGACCGTATCCTGAACCTGTCAAACTACCCATTCCTCTATTGTAGATATAATCCAGTAAATATGACTTTCCTGTAAAACTTACTATTCCAATTGAAGCATTTATAGTTTTATTATAAAATTTTACTACTATCTTTTTTAGCTTTTCACTATTAATAGTTAAATTTTCTATATCTTTCTGTATATAGTCTCCGTACTCTTCTCTTAATTCAGAATATAAATTTCTTTTTATTATTTCTATAAACTCATTATTTTCACCTGTATAATAAATATCTTCTCCTGTATCTTTATTATGATCTCGGCAAACTATTGGTGACATTGTTTTAGCAATTAATCTATTGGTGTCTATATTTGAATGTGGGAGCTTATTTACTCCTGTTACTTTGACTACCAATCCTTCTGAAATTTTAATTTTTTTATATTTAATAGATATAAATGCATTAAATATGTTGATACTGTCACTATTATTCAAAACAGAAAAATTAATAACAAATTCCTTTTTTTCATCTTGCAGATATATTCTACCCTTTTCAAATTTTGAATTTTTAAAATAGACACTCCATGAATACTTCTTTGTTTTATTAGAATTGAAAAAATCATTAAATATGTCCTGGTATTTGTAAAGTCCTGTCTTGAAAAGTTTCAATATAGATCTCCTGTAGTCTTGAGAAAAGCTATCTCCTTCTATAATCTCACATGTAATTTTAAATCGCATTTCTTCATCTCTCCTCTCTTACTTGTTATTTTTAATAATAACTTGTAAAACTCAGTATTAGTATATCTCATTTTTCTAAAAAGTAAATAGTCTTTAAAAAAAAAATTATCCTATTATAGTTTGATATATAATAAAATATTTTTTTTAATTTGTCAATTACATTTAATATTTTTTGGTTGACACTTATGAAATAAAATGTTATGCTTAGAATAAAGAAAGGAAAAAATATGAAAGAAAAGAAAGAAAAATATTTCATTCTTCCTGATAAAAACAAGGACAGGGAAGAAAGTCTTAAAGAAACAGTTGAACATTACCAAAAAGTTCAAAAAAAACTCACAAAATTTTTGTCTGTTATCCCATTTCCTGTTGCAGGAATTATCGTGATGGTTTTATTGGTAATTTCAATATACAGTGGAAAAACAACTGATATAATATTAAGTGGAATAGCTGCTATATTGTGTTCTATAACCTTTATAGGAAGCAGAAAAATTGCTAAAATGGATTTAATGGAAATAGGAGACATTGAATTAAGGAAAGCCGTTAATATTTTCAATGCAAACGCTCCTTATATTTCAACTGAAAATGGCAAAAGAAAACTTAAAATTAATTATGAACTTCTAAAAAAAATAAGAAATAAAAAATAAAAGATCCATAAGGATCTTTTTTATATTCCAAGAATTTTAATTAAATCTTCTGTTACTTCATCATTTAAAGTTAATTTGAAATTGCTTATTGGGATTCCTTTTTCCATTTCCTCAATTTCCCAGACCTGTTTATTTTCAACAAATCTTCCAATCACCGGAAAAATTTCCCTTACAACACCGTTTTCTTTAAATATTTTATAATTTCTTATTTTCCCAGCATCAACAGAAACTTCAAAAGTTTTTTCATTATTTGAAATTTTAAAACATTCTTCTTTTCTTTCAACTTTGAATTCTTTTCCATTTATGTATATGTTTTTTTCTGTAATTTTATCTTTTTTAAAAAGAGCCAAAGTATTTTCCAATTGTTTTATTGTTATTACTGAAAACATAAAAATCACTTCCTTTCTAATTTATAAATTATTATAACATTTTTTCCGTTTATTGTCAACAATTGTTTATGAAAATGTAAAATAAAAAAGGAAGTTTTATCTTCCTTTCCCTTTCCAGCTTGTTGTATTTTTCTTTTTATCTTTTGAAACTATGTCTTTAATCTGTTCTCCTAAAGTGTTGAAACCACTTCTTTTTTCCAGTGTAAAAATTTCTTCACTATGTCCACCTTCTATTCTTCTTCTTATAAGTTCAGCACCTAAAATGCCATATTCTTTTGAATTACTTTTATGTTTTCTGTATTTATAATATTCATCAAGAAATTTCCTATCCGACATTTTTGAAACTCTTTTTTTATAACTCTCTAATTTACTGTTTTCAATTGCTTTTTTTGCATCTTCTATAAAACTCATTTCTTTTCACTCCTCTATCTTGTTTTTTGATTTTCTTTTTTTATTTCTTTTTTTTCTTCTTCTGAAAGAAAAATTGTTTTTTCACCTTTATATAAAAATTCTCCACCATATTTCTGTATTTTTTTATCTTCAAATATTTCTTCTTTTAATTCTTTTACTTTTTCTTTTGATAATTCATCTGAAAATTTTATAAATTGCTTTTTGTACATATCCTCAATTCTTATCTGCTGTATATTCTTACTTACTTCCAGATTTTGAAATTGTTCCAATTTTTCTTCACTCATTGCAAAAGTTGTTATTTTTAAACCTTCAAAATCTTCGTCTTTTTCAATTGTATTCCCAAAACAGCTTGTTATGAATTTTCTGTCATCTTCAATATCTCTATTCCTTTCAAAAACAATAAATTTTTCAACAAATTCCTGTAAAGAACCTCTTTCTTTTAAAGTCTGTCTTACTTCATCATTTTCACGATCGTATGAATAACAGTTTCCTTCCTTGTCAAAAAGTTTAGTGTTGTCAGGAAGAAAATCAATTACAGAAGTTACAAAAGCTGGATTTTTAATTATAAGTTTTTTGTCAGCAAGTTCTTCATATACAGATAATGCTTTCGAAAATTGAAAAACATAACCATCTTCAGGAACATTTATAAAAATTTCGTTTTCAGTTTCAGTGAAATAATTATTTTTATATTCTTCTACTGTTTTTTTTATTTCATTTGAAAATTCTTGAAAGTCCTTCCCATTAAAATTTTTTGAAAGTATTAATGCATCAGCAGGCTCAAGTCCTTGTCCTGTTTTCTTAATTTCATTGTTTTCAAAACTAAAAGTTCCATATGCACTTTTCAAATTGAAATTTTCTATATTTTTTATTTTCTTTTCAACTTTAAAGTTTCCCTCAATTAAGTTACCGTTTTCCATATTTTTCAAATGGAAAGTTTTAATATTTTCCGGAATTTTAATTTTATTATAAATGTTGCAAAAAAAATTTGTCATTGGTCTTGTATCATAACGATATCCAAAAAGTTTGTCACATTTGTTTTCAATTAATAATTTATTATTATTTAAAACAGCCTTTGTGTCGTACTCTTTACCTTTTATAATTATTTCTTTAATATTTTCATCAATTAATTTAGGAATTGATAATATCTGTTTTCCTTCAATGAAGTTTTTTTCTTCAAGAAAATTTGGCATGATATAAAAATCCATTTCAAGTTTTCCTTTATCTAAAATTCCTGTTCCTGCTTTTTCTCCATTGAAAAGAAAATTTACAGGTCCATTTGAAGATAACATAAAGGCTTTTAATTTTTGTGGACTTATATTTTTAATTTCAAGTTCCATTTTTTTCTCCTTTTTTGTTTAATTATAACATTTTTTTACTTTTGTTTCAAAAAACGTTTTTTAAAAAAGCTTGACAATTAAGATTAATTATGATAAACTTAATTATCAATAAAACGGAGGTGTATTATGAAAAACAAAAAAATTGAATTAGATGATTTTTATGATTTTAAGATAATTTTAATTGATTTTTACTTTTTAGCCCCAAAAAATCCATGATTTCCAAGAGGGATAATAGCCGCAATTACGAAAAGGTGGTTGTTCGGGCTTGCGTGGTTTTTATGAGATTGGTAGATGTAGAAGAACTGTGGATTCAGCCAGTTGAAAAGCTTGATATCTGCTCCTAAATACACTCTGTTTCTAGCAAAGTCTCCTTTTTTTAAGTCAATGAAAATTTCATCGTGAGCAAAGAAATTGACAGATTTATCAAAGATTTTAGCTCTGTGTACGATGCCTAAACGCCCTCTATAAAAATCAAAATCCTCTCCACCTACTATGAATCTATGCAGATATGTGTTTCGGTTTTGCAAAATCCATTTGTTTTGTTTGTCCAGAGGAAGGGAGAAAGTCAGCATCGCATTGACTTGGTGCTCTTTCGCTTCCTTGCTATGTGCCTGAGGAGATTTTAGAAATACATAAAGAGGCATGAAGGAAATGTATTTATTGATTTTGATATTAGGCATCACCATTGCGATTTGTGTATGCTCTGGCGATGTGCTCACCCCGCCGTATACCGTGATGCTGTGTTCTTTTGGGATGTTTATAGAAACTCCCGTGGTCAAGAAAGATTTCTTGGTGTCAGCATCTTGGGCTTTCATGGTATTAATGCCGAAAAACGCTCCATATAATGCTGAAAGTAAAATTAACTTTTTCATTCGTGTGAAATTTAGAAAATTAAGGCTGCAAAAATACTAATTAAATCTTAGGTTTGTTTAAAAAGAAATCAATAATTTTGCGGCATGTTAATAGAAGTTTTTAAATCAAAAATTCATAGAGTAAGTGTTACAGAAGCGAATTTGAACTACATAGGAAGCATTACCATAGATGAAGACCTGATGGATGCCTCTGGAATTATCCATGGCGAGAGGGTTTATGTGGTGAATGTGAACAATGGAGAGCGCTTTGACACTTATGCGATAAGAGGCGAGAGAAAATCAGGAGTAATCTGTCTGAATGGCGCGGCAGCGAGAAAAGCCCACAAAGGCGATATTGTCATTATCATAGCCTATGCACAGATAACACCAGAGGAAGCCAAAACCTTTGAGCCCAAAGTGGTTTTCCCTAATGAAAAAACTAATTTATTAGAATAATAATGAGCCTCACAAGAAAGCAGATAAAGAATATTTTTACGATTTTAATTTCAGCTGGTTTGGCTGCATTTTTTATGTGGCTGGCTTTGGGAGATTTGGATTTCGATAAAGTGAAAGCATC
>ERZ773233.1648-NODE-1648-length-12871-cov-7.602216_pt1 | contig 12871 bp, 8 predicted proteins | sample MGYA00580991_ERZ773233 | MGnify/ENA primary metagenome ERZ773233 (study PRJEB29015, sample SAMEA2738178) | human oral metagenome | biome: human oral; feature: human-associated habitat; material: saliva | place: China | collected 2161 ...
CACGGACTTCCTTACCGTATTTCTCACCAAAGAGGGCCATAGCTCCCATTTCTTTGGCTGTATCGATATCTGTCTCAACAGTCTTGACCGCAATTGCTTCCCAGATTTTCTCATTGACCTCTTGTTCAATGGCACGCAATTCTTCAGCAGTTACTGCTTGGAAGTGCGTAAAGTCAAAGCGGAGGAATTCTACTTCGTTAAGTGAACCTGCTTGAGTTGCGTGGCTACCAAGGATATTGTGAAGAGCTGCATGGAGCAAGTGAGTCGCTGTGTGGTTCTTCATCACACGAAGACGACGGTTGGTATCAATGCTAAGTGTGTATTCTTGGTTCAAGGCAAGCGGAGCATGGACTTCAACAGTATGAAGTGGTTGGCCGTTTGGTGCTTTTTGAACATCTGTTACAGTAGCCACGATGTTTCCAGCAGTGTCCAAGATTTGACCATGGTCAGCTACTTGTCCACCCATTTCAGCATAGAATGGAGTCTCAGCAAAGATGAGAGAGGCAGTTCCTTCAGAGACAGTTTCTACTTCTGCATTGTCCGCTACGATAGCCACCAATTTAGAAGACAATTGTGATGCTTCATAGTTAAAGATGCTCTCAACAGTGATATTTTGGAGGGTTTCATTTTGCATACCCATTGAGCCACCTTTAACAGCGGACGCACGCGCACGTTCTTGCTGCTCTTTCATGGCTGCTTCGAAGCCTTCACGGTCTACCGTCATGCCAGCTTCTTCTGCGATTTCTTCTGTCAATTCCACTGGGAAGCCATATGTATCGTAGAGTTTGAAGACATCTGAACCCGCGATGACAGATTGACCCTTTTCTTTCAAATCAGCTACAATGGTTTCTGCAAAGTGTTGACCTGAATGAAGGGTACGAGCAAAGGATTCTTCCTCGCTCTTCACGATTTTCTCGATAAAGTCACATTTTTCAAGCACTTCTGGGTAGTAGCTTTCCATGATTTTTCCAACAGTTGGAACGAGTTTGTAAAGGAAAGGCTCATTGATACCCAATTTTTGACCATGCATAGAGGCACGACGGAGAAGACGACGAAGGACATAACCACGACCTTCATTTCCAGGAAGGGCACCATCACCGATAGCAAATGACAATGAACGAATATGATCCGCAATAACCTTGAAGCTCATGTTGTCGCCATCTTGGTCGTAGACCTTACCAGACAACTTCTCAACTTCGCGAATGATAGGCATGAAGAGGTCTGTTTCAAAGTTGGTCTTAGCACCTTGGATAACAGCTACCAAACGCTCCAAACCAGCGCCCGTATCAATATTCTTGTGTGGCAATTCCTTGTATTCGCTACGAGGTACAGCTGGGTCTGCGTTAAATTGTGACAAGACGATGTTCCAGATTTCGATATAACGGTCGTTTTCGATATCTTCTGCGAGAAGGCGAATACCGATATTTTCTGGGTCAAAAGCTTCCCCACGGTCAAAGAAGATTTCTGTATCTGGTCCAGAAGGTCCAGCACCGATTTCCCAGAAGTTGTCTTCGATTGGAATCAAGTGACTTGGGTCCACGCCCACTTCGATCCAGCGGTTGTATGAATCTGTATCATCTGGATAATAAGTCATGTAGAGTTTTTCTTTGGGGAAGTCAAACCATTCAGGACTTGTCAAAAGTTCATAAGCCCAAGTAATGGCTTCGTCACGGAAGTAATCCCCAATTGAGAAGTTTCCCAACATTTCAAACATGGTATGGTGACGCGCCGTCTTCCCTACGTTTTCAATATCGTTGGTACGGATGGCTTTTTGCGCATTGGTAATCCGTGGGTTTTCAGGGATGATAGTCCCGTCAAAGTATTTTTTAAGGGTCGCAACCCCAGAGTTGATCCACAAAAGGGTTGGGTCGTTTACTGGAACCAAGCTAACAGATGGTTCTACTGAGTGACCTTTGGTCGCCCAGAAATCAAGCCACATTTGGCGGACTTGTGCACTAGATAATTGTTTCATAAATATCTCCTTTTTTCTAATTTGATTGGCTTTCTAGCATTTCAACATAGTCGATAGCGACACAGAGGGAAATGACTAGATCTGCATAAGATTCGTCATAGACTGTCACGGTATAAGTCGAGGTTAAATGGAACAGTTCCTTAGCAATCTCCGCAATCACTTGATCACGATCATCGAGGAGTTTAAAGTTTAAATCCCAGATGTTTCCTTCAATGCGAAGACCAAGATTATCAAATTCATATTTATCCTTCCAGAAAGTCAACTTCTTGCGGATATAAAAACTATCGCCGTTACTGAGTTGAATTTCAAAACGAGGTAGGAAAGTTAAGACTTCCTTACTAATCTCACTGACCTGTTCACCAGCAAGATTATAGATGGTAAAGGTTTTAGGAATCTTAAAAAATGAACCTTCAACCTGATAGGCGATATTGCCCAACTCATCCTTGATATCAAAGCGTTCACCACCTAGGCGAAATTTTTGTTTGACAAGAAATCTTCTCATAAGCACCTCCAAAAATAAAAGACAAATCCATATCACGAAGGGCGAAAAACCGCGGTACCACCTTCATTCAATGAACTTGTCATTCTCTTATTCTTATGCAATTGTGTGATTGAGTAGCATGATTTTCTATCTTAGATGGCTCGCAGCACCGCCATTTCTCTGGACTAAGATGGAGAGAAAATCAATTCTCAACTCTAGTATTATATCGTTTTTTGGGTTGGGAGTCAAGGTTAATAACCATGAATCATCAATTTCGATTTTACACTCTAAATTTATCTAGACTGACTTTGTGTTGTTGTAGTAGTTTTAGGTTTATAAACTGTAAGCTTAATTCGTGTACGTTTCAAATCAACTTCCTTTCCCACTTTCGGACTTTGATCAACCACTGTTCCTTCAGCAGTACCTTCAGGAGCAGTTGAAACTTCTACTATTTCAATATTATAGTCCTTAACTCCTAATTCTTGGATTAAATTATTTTTCGAGAACTCTAAACTAGAACCAATATAATTTGGCATTTTAGCACTAGTTCGTTTTATTGCAACAGTCAGAATAATATCCGATGAATCATTCAAATCAAATAAAGTCCCCTCCGACAAACTCTGACGTAAAATTGTACCGGGAGAAGAGTCATCAGTTTCTTCTTCCTCAACTATTATATGTTCCTCAGTAATTTTTCTACTCTTCAATTCTGATATAACATCAGAGACTTTTCGACCAATAAAGTTTCCAATATATACTTTTGTAGCCTGTGGTCTAGTAGTGGGAGACGTTGTTGATGTTTGTTTATCTTGAGATTTACTAGTACTAGGTGAACTTTTGGTTGTTGAACTAGTGGAGGTTTCTGAAGTAGATGGTTGAGTTGAATGATTATTACTGTTATGAGTATAAGATGATTTAGACTTGATCATACCTATGAAAAAAGTTCCAATTATCGCTAATAAAAGTAAGCTTATAGCTATTCCGAAAAACCACTTTATTCTACTTATTTTTTGTCTACGACGCTCTAATAATTCATTCTGTTCTCTTTCTTCCTGTTGTTTTAACAGAAATTGCTCCGTAGCCAAACGTTCTCTTTCTTTTTCTCTTTCTTTCTCAAGTGTATACTCATCATACTCAGCTTCTGCTTCTGCTAGAAGTATCTTAATTCTACCTCTCTCGTCTTCTGATTCAGCTTTAGCCCACATTTTCTTTAAACTAAATATATTATCTTTATATTGTTGCTCTATACGTAGTTCTAATTCTCTCTGATGTCGAGATTCCTCTTCCCATTGCCTCTGACGTTCTAACTCATTTCTCTCTTTTAATGTTTCTTGTTGTTCTCGAGCAAGACGATTTTGTTCATCTAGTGCTGCCTGTTGCTTTTGGTTAGAAAAATGCTGTTCCCATCTCTGCTGTTCCAACAAGTTATTCTGTCTTTTTAGCTCTTGATTCAATTCTTCTTCTCGACGAGCTTTTTCCCAATCATTCAAATTATTCATAGCCTCTCCTAATTTGCATTATAACCATGTTCTTTAGATTTTAATACTTTCTTCCAATATCGTTCACGTTGGAGTGCTTTTTGTTTTCCAACTTCATTCTTTGGAAAAATCTCTAATAAACTATATTGGAAATACTTTTTAATATAACTTATTCCATATTTTTCTACTATTTCATACAATCTTTTATTTGGATAACGATTCTCTTCCATTTCGGATTTATCATAGCCTTCACTTAAGTATGTAGACCATCTTCCATAAACTCCATTATCTCCATAAGCAGAACCAACATAGAGCTTTCCTGTCTTATCATCAGTAATAACATAGACACCATAAACAGCTGAAAGATATTGTCTCCAAGAACTATTTGTCCAATTTTTCTTTAATTCTTGATAAGAAAATGAGATATTTTCATAACCTGGAAATTGAGAGGTTTGATTAAAATAGGAGATACTGCTTACAGATTCTACTACAACTGATTCAATTATTTTAGGATTGACATAAAACCATGATTGGCCTGTGTTGGTATGATTGACCAAAACTTTTTCTATAAACTTATCATACTCTTTTAATCGTTCAGCTAAAGCAAACTTGACATGATGGTTCCTATAGGCCACTTTCTTTATCTGACTATTCTTTTCTTTTATAAGATAGGCACCAACAAAAAGCCATTTATGGTACTCTACTTCTATAAATTGAAACTGAATTTCATTTCTACGATTTCGACTTTTTTTATCTGAACCATTACTTAAAATCCAAGGCAAAAAATCTTCAGATCCACTGATATAATCATCAACAAAACTATAATCATCCCAATTCTTGTTAAATCGTAACTTAATACGATATCCTTTGTAATCTGATTGTGACAATAACTCATTAAATCCGAAAATATCCTTCAAATATATCTTTTCATTCATATTGTATTTCTCTTTTATTTATATGGAGAACTTTGCATAATCTCTCTCCTATATCATTATACAGAAGGGCTTAATAACGGTCAAGAGCTTAAATATTTTTTCAAAATCTCCGCAAATTATCTTCGATAAAAAACCATTCCCTATATCTCTGATTACTTTTTCAGGATATATTTTTTCTTACCGCTATCACTCTTTTTATCCCAACTTTTATCCCACATTTTCGAATTGCTAAAGATAGCTACGAAAATATTTGCAAATATAAAGAACCCTATCACCAAATGTATGGAATCAGTTGTTAGGTATTGTCGATCCAAGCCATCCTTTAAATGAAATAGTATAATTGTTTCGTCAACAATCAAAAAGGTTGGCCAATAACTTTTTTTGAAAAAAGTAGATATTTTCATTATTTGTTACCGCTTTCTGTAAGGTTAAACTTAGTATACTACTGGGAAAGAAAATAAGCAACTATCATAGAAAAAGATACCGTTACAAAAATTGCCTTCTATTTTAAAAACACCCCATGGTGTGAACCATGAAGTGTTGTAAATGCTGTATTGTAACTGGTTCTTAACGTTTTGAAAACTGGTTAACTTTACGAGCTTTCTTAAGACCTAGTTTGATAGATAAGGATTTTACTACATTTCAAAATCCCTCTATAAAAGAAATTCGAGAAATTCTATACTTAAAAATTGTACTATATTTGATTGGAGAGGGAAAATATATATTCTATAATTCATTAGCCACTTTTAAAAAATAATTACCGTTTCTCACTATATTATTTAATAAGGTAAATATAGTCTAATTTTTGAAATCCAATTTTTGACAATTTGAAATAATTTCTTCCCAATTATTTGCTGATTTAATGATTTTACATATTTCTGTGTATTTAAGTTTTGTTTTAAATTCACTAAGGGTAATATTTGAATTTTGTCTCATTGTGTCCCAATACTTATCAGCTCCAAGTAAGCCTTTCTTTATCCCTTTTTTATGAAATAATTCATCTTCAGCTTTAACTATATAATTATAAGCATCTTTTAAAACCGATTCTGGTATTTGTACAATCTCTGCAATCCACAACATCAACTGAGGACATCGAATTCTACCTAATTCGCAGTCTTTAAAGCACTCCTTGTCTTTCATCTTGCTAAATTTATATTCAAAATACGCTTCTGCGAGATGAAATTTTTGTGATGGATTAGGTACATTTCCATGTTTAAAATATCCTTCAGCATTTTGACCATATCCCATAAATGATAATTTATCCGCTAAAAATTCACATTCATTAACATCACTGAAATTAATGAGAGAATCTGGAATATTATTAAAATTTTTATTGATTATTGTTTGAAAATCTTTTTGTTTCATTTTTTCTCCATCCTTATCCTGTATCGTTTTCTATATTGTCAATACATCTTATCTTTTCTGTTTCTTCATTATCTCATCAAAAATAATACCACTCAGCCATTCACTGAAATCAGAATTATTTGTCCATTCCCCAAATAATTGCATATTATCCCACATGATTATTCGAAAGACATCACTTAATGCTGTTTCATACTCCCGTTTAATATTTTCTAAATCTGAATTTTTTAAAGCATTTCTAAACTTTTCATTTTTCATAACCATATCTGGTAATTCTTTAATTTGACGAGCGACATTGTCCTTATCTTTCCATTTGATATTACCATAGACATCATTAAAAGTCGTAATGATATTTTCAAGTGAATCTAGTTCTAATCGTCCTTTTCTTCCTGTACCGATACCTAATCCTTCAACAGTTCCATCTTCATCCTCTAAAATGATCGCCATCGTTGTTTTCTTTTCCAGACGGTAGCTTTCCAAGTCAATAGAATCCAAGATCCCCTGTGAAAAATCCTTACCTTTAGGTGTTGGCAGCCGATGAATTAACTGCTCAAAAAAAATAACTTTCTTTTCCCATTCCACTTGACCAATAGAAAGAATAGAAGCTATAAAATTGTAGGTTCTAATGAACGATTTAACTCCACTCTTGAACGCTACTTGCTCTTCCTCAGTTAATGCAACATATCGTTCAACAACACTATCAATGATATGATCAATCTTACTTCTTGAACTATTTTCTAAGAAAAGTTCCACTACTGTATCTACTTCATCCTCTTCATAAACATACATTCCATCAAGTATACCTAACAGATTATTAAGTTTGTTTGGATCTGTTTCTTCTTCCAATTTTGTTTCACGATAATAAGGTTGGAAGGCTTCTTGAATATGTTCTGGTTTGTTTGCAAAGTCGATCACACATGTGTCAATTTTATATTTAGCACTTCTATTCAGACGAGATAATGTTTGAACAGCCTTTACATCATTTAACACCTTGTCAACATACATAGTATGAAGAAGTGGCTCATCATATCCTGTTTGATATTTATCCGCAACAATCAAGAATTTATACTTATCTTCTTTGAATCGTTCTGGTGTTTCTTTATCTGAAAATCCATTCAGGCTTGTTTCTGTAACGACCTTACCTTTGTACTCTTTTTCTCCTGAAAAAGCAATTACTGCCTCAAAACCAGTGTTTGAACGTTTCAATATATCGCTAATAATATTATAGTACTCAATAGCACGAAGAATACTCTGCGTTATAATCATCGCTTTTGCTTTTCCATTTATTTTTGAAGCGACCGAAGTCAAAAAATGATTAACCATTACTTCCGCTTTTTCTCGAATTGGAAACTCTTGCCCCTCAACATAGTTTCTGATTTTATATTGAGATTTCTTTTTATCAAAATCAGGATTGCTTTCTATAGTTTTATAGACCTTATAATAGTTTTCATAATGCGTATAGTTCTTTAAAACATCTAAGATAAAACCTTCTTCAATCGCTTGTTTCATAGAGTAGAGGTCAAAGACACTGCCAAACATTTCAATTGTTTTAGCTTTTGGAGTTGCTGTAAAGGCAAAGAAGCTAGCATTCTCAGGCATTTTTCTTGCTTCAATGAGTTCATTCAAATGATCCTCCATATCTTTATCATCTGTCGAACGGCCTCCTGAGACTGCCATATTGAGAGAAGCAGCAGCTTTACCACTTTGAGAAGAATGAGCTTCATCAATGATAATCGCAAAGTTTCTTCCTTGTAAGTCTGTTCCAATCTTCTCTAGGAGATAAGGAAACTTTTGTACAGTAGTAATAATGATTTTTTTACCATCTGTCAATAAGTTTTTCAAATCTGTCGATGAATTAGCATGACCAACAATACTCTTCTCATCAATAAACTTACGAATATTCGCTTCAATTTGCTTATCCAAATTCAATCGGTCTGTCACAACAATCACAGAATCAAAAGCCTTCTTATCATTGTAGCTCACTTCTACAAGACGATAAGCAAGCCATGTGATGGAATTACTCTTTCCACTGCCAGCACTATGTTGAATCAAATAACGGTTCCCAACACCATGCTCTTTTACATCCTCTACCAAACGAGTTACTGCCCGATACTGATGATAACGTGGAAAAATCAATGCCTCAGTATGTTTAACTTTATCCACTGAAATATAAGCGAAATCACGAATCAGACTGGTCAATGTCTCTTTCTTCAAGAACTCTTTCCAAAGATAGTCTGTCATAGTCCCTGATAGATTGATAGGATTCCCAGAGCCTCCAGTTTCTGTTCCCTTATTAAAAGGCATGAAACGAGTATTTTTGCCATCTATCCTAGTCGTAAAGCTGATGAAATTCTCATCAACTGCAAAATGAGCCATACATCGTTTAAAGGTAAATAATGTTTCCTTAGCATCACGGTCATTCTTGTATTGTTCTTCAGCGTCTTTATATGTCCACCCTGAGCTAGAGGCACGACTCTTAAGCTCCATTGTCATAATCGGCAAACCATTGATCATAATCGCTAAATCCAACTCCAACCCTCGATTCCTGTCAGAATAAGTCAGTTGGTTAGTAACGGCAAAAATATTAGTCTTAAACTCTTCGTATGAGCTTGGTCTCTTAGGATCTAACGCATGGTAAAAGATAATCGTCCCAGATGAAGGGTAACACTTAATTCCATTTTTAAGGACAGATACAATTCCTTCCTTACGAATTTTATGATCGAGTTGCTTGAAAAACTTATCCTTACCTACTGCTGTATCAAGAGATAAAATCTCATACTCACTTGGTTGTGATTTCTGAATAAATTCTAACAGCCTCACTTCATCAAAAGCATACTGCCGATTATAAGACGCCTTCATCTCACTAGGATGAATATAAATATAGCTGTTCTCTTCCACTAGATAATCAATGATATTGGTTTCTAACTCTTCTTCCATTTTTGTATCCCGTATTCCCATAAAAGGCACCTCCTATTCTTCTATTTCTTCTTCATCTGTTGAGATATCAACGTCTACTTTTTCGTAAGATGGAATGACAACGCTACGAACATCTATCTTACCGATCACCACTTCTGAAATGAGAGAGTATTTGAAACTATTCAATTCTCCGATAATTGAATTACAGATATCAATGTTTCTTTTAACTTTGCTTAACTTTTTTTCAATTCTCTCTACAATTTTCTTTTGTTCATTTAATGACACTACCGGAATTTTAATAGATTTTAAATCATTACTTTTAAATCTATATACTTTTATACCAGTTGATGCTTTTTTAAGTAACAAGGCATCCTTTTTTAAGCAATAGAACAAATACTTGGGGTCAATCCCTTCTTTAGGTTTTATAAGTAATTGCTCCCCACCAATTAGACCTTTTTCATCTCTATCATAGAATGCAAAATGCCCTAAATCTTCAATAGTTTCGGACGTATAAACTGCAATAATATCGTTTCTATCAACTATTTGAGACGATTTATAAAATTCATCATTTACGTAAAAATTATAATTGTTATCTATAGTGTCAACTTTATACACCTTCCCATACTGTAATGCTACATATGTGCCCTTAGATAACAAATCATCTTTTGTAAAGGTTGAATTACCTCTAACTATATCTACATACTTCCTAATACTTTCTTCTTTCATATTTGAAGAGTTAAAAGAGATTATCTTTTCAAAAAGTCGATTAAGTTTTTCTATCTTTTCCTTCTCCACAGCAATCAATCGATCAATCTCATTGATTTTCCAGTTTAGATAGGTAGCAATTTGTTTCTGTTCTATTAGAGGAGGAAGGATCACTTTTTCATATTTTAACATCTGCATTGGCACTCGAAGCCTATGGTCTAAAATTCCCTTTCCCAGCACTCTAAAAGATTCATAGAATGGTTTAACTTGAAATAAATAGTTCAGATAGTCTATATTATGCTCACTTTCATTTATCAAGCGCAAAACATAATAAACCTGACTTAATACACCTTTATATTTTGACTTACCTAATGATCCAATCATCATGTTCATCGAATTAAGAACCATATCATTCGGATAGACAATCTTATAATTTTCAATATTTTCTGAAGCCTTATTACCAACACTGCCTTTTTCTGTATAAGGTATAACTCCTCTGTTCTTTATAACAGACAAAATAAACTTAATGTCTCCTTTTTGATTTTTTTCTTTTCTCTCTTCAAAAACATGGGAAATAGGACTGACTTCCCAATGCTCTGGTACTTCCTCCAGCCAGGGCAGGTCAACTTTCTTGTACCGTTCGTACTTATTCATACAACCCCTCCAAAATGCTTGCCATCATGCCATCTGATTGTTTTTCTAACTCTTTGATTCGAGCAACAATGGTTTCGACGCTTTCTAATTGTTTTGGCTTGTAGAAGTACTTGGTGAAGTTTATCTCATAACCAATTTGTGTCTTTTCTTTATTGACAAAGGCATCTGGATGATAAGGTAGTACTTCTTGGGCGATAAAGGCATTGATACCACCTTTATAAGTCATCGGTATGTTTTCTGTATCAGTTAAATTTGTATCAATGATGACATTACCTTTACTATCTGTTTGCAACTCCGCATTTTCATCTTTAACAATGATATTATCTAACATCCCTATTGATAATGCTTTTGCAAAGTTTGCACCTTTGATATTATATGCTTTAAGGGCTTTATTAAAGTTCTTCACAAATGTTGAAAAGTCAAGGTAGAGTTCCTCTTGCCCAAAAGATTGTAATACAGCCAAGTAGGCTTTGATGTTCTCAGTTTTTTTGAGTTCTGAAAGAGCAGCTTTCGTGTCTTTAAGTCCACTATTGGATAATTTAGCTTTATCAAGGTTTCCTTCTAAGGCACCGACGGCTATTAATGTCGCTTCTAATTGTTGAAGATTAGTTTGATTGCAAAGAATAGCTTGTCTAAGTGGGCGTTCCACTGTCACCTTATAGTAACCAAAGTCTTCGTTATTGAATATTTTTGAATACTCGCTTTCTTGAAAATTGAGGTATTCATCAAGAATGAACTGACGATTCTCTTCTGAGAGTTCACAGTTTTTCTTACCAAGGTTCTTCCGTAAGGAAGTCTTAATACTGCTGGCATCGATTAATTGGATTTTTCCTTTACGCTTTTCTTCTTTACGATTGCTGAGAATCCAGATATGCGTTGTAATTGGTGTGTTATAGAATATGTTCTCTGGTAACTGAATAATAGCTTCTATAAGATCTTCTTCAATCATATAGCGACGAGCATTACTCGCCCCACTGCCTGCATCACCTGTAAAAAGGGCTGAACCGTTATGTACTTCGAGAATGCGAGATCCTAACGCTGTGTCTTTCATCTTAGCGATATTATTCAATAAGAATAGCAACTGTCCATCACTGACATCTGGAAGCATACGGAAGTCTTCTTGTTCTTTGTAAGATTTGACAAAACGTGAATCCATCACACTTTTTTTAGATTTATCGTCTGTTCCTCCACCCAAGATAGTGAGATCTGTTTTCCAGTTCTTCCCATAAGGTGGATTGGATAGCATAAAGTCAAAATGCTCACCCGAAGTTTGGTCGTAAGATAGGGTTGAGCCATAGAAAACTTTATTTGCATTGGTGTCCCCACCCTTGATCAGCAAGTCGGCTTTAGAGATGGCATAAGTTTCTGGATTGACCTCTTGTCCGAACATGTGAATCGATAGAGACTTGCCTGTTTCTTGAGCAAAAGTCTGAAGTTTTTCCTCTGCTACTGTAGCCATTCCAAGTGTTCCACAGGCTCCATCATAGATAGAATATGTCCCATCTTTCAACTTATCAAGAATCGGTACAACAGCGATGTCAGCCATCAATTCAATAACATCACGAGGAGTAAAGTGCTCCCCAGCTTCTTCGTTATTTTCCTCATTAAACTTACGAATCAACTCTTCAAAAAGTGTTCCCATAGCATGGTTATCTAACCCTTTTTTTATCACTTCACCTTGCGAATTCAACTCATCATAAGGACTAAGATTTAACTCTGATGATGTAAATTTTTCAATGACAGAACCTAGGATGCCTGCTTCTGTCATCTTAGTTAGCTGATTATTGAAGTCAAACTTTTGTAAGATTTCCTTTACGTTTTCTGAGAACCCATTCAAATATTCCTCAAAATTTTTCTTAAGATTTTGACGGTTTGTTTCGTGTTTTAAATCTTTCAGCTGAAATTGTGATGTATTGTAGAATGGCAAGTTCACAGCTGTTGCCAATGTTTTTTCAACATCCCACCCTTCTTGTTCTGCTGTCTCTTTAACTTTCATAATATTCGCTTTTTCTTTTTCGATAATAGTATCAAAACGGCGAATAACAGTCATGGGAAGAATAACATCACGGTATTTCCCTCGAACGTAGACATCTCGCAAACAATCATCTGCAACAGACCAGATGAAACTAACAAGTTTATTGTACTCCAATGCATTATATGAACTATCCATTTAATTATCCTCCAAATTAAATTTTTCAATCGTAATGATATCTCCAATATCACTGTCTAGTTCCCTACAAATTTTTCCAATAACTACTGGAGAAACAGCTTCCCCTTTTACCATTTTTGAAATAGTTGTTGGTGAGATTCTAGTTTTAGCCATTAGATACCTCCAAGAAACGCAAAAAGCCTACTGGATTTTCAGTAG
>ERZ773233.1649-NODE-1649-length-12862-cov-4.216210_pt1 | contig 12862 bp, 14 predicted proteins | sample MGYA00580991_ERZ773233 | MGnify/ENA primary metagenome ERZ773233 (study PRJEB29015, sample SAMEA2738178) | human oral metagenome | biome: human oral; feature: human-associated habitat; material: saliva | place: China | collected 2161 ...
TTCTCTTAATCCATGCTTATCAATTATATTTAAAAGTTTTTTTCCATAATTAGGATCAGTTGCATAAGTTCCTGTTAAAGCTTCTGCAGCTTCTTCCGGAGTTTTTGCAGCCAACACACCAGCATAATATTCTTTAAGCCATTTATTTTTTGTAAATAGCTTAGCATAATATTCAAATGCTTCATCATAACCTGAAAACTTCATAAACTTAGCTGTAATATAATATTTTTTACCGTTTTTATATTCTGCAGTCCTCATTTCATAATACCTTGAAGGAGGAGTATCTTTACCGGCTTTTATTCCAAATAAATTATAAATAGGTGGAGGTGATAAGCTGTCATTTCCATAGCCGGTTTCTAAACAAGCTTGTGCAACCGCTATTGAAGGAAATAATCCTTTACCTTTAATAGCTTTTAAAACTCCCGGTGTAATTTTATTTATAAATTCGGATTGAGATGGGCTTTTTCCATATTTTCCATTTACAAAATATCTATATCCTGATTCATCTCTAGCTCGCCCTGTAAACTTTTCACCCTTTTGGAAAAAATACCAATCTTCGCCATTATCATACCAGCCATTTGCATATTCTCCATTATCAAAAAATTTCTTTCCGCTAGCGTCTATTCCATAACCGCTATGTTTATCTCCGTCTTTAAAATAATACCAATCTTCGCCATCATCATGCCACCAATTTGCATACTTCCCGTTATCAAAATATTTTTTTCCGTTACCGTCTATTCCATAGCCACTATGTTTTTTACCTTCTTGGAAAAAGTACCAATCTTCACCATTATCATACCAGCCATCTGCATATTTACCATTATCAAAATATTTCTTTCCGGAAGCATCTTTTCCATAACCGCTATGTTTCTTTCCGTTTTGGAAAAAGTACCACTCTTTTCCAACTTCACACCACCAATTAGCTAGGTCTCCATTTTCATCGTAGAACAATCCATTTTTATACTCATTTTTAATTTCTTTTGAATATTTTCCATTTATGAAATCTCTAATTCCTGAACCATCTTTCGCAGTTCCTGTAAATTTCTTTCCATTTTGGAAAAAGTACCAGTTCTCGCCATCATCGTACCACCAGTTTGCATACTTCCCGTTATCAAAATATTTCTTTCCGGAAGCATCTTTTCCATAGCCATTGTGTTTCTTTCCATTTTGGAAAAAGTACCAGTCTTTACCATCATCATGCCACCAGCTTGCATATTTTCCGTTGTCAAAAAATTTTTTTCCGGAAGCATCTTCTCCATAACCACTATGTTTTTCACCTTTTTGGAAAAAATACCATTCCTTTCCATCGTCATTCCACCAGTTTGCATATTTTCCGTTGTCAAAAAATTTCTTTCCGGAAGCATCTTTTCCATAGCCATTATACTTTTTCCCATTTTGGAAAAAGTACCATTCTTTGCCGTCATTGTACCACCAATTTGCAGGCTTACCATCATCTCCATAAAATATCCCATTTTTATATTCTGCAGCCTCAACTACTTTCTCGCTAACAAAAGTATCTTTTGAAACCAGTACACTTGATATTAGTATAGAAAACAGTAAAAGTCTCTTGCTTATTTTCATAAATACCTCCTTATAATTATTTTAAAATAACTACCTGATATAGATAATTTTATCATATTTTCTATATAACATCAACAAATAGCTAAAAATAAGCACTAAAAATTACAAAATTATTACAAAAGTGTTACAAAAGTATTAAATTTAAGCATAAAAAAGGAGAGATTAAATCTCTCCTTAATTTTTAATAAATTATTTTACTTCATAATCATAATGAACATCATTATTTAATAAGCACTTATTGTAATCTTTCATAATAGCTCTAGCTTCAAATGATAACCAAAGGATAGCAATTAAGTTTGGTATTACCATCAATGTATTGAAGATATCAGCTAATGACCAAACGATAGCAACTTCTCCAAGAGAACCAGCTACGATACAGATAAGAACTATAACTCTATATGGTAATAGACCAGCTTTACCAAATAAGTATTTGATGTTTGATTCTCCGAAATAGTACCAACCAACGATTGTAGTAAATGCGAAGAATGATAGACATACTGCTAAGAAAATAGCTCCACCTGAACCAAATGCAGATCTAAATGCTTGTTGAGTTAATTGAGCACCTGCTAAGAATTTTCCATCAGCACCTTTAACATCATAAGCACCTGTTACTAAGATTGCAAGTGCAGTTGCAGAACATACTAAAACAGTATCAATGAATACACCGATAATAGCTGTTAAACCTTGTTCAGCAGGGTGTTTAACATGTGCTACAGCGTGAGCATGTGGTGTAGAACCCATACCAGCTTCGTTAGAGAATAATCCTCTAGCAACACCTTTTTGAACAGCAACTTTAACTGCTGCCCCAGCGATACCACCAGCTACTGCAGTTCCGTTAAATGCACTCTTGAAAATCCAAGCAAATGTAGGTCCAACATGACTAGCATATAATCCTAAGATTACTAAGCTTCCTAAGATATAAACAGCTGCCATTATAGGAACAACTAATTCTGCAAATTTTGCAATTCTGTCAATACCACCAACGAAGATTAAAGCAGCAAGGATAGCAACAACAACACCAACAATTGCTGGGTTAATATTTTCAAGTCCTTTAATACCTTGAATACCTGATGCTATTGAGTTTGATTGAACGGCATTTCCCATGAATCCTAAAGCTAATACGATAGCGATTGAGAAAAATCCAGCTAAGACTTTTGCAAAAGCTCCAGTTTTCTTAAGACCTTTTGATATGTAATATGCAGGTCCACCTACAAATTCTCCATCAATTTTAGATCTGTATTTTTGAGCTAAAACTGCTTCTACGAAAATTGTTCCCATTCCAAAGAACGCTGATACCCACATCCAGAAAACAGCTCCAGGTCCACCTGCAGTAATAGCAGTTGCAACCCCTGCAACGTTACCTGTTCCAACTTGGGCAGCTACTGCTGTAGCTAATGCTTGGAATGATGACATAGAACCTTCTTCTTTAGGTCCTTCTTGTTTTTTGAAAAGTCCTCCAAAAACTAGTTTGAATGCTCTTCCAATTTTTGTAATTTGTGGGAAGCCCAAAATAAATGAAAGGAATAATCCCGCAAATAACAAACCAGTTACTAAAATCTTACCAGCGATAAAATCGTTTATTTTGTTGATAGTATCAACAAGTCCTGATGCGCTTAGTAATACAAAATTAGATAATAAGTTCATATAATACCTCCTATAAAATTTATTAACTGTATTATACTCTAAATCGGTATATAAGTCAATGTATTTTAGGGAAACTTTTGATTTTTTATTGTCATTTTATTTTTTTATAAAAAATAAAAACAATACGCATTTCTCAATACTTTTGAGCTGGCTGGAACTCAAAAACTTTATTATTACACAACAAAAAAGGTATATAATTAAAATAACGAAATTACATACCCTTTATGATTAAATATAAAAAATATTTTTATTTAACTTTATCAATATATTTCCCATATCCCTCTTTTTCCATATCCTCTAAAGGAATAAATCTTAAAGCAGCTCCATTAATACAGTATCTCTTTCCTCCTTTATCTTTAGGACCGTCATCAAAAACATGGCCCAAATGTGAATCTCCACCCTTGCTCTTTACTTCAACCCTCTTAAGACCATGACTATCGTCTTTTTTGTAATTTATATTTTCATCAATTGGCTTTGTAAAGCTTGGCCATCCACAACCTGCATCATATTTATCTTTAGATGAAAAAAGTGGCTCTCCAGTTACAATATCTACATATATTCCTTTTTCATTAAACTTGTCATATTCACTTGAATACGGTCTTTCTGTAGCAGAATTTTGAGTTACTCTATATTGTAAATCAGTTAATTTAGACTTTATTTCTTCTTCGCTAGGTTTTTTATATTTTCCATCTACTCTTTCAAGTGGTTTATCAGCAATACTTAAATCAATATGACAATATCCATTTGGATTTTTCTTTAAATAATCTTGATGATATTCTTCTGCAACAACAAAGTTTTTTAAATTTTCTACCTCTACTGTTATAGGTTTATCATAATTTGCTCTTTGTCCATCTATAAATCTATCTATAATACTCTTGTCGTTTTCGTCAACAAAATATATTCCTGTTCTATATTGTCTACCAATATCATTACCTTGTCTATTAACGCTTGTAGGTTCTATTATTCTAAAATAATGTTGCAAAATTTCTTCAAGGGAGATTATATCTTTATCATAAACAATATGGACAGTTTCAGAATGATCTGTACTTTTAATTTTTTCATAATTTGTATCTGTTCCATTACCATTGGCATATCCTACTGTTGTATCTAATATTCCTTCAATTTTTGAATAATAACCCTCTACACCCCAGAAGCAACCTCCTGCTAAATATATTTCTCCTTTATTTTTAATTGAACTTAAATCAACTTTTGGTCTTTCCATAGTCTTTTCTCCTTTTTTAGCATTTCCTTTATAGGATATAATAAATCCAAATATTAATACACAAAGAATTAAAGGTATTAAAATTTTTTTCATAAAATCATCTCCTTATTTCTTATAAAAGATATACCCTATAAAAGAAAACGATAATCAAATTTATTTAAAAATAATAAGTAGTCCTTCATCCACACTTTTTCAAGGTGAATACCTTGAAATCTTCTTTACTCAAAATAAAAAAAAGGAAGTTGTTTTACAACTTCCAATTATTCAGTAATTATTTGTACACTCGCACTTACTCCCAGTCTGTCTGCACCTAGTTCAATCATTTTTAAAGCAGTTGCCTTATCCCTGATTCCACCACTAGCTTTAACTTTTGCATTCTCTCCAACTGTTTTTTTCATAAGTGCTACTACATGTTCATTAGCTCCTGAAGTGCTAAATCCTGTTGAAGTCTTTACAAATTCAGCCCCTGCTTTAACACAAAGTTCTGAAACTTTTATAATTTCATTATCAGTTAATAGACAAGTCTCTAAAATAACTTTTAGTAGCGCCTTATTTCTTGTAACATCTACAAGCGCTTTAATATCATTATATACAAAATCTAAATCATTCGATTTTAATGCACCAATATTTATTACCATGTCAATTTCACTTGCACCATTTTTAATCGCATTTTCAGTTTCAAACACTTTGCTTTCAGTTGTCATTGCTCCTAAAGGAAAACCTACAACAGTACAAACTTTAGTATTTGAACCTTTTAGATTTTCAGCACATCTTTTTACATGACAACCATTAACACAAACTGAAAAGAAATTATATTTTTTAGCTTCTTCACAAAGCTTATCTATCATTTCATAAGTGGTATCTGCTTTTAAAGCAGTATGATCCATATACCTATTTAACTCCATTATGCTATCTCCAATGCTAATTTCATCATTGTTGTAAAACTATTTTGTCTTTCTTCTGGAGTTGTGATTTCTTTGAAATGGAAAGAATCTGATACAGTTAATATAGTAATAGCATTAACTCCTGCATAATTTGCATTACAGTAAAGAGCATAACTTTCCATATCAACTGCAAGAACTCCTAATTTTTCCCAGTTTTTCCAATCTTCTGGAGCAGCATTATAGAAAATATCAGAACAGAATATATTACCAACATTGATATCTATATTTAAGTCTTTTGATGCTTCATAAGTTTTTCTTAAAAGTTCCCATGAACAGTTCGCTGAATAAGTTCCATCTAATTTATATTGATGTGCAAAATTAGAATCTGTTGATGAAGCCATTCCTACAACTACATCATAAAGTTTTAATTTATTACTATATGCTCCACAAGATCCAATTCTAATTAAATTTTTAACTCCATAGAAATGAATTAATTCATAAGAATAAATTCCAATTGATGGAACACCCATTCCACTTCCCATAACTGAAACTTTTTTACCCTTATAAGTACCTGTATATCCTAACATTCCTCTTACATCATTAAATTGAGTAACATCTTCTAAAAAGTTTTCTGCGATAAACTTAGCTCTTAAAGGATCTCCTGGCATTAAGACAGTTTCTGCAATTTCTCCTTTTATCGCTCTATTATGTGGCGTCATAAAAATACCTCCTAAATTTTCATTATATATAATAATCTTAACATAAAAACTCTATTTTTTCAATAATTCTAGAAAATTGAATGTTTAAAACTTATTTATTTATAAAAAAATCAGTTAACTTAAGTTAACTGATTTCTAAATTAATTTTTAGCAATTTCTTCTATCAATTTTAAAGTAAAGTCATATACTCTTTCAGTTGAAGATATTGAAATATTTTCTTTTGGAGTGTGAGCTCCTCTAATATCTGGTCCAAATGAAATTAATTCAAGATTTGGATATTTTTCGTAAATTGCTCCACATTCTAAGCCAGCATGTATAATAATATTTTCAAATTCTTTACCTGTTAAATCTTTATAAACTTTATTTGCATATTTTTGCAAACTTGAATTTTCTTTCTTTTCCCAAGATGGATAACCTCCAGTAAATTCATAATTTAAACAGAATTTTTCAGCGATTTTTGCAAAAGAATTTTTCATTTCTTCTAAAATACTAATAGAAGCTGAACGTATAGAATCACGAATTAAAATTTCATTTTCTGTAGTTTGAACTATTGCAAGATTTGAAGAACTTATAATACCTGTTTCGTCTTTTGTATTTACTCCTGTTGGTAAAGCTTCTAAAACTTCAACTAATACATCTTTTAATGCATTTGTTAAAACTTTTCCTTTGAAAATTTCTTTTTTATCAATTGTAAGTTGTTCTTCACCATTATATTTTTCAGTAAATTTAGCAATTAATTCATCTAGTTTTTCTGAGTTTTCGATTACCAATTCTCCAACTCTAGGGATTGCATTATCTTTATTTCCACAGTTTACACTCGCTATTGAAAGTCCACTTTCTTTAATGAATTCAGCGATTGTCTTAATCATATTTCTTCTATTTTTTCCAATTTCCATTCCAGAATGTCCTCCGAAATATCCATCGAAATGAAGTTTAACAAGTTCTACTTCTCTATTTTCAAATTTTAATTCTAGATTTGTTTTAAAAAGAGTTCCTCCTGCTGAACCTAATGTTAAAATTCCTTCTTCTTCAGAGTCTATATTAAATAAATATTTTCCCTTTAATAGACCTTTTTCAAGTCCTAAAGCTCCTCCCATTGTAGTTTCTTCAGCAACTGTTATAATAACTTCGAGTTCTGGATGAACTAAATTTTCATCTTCCAAAATAGACATTGCCATAGCAACTGCAATTCCGTCATCAGCTCCAAGTGTAGTGTCATTAGCAAAAATCAAATCATCTTTTATAACCCACTCAATTTTATCAGTTGCAAAATTATGATTTGAGCTTGTAGCTTTTTCACAAACCATATCCATATGGCCTTGTATAATAATTCCAGGCTTATTTTCGTATCCCTTTGTAGCAGGTTTTCTTATATAAACATTTAGTATGTCATCTTGTTTAGTTTCAAGTCCTAATTTTTTTCCAAAATTATAGATATAATCAGATATTGCTTTTTCATTATGTGATTCATGAGGAATATCTGATATTTCTCTAAAATAGTGAAAAACTCTTTCAGGTTTTAAATTCATACTATTCTCCTTTTACAATATTTTCTACAATTTTTACAAGTAATTCTGAACCTTTTTCCATATATGAAACCGGTACAAATTCATATCTACCATGGAAGTTAAATCCACCAGCAAAAATATTTGGACAAGGAAGTCCCATGAAAGAAAGTCTTGAACCGTCAGTACCTCCTCTAATAGCCTTAACTTTTGGAGTAATACCAACTTCAACCATTGAATTATATGCAAGATCAATAATATCTTTTCTATCTTCTAATTTTTCTCTCATATTGTAATATGAATCTTCAAGTTCTAATTTAATTGAATTATCATATTTGAAATTTAAAACTTCAACTACCTTTTTCATATATTCTTTTTTGTATTCAAATTTTTCTCTATCAAAATCTCTTATGATAAATTCCATATGAGTATTTTCAGTATCTCCATTCATTTCTAACAAATGATAAAATCCATCATAGCCTTCAGTATGTTCAGGTCTTTCATTTGCAGGTAACATTGATAAAAGATTATGAGCAACTATTAGTGAATTTCTCATAATATCTTTTGCAGATCCTGGATGAACATTTTTCCCTTTAATATCTACAATAGCACTACAAGCATTGAAACTTTCATATTCAAGTTCTCCAATTGCTCCACCATCAATAGTATAAGCAAAATCAGCTCCAAATTTTGCAACATCAAAATAATCCGCTCCACGTCCAATTTCTTCATCAGGAGTAAATCCAATTGAAATATCTCCATGAGGTAAATTGTTTGAAATTATATTTTGAATTGCATCCATTATAATTGCAATACCTGATTTATCATCTGCGCCTAATAAAGTATTTCCATCAGTTGTAATAAGTCTTTCTCCTACAACTTCATTTAAACAAGGAAATTCCTTTACAGACATTGTTACTTCATCATTTAATTTAATATCTCCACCTTTGTAATCAACAAATTGTGGATTTACATTTGCTCCAGTAAGTTCTGTTGCAGTATCCATATGTGCAATAAAACCAACTTTCTTTAAATCTCTATCTACATTTGACTTTAAATGCGCATATACATAACCTTTTTCATCAATATGAGCATTTTCAATTCCCATTTCTTTTAATTGTTTTACAAGTAAATTTCCTAAATTCTTTTGTTTTTCTGTTGAAGGAACAGTTTCAGATTTAGGATTTGATTGAGTGTCTATTTTTGCATATTCAACAAAACGATCTACTATATTCATAACTACCTCCAAAAATATATTATATATTTATTTTACCACATTTTTACAATTTAAAAAAGATAGTGATTATCTTTCACTATCTTTTCATTTGATTATATCTTTTAATATTTTCTTCAGTTAAAAATTCAAAAGCTGAATTAATTTCTTGAAATTTTTCTGTTGTATCTGTATCTCTGTTTAAATCAGGATGATATTTTTTTGCAAGTTTTCTATATTGAAGCTTAACTTGATAAAAATCAATATCATAAGAATTAAATTCTAACACTTTACAAGCATTTTCAAATTTATTTTTAAAGTCGCTATATGGGTCATAACTTGCACCGCCTGTATTTTGATAGTAGCCATTATAATTTCCGTTATAATTTCCATAGTAGCTTCCTTGACTTGAAAAATATTCGTTGAAAGCATTAAATCTTCTTTCCCATTCTTCTTGTTCTCTTCTTTGTCTTTCTTCACGTTCTCTTTTACGTTGTTCTTCTTGTGCATCTTCATATTTTCTTTTATATTCTTTAAAAGATGAGAAACCACTGTTATTACCAATTAAAAAATTACCATAATCGTTTAAATACTCACATAGTGAATAGTTAAAATATCTAAGAAATGAAATAAATTTCTTTCCAAGAAATGGAACAATAAAAAATACAAATATAATAATCCAAAAAGCAGGATGAAACAATAAAATTGTTATTATAACCGGAAGCAAAAATGAACTTAAAGCAAGAAGTACAACACCGGCTAACACTAAGAGAACTGCTATATTACTCAATAAATTTACAATATAGGATAAACCATTTATAGTTGCTCCAAAAATTTTATTTAACACCTTAGAAAGTCCTAAAATAAATTTTCCAAAAAGTTTTTTCACCATTATTCTCCAAATTCTTCTTTTAATATTTCATAAAGAGCTTCTGCTTCTTCCTTAGTTAGAGTTATACCTTTTGACATTCTATCATGATTAGGATTCCAATCTCTAATATCATACTTAGGTTCTCTTTCATTCCAACTAACTAAGTTTAATTCTTTTCTCCATCCTTTTTCATTTTCAGAAAGAACACCTAATTCTTCTGCAATTTCATATTTTAGTTCCATATTTCCCCCTAATTTAAAATTCCATTTTTATTCGTTGGTAAAGATGCAATGAATCCATCCATTAATCCATTTTTAATTTTTGTCAAAATTTCAATTGAATGATTAATTTCAGACTTTTTATCTTCAACATTTTTCAACAATTTTTCCATTCTTTCAACCTTCTCTTCATCAAGAGTATCCTTACATGATTCTCCAAGGTTTCTAACTTCTCTTTGAAGGAATTCCAAATTTTTTTCCAAAGTACGAATGTTTTCTGAGTACTCATCAATATCAAAATCCAAAGGATTTGTAGTTAAGTTTTCTTCCTCAATTGTTTTAAATATTTTATTCATTGTTCTTTTGCTATCATCAGCTTTTGCTTTTAGCGTCTTTTTCCAAAGTTCTTTATTCCAATTTTTATTATTTGCTTGAGGAGAAATTTCCTTTGCAATTGCCTTGAATACATCATCACAACTCTTATTTTCCTCATAATCTAATTCATCAAATAGTCCAACGAAATTTTTAACTTCATTTGAATTAAATTTCTTACTATTTCTATTTTCTGAATCAATAATTGTGTAGACTTGACTTACATCTACAAAATTATCTGAAAATTCAAGAGTTTTTAATATCTCTCCTGCCCTAAAAAGATTCATTACATCTCTTTCAAGAGATTTTTGAATTTTTACAAGGCTTTCCATATTCTTTTTATATAAAAGCTTAAACTTTTCCTCATCTTCTAAAACTAAGTCATTTCTAATTGAAATAATGTCTTCTTTTAAAAGTAATAATTCCGCTAAATTTTCTCTTAAATCATTATATTTTTCATATAAGTTTTTATTAATCATTAGACATCACCTTCCATATAAGTAGAAAATTTGCTTTTATCAAAATTTAATACCAATTTTTCCTTTTTTAACCTAGTCATCTTCTTAATCTTTATTTCTCTTTTAAGCGCCTCAGACTTTGTTTCATAAACTTCAAAATAAATTAATTTTACGGGAGTTCTTCCTCTTGTATACTTTGCTCCACAACCTAAGTTATGTTTTTCAATTCTAGCTTTTAAATCAGTTGTATAACCAGTATAAAAAGTTCCATCATTACACTCTAACATATATACAAAAGTCATCATAAAATTTCCCTTAAAACATCATTTATAACATCAAAACTAAAACCTCTATAAACTAAATAGTTTATTAACTTCTGTTTTTTTTTGAAATTATCATCTTCATTAGACAATAGGTTCAGTTTTTTTATACCCATTTTTAGTGCATTGTCAAATTCTTCTTCATATTCAAACTCATCTAAAAAATCTTCAAACACGCTTTTTGAAACACCTTTTTGAATCAATAAAGATTTTATTTTATTTTTTCCATAACCATTTAATTGTTTTTTATCTTCAATAAAAACTTCGCAATAAAGTCTATCGTTAAGATATTCTTCTCTTTCTAAAATATCTATAACTTGATCAATAATATCTTCAGTAAAATCTTTCTCTTTAAGCTTTAATTTTACTTCATATTTTGTTTTTAACTTTCCTGAGATATAATTAATAGCTCTTGACTTTGCTCTTTCAATATCTGAAAAATACTTCATTTCTTGAATTTCAGTTTCTGAAAAATCCATATCAACTGAAACTTTGTATTTTTCAAAAATATTGTAATTCAAAAGAAGTTTTGTTTCATCTTCAAAAACTACTTCAAAAACTTCTTTAGATTTACTATAACTAATATTTGTAACTTGCATTATATAAATAATCCTATAATTGTTGGTAATATTCCAACTACCATCATAAAAGCTAATATAAGTGCAACAATTCTAATAGCCGTTTCTCTTTTCATAAAATCACCTGCTTTTTTTTACTAACTCACATAGATATTGATTTATAAATTCATCAATATTTCCATTAATAACAGACTCAACATTTGCTGTTTCATATCCTGTACGATGATCCTTAACAAGAGTATAAGGTTGGAAAACATAAGATCTTATCTGTGAGCCCCATGCAATTTGAGAATATTTTCCTTGTATATCCTCAATTTTTTCCCTATTTTCTTCTTGCTTTATAATTAAGAGTTTTGCAATAAGCTGTCTCATCGCCGTATCTCTATTAAACATTTGACTTCTTTCGGATTGACAAGAAACAGTTACTCCTGTAGGAATATGAGTTATTCTGACTGCTGAATCCGTTTTATTGACATGTTGTCCTCCAGCTCCTCCGGATCTATAAGTATCAATTCTTAAATCTTTAGGATTTATTTCAATATCAGTAATTTCTTCTATTTCCGGAAAAACATCAACACTTGCAAAACTTGTATGTCTTTTATTTGAAGAATCGTAAGGAGAAATTCTAACAAGTCTATGAACTCCTTTTTCGCCTTTTAAAAATCCATAAGCATTTTCACCCTCAACCTTTAAAGTAACAGACTTTATACCACCTTCAGTATCAGAATTGTAGTCCAAAATCGAAAACGAAAATCCCTTACTACTTATCCATCTAGTATAAAGACGTTGTAACATTTCTGTCCAATCTTGAGCGTCTGTTCCACCTGCTCCAGCATGAATTTCTAAAATCGCATTATTTGAGTCATATTCGCCAACCATTAAAGTATTCAACTTCAATGAAAAATATTCCTTTTCTATATTTTGAATATTCTTTAACGCTTCTTTTTCATATTCCATAAACTCTTCGTCAGATAAAATTTCTAAGAATTCTATTGAGTCTAAAATTTTTTGACTTAAACAATTAAATGTTTCTATCTTAAACTTTAAATGCTTCATTTCATCTAAAATTGATTTTGCATTTTTTGGATCATTCCAAAAATCTTCTTTAAAACTTTTAGCTTCTAACTCTTTATATCTCTTTTTCAACTTTGAAATGTCAAAGTGAATCACCAATTTCTGATAAATTTTGTTGCAGTTTTTTTAATCTTTCGATTACTGTACTTAAATTTTCCATCTTTCCCCCAACAACAATATATAATACTTTATTTTATAATATT
>ERZ773233.1653-NODE-1653-length-12852-cov-9.684614_pt1 | contig 12852 bp, 13 predicted proteins | sample MGYA00580991_ERZ773233 | MGnify/ENA primary metagenome ERZ773233 (study PRJEB29015, sample SAMEA2738178) | human oral metagenome | biome: human oral; feature: human-associated habitat; material: saliva | place: China | collected 2161 ...
ATATATATTGTATATGACTTTATAAAAATTTTATAGTATAATAAAAATGTAAGAAAATTAATAAATTATTTAGAGAGGAAGATTCAAAATGAAAAAAATCTTATTTTTATTATCAATATTTCTTTGCTCATTTAGTGTAGTAAATGCAGCTGAAGAAATTTCAACAGGATATTGTGAAGGTCGAGGAAAAATTTTGAATAAATTTTATGATCGTCCATTTTTAACAATCTCAACTACATATAAATTATGTCGTATTAACGGAGTCAAATATACCAATATTAGAGTTGATAGAGAAGTAAGATCCTATAATGGAGGAAATGTCAAATTAGGTATGAGAGAAGACTATCCTGGTAACAGAAAATACTGTGTTGATATAGATTATGATAAGAGAATTTTAAATATTTATCAAACTAATGCTGAAGAATGTTAATAAAAAAAATTCTATTTTTTAACAGAGGAAGTTTCTCAACCTCTGTTTTTTATAAAAAAATATTTATTTTCCTAAAACACAACATTTTCAAAGCCAAAAAAAATTAAAATAATATAAAAATATTGTATAATCCAACTGAAAGTTAAAAAGAGTAAATTTTAAGGAGGAGTCAAAATGAAAAAAGTATTGGCAATTACTATGTTATCAGCATTGGCATTGGTTTCTTGTACAACTGCTGCTGATGGAACTAAGAAAATTAGTAAAACTGGAATTGGTGCTGGAATTGGTGCGGCTGCGGGAGCTGCTATTGGGCAAGTTATTGGGAAAGATACAAAAGGTACATTGATTGGTACAGCTGGAGGAGCTGCAGTTGGTGCGGCTATTGGAAACATTTTTGATAGACAGGAAAAAGAGTTAAAAGATAAATTACAAGGAACTGGTGTAGATGTAAAAAGAACTGGTGAAGGTGAAATTAAATTAACAGCACCTGAAAATATTACTTTTGATACAAACAGCTATGTGGTTAAACCACAATTTAGAAAGACATTGGATTCGGTAGCAACTGTATTAAATACTTATCCTGATTCAACAATTGTAGTTTCAGGACATACAGATACGACAGGAACTGATGCAATCAACAATCCACTTTCTGTAAATCGTGCAAGTTCAGTAGCATCTTACCTTGAATCACAAGGAATTTCAACTTCAAGAATAACTTCACGTGGTTACGGAAGCAAACAGCCAATTGCAAGCAATGCAACAGAAGCAGGAAGAGCTCAAAACAGAAGAGTTGAAATTGCTATAATTGCAAATCAAAAATAATTGAAAATTTTTTAGGAGTTTTTTCAAATTGAGTTTTGAATTAGCTCCTTTTTTTCTGCTTCTAATTATATTTTTACTTAATTTATTTTCTTTAAATAATGAATTTATGCTATTTTCCATTTAAATAGAAAACTAGTTGCATAATTCCTTATTAGCAAATAATGAAATATGGCTTCTATTTTTAAACAGGGTTTAGTATAAAATAAATTTCTATTTAGGAGGTTTTTATGAGAAAAAACATATTATCAAAATTTATAATATTAACGGGGCTTTTATTTAGTTTTGCTTTAAATGCTGGAAATAAGGAAAATTTTAATAATTTTGAAAAGTTTTCAGCCAGAATGTCAAATAATCCAGATTATATCAGTTATGCGATAATTTCAGGAAACGGAAATAAATATCCTGTTCAGCTGAATGTTGGAAATTATCTGGCTTTTATGCCTTCAAGATATGCGGCAATCAATGTTTATGAATTTTTATCCGATACTTTGAAAAAAGATTTTAAAATTATAAAAATAAATAAAAAGGGAAAAACAACGAATGAATCAAAAATTATAAAATATTCGCCAAATGATTTTTTTTCTAATTATACAGAAAATACAGATTCTGAAAAATCTGAAATGAAATCAATGGGAATGGTATTTGCAGGCGTAAAAAATGTCGGTGCAGGCGAATATAAAATAACTGCTTACGGAAACAAAGGAATTTCTGGCGGGATTGACAGTAAAGGATTAAATTGGCTAAATTTAGCATTTATTCCGACAAATTCAGCATTTTATATAAAAATAAATAATGATAGAAATCTTGTATGGAGTCCAAATCGTGATTATAACAGTATTCAGTATACTTTTTCAATAGAAAATGAAAAAATTGAAGTTGCAGATAAAAAAGGAAAACATTATATGTCAATTTATCAAAAAGATAATTCCTTGTTTGTTGAAATGGCAAAATATAATGTTGAATTCAAAATAAATCAGGCTCAAAATCAGCTGGAATATTGGATAAATCATAAATTAAAGTATGTAGAAAAGTATCAAGTTATTTAATAGAATTTACCAAATAAATTTTATAAATTTTGAATTACATACTATTTTTTATTTGAAATTCTATTAAAAAAAAGTAGAAAATTGAAAAAAAATATGGTATAAATACAACGTGATAGAATTTTTAAAACTAAAATAAAATAAAAATAAAGAGAGGATTGATTTGATGAATGCGATTAATTATCAGCAGATGATATTTGGATTCTTAGGTGGATTAGGAATGTTTCTGTTCTGTATGAAATATATGGGAGATGGGCTGCAAATGGCAGCTGGAGATAGGCTTAGATATATTTTGGACAAATATACAACTTCACCGTTTTTAGGAGTTTTAGTCGGAATACTTGTGACAGCATTAATTCAGTCGAGTTCAGGTACATCAGTTATTACGATTGGACTGGTCGGAGCGGGACTTTTAAATTTACGGCAAGCTATCGGAATTATTATGGGTGCCAATATTGGTACGACAATTACAACGTTTATTATTGGATTCAACATTACCGAATATGCATTGCCAATATTATTTTTAGGAGCGGCATGCCTGTTTTTTGTAAAAAACAATTTTATAAATAATTTAGGAAGAATTTTATTTGGTTTTGGAGGAATATTCTTTGCATTGACTTTGATGTCTAAAGCAATGGAACCGCTTAAACATTTGCCAGCATTTACAGAATTGACAGTAAGGCTTAGTCATAGCCCAGTTTTGGGAGTATTCATCGGAACAATGATTACAATGCTTGTTCAAGCTTCAAGTGCTACAATCAGTATTTTACAAAATGTCTATCAAGAACATCTTATAACATTAAAAGCTGCATTGCCTGTACTTTACGGAGATAATATAGGAACAACAATAACAGCTATACTTGCAGCAATTGGTGCCAATACTTCAGCAAAAAGGCTTGCATTGTCGCACACAATGTTTAATGTCATGGGAACAATATTCTTTATGATTATGTTATCGCCATTTTCAATTTTTGTAGAAAAAATGTCACAAATTCTTCATTTGAATCCAAAAGTTACAATTGCATTCGCACACGGTTCGTTTAATATCATAACAACAATTTTACTATTTCCATTTATTGGTCTTCTAGAATATATTGTCGTAAGATTGATTAAAGAAAAAGATGAAGATGTTGTAGAACATCAGCCACGATTTTTGGATGCAGCGCTAATTCATACACCAGCGATTGCATTGGGACAAGTAAAACAGGAAATGTTATCAATGATTTCAATTGCAGTAAAAAATCTTAGCAGATCAATTGATTTTTTCCATGAACATAATGAAAAAGTTGCTGAAAAGGTGGAAAAAACAGAAGAGGCAATAAATAATATTGATCAGGAAATTACAAAATATTTGACAACATTGTCACAGGAACATATAACTGAAAAAGATGGGGAAGAAATCAGCATGTATCTAGATATGTGCCGTGATGTGGAACGTATTGGAGATCATGCGATTGGAATTGTAAGAGATGTCAGATATGAAATTAAGAAAAAATTGGTATTTACTGAAACAGCTCATAAAGAAGTGCAAAAATTATTTTTAATTTCAAAAGAAATAATAGAAACAGCTGAAGAAGCACTTAAAAATGATGACACAGAAAAAGCCTTTGCAGTAGTTGATTTACATAATAAACTTTATTCAAAAGAAAAAGAAGTAAGAAAAGCCCATATAAAACGTGTGAGCAAGCAGGAATGCGATGTAAAATCTGGACTTTACTATATAGATGTTGTGTCACATTTTACGAGAATCGGAGATCATGCTAGAAATTTAGTTGAAAAAATGATTGAAAATAAAACTGTTAAATAATAAATTTTAAAAGATAAAAAAACATGAAAATAGGCTAAGACTGCCTATTTTTTTTGGAAAAATATTAAAATTTCAAATGTTCTTATGTTATATTGAACAGGTCTAATAAAATAGTTTGATAGAAAAAGTTTCTTATTTTGAAAATAAAGAAAAGACAGTGTTGAAAAAAACTAATAAATATAGTAAAATAAATAGTAAAAGATAAAAATTTTGATTTAGATAAAAACATATAAATTTTTTTTGATTTTTTACATTTCAACAAAAATAAGTAAGAGAATTATTCTAAAAATTTGGGAGGAATGAATTATGGAAAACAATACTTTTGTAATTGTGGGGACACAATGGGGAGATGAAGGAAAAGGAAAGATAATTGATGTCTTATCTCCAAAAGCAGACTATGTGGTTAGATTCCAAGGAGGAAATAATGCAGGACATACAGTTGTTGTAAATGATGAAAAATTTATTTTACATTTATTGCCATCTGGGATTATTAATTCAGCTGGAAAGTGTATAATTGGTGCTGGAGTTGTAGTTGATATTGAAGTTTTGCTGCAAGAAATAGATGAATTAGAAAAAAGAGGGAAAAAATTGGATAATTTATTTATTGATGAAAGAGCTCATGTGATTATGCCTTATCATATTGAGATTGACAAGGCGAAGGAAGAAGCGATGGGTGAAAATAAGATTGGTACTACTCAAAGAGGGATTGGACCTTGCTACATCGATAAAATTGCTAGAAATGGAATTAGAATTGGAGATTTATTGGAGCCAGAAAGATTTAGAGATAAACTTACTTGGAATGTAAATGAAAAAAATGATATGTTAGTTAGATACGGTAAAGGAACTTTCAATTTGGAAGAACTTTATGATAAATTTATGAAACTTGCTGAAAAGATTAAATTTAGAATTATTGATGCAGTTGTGGAAATTAATGAAGGGATTGAAGAAGGAAAAGTTGTACTTTTTGAAGGGGCACAAGCGTTAATGCTTGATATTGATTATGGAACTTATCCTTATGTAACTTCGTCATCGCCAACATCTGGTGGAGTAACAGTAGGAACTGGGGTTGCACCGACAAAAATTTCAAGAGTGCTTGGAGTTATGAAAGCCTACACAACAAGAGTTGGAGAAGGACCTTTCCCAACAGAATTGGAAAATGAAGACGGAGAAACTTTGAGAAAAGTTGGACACGAATTTGGTGCTACAACAGGACGTCCTAGAAGATGTGGATGGCTTGATTTAGTAATCGGAAAATATGCTGTGTTAATTGATGGATTGACAGATATTGTATTGACAAAATTAGATGTATTGACTGGATTTGAAAAAATAAAAGTTGCAGTTGGTTATGAAATTGATGGAAAAGTTTGTTATTCATATCCTGGAAACTTGAGAAAATCTAAAGACTTGAAAGTAATTTACGAAGAATTGGACGGATGGAAAGAAGATATTACTCAAATAAAAAATTACGAAGATTTGCCTGAAAATTGTAAAAAATATATTGAATATATTGAAAATAAATTGAAATGCCGTGTTTCAATGATTTCAGTTGGACCTGAAAGAACTCAGAATATTTATAGATATGATTTGGGAGAGTTTGTGAAGTAGAAAAGAAATTTGATAAGGGATATAGAATTATGAAAAAGAAAATTTTGCTGATTTTAATTTTTATAAGTATTTTTAATTATTCTAATGCTTCAACTATTGATATTGAACAATTATTAAAAAATTACGAAGATTCCTGTATGCATTGTAAACACCAAGAAAAGCTGAATAATGTAAAAAAAATTCTTTCTGAAAAAGAGTTTTATGAATTTAATTATAAGAATGAAAATAAAGAATATAAATTTTTTATTCCAAAAGGAACTATAGTTAAAGAGAATAAAAATACTTATATAAAAAATGAGACTTTCTATCTAGATTTTGCTGATGAACAAAATTTATCTTTTCCTATTGAATTAATAAAAAAAGGGGAATCTTTTGAGTTAGATACATATAATTTAGAGTTGATATTAGATTTAGATAATGTCAAAGATTCTAAAGATAAAGTTTTGAAATTTAGAAAAAGACTTTTGGATAGAAATAAGAATTTTATAAAAGAAAATCAAGATATTGAATTTGAGAAAAAATTTGAATAGTGAAATGGAGAAGATAAAATGAAAATAAGAAAAATAATGTTGCTGACAATGATTGGATTATTTTCTGTATTTGGATTTTCTTGTAGTAAAACAGGAAATGAAAAACAAAGTTTAACAATATCAAAAGAAGTAAAAAATGGAAAAAAAGCAGAATATAAAAAGATAACTTCAGATGAAGCTAAAAAGATGATGGAAACTCAAAAAGTTATAGTTGTAGATGTTAGAACTTTGGAAGAATATAATGAAGGGCATATTCCAAATGCGATTTCTATTCCATTGGAAACTATTGAAAATGAAGCAGAAGTAAAATTGAAAAATAAAGACGATTTAATTTTAGTTTATTGCAGAAGCGGAAGACGAAGTAGGGAAGCAGCATTAAAATTGATTGAAAAAGGTTATACAAATGTGATTGATTTTGGTGGAATAAAAGATTGGAATGGGGAAGTTGTGAAATAACAAATGTAGTATTTAAAGATGTAAAAGAAAAAATACTGTATTTTGAATAAGAAGGGAATGAGCAATGAAAAAAATATTAGTAATGTTAATGTTAGTTATTGGGGTTGTTTCGTTTTCAGCTTTGGCACAAAATGGTAAAAAATCTAAAATTAATAATTTTTCAAATAAAAAAGTGTCTTTTAGTACAATTACAATAAAATTAAAAGGTACCAAACTGTTGGACACTGACAAAGATAAAATAGAATTGGAATATGAAAATTTTAAGGCAATTGGAAAAAATAAAAAAGTGTATACGGAAAAAAACTTTCAGATAAATGGTAAAAATCCTAAAATTATTACAAATAAAGTAATTTCAAAAAAAATGATAGAAAATTTTATTGAAAGTGACGATGAAATAGTCATAACAAGATTTTATGAAAATAATGAAGGAATGGAGTATAAACCGTTTGATTTTAGTTTTAGCATAAAGAAAGATGAAGTGAAAAAGATTTATTTTAAGGATGGAAAAATTTATATCTGGGATAATTAAATTAACAGGAGGAGCAGGAAATATGGAATCTTCTTTTTTTGAAAAACAAAGTAAAAGAAATAAAGAAAAATATATTGAATTGCTGAAAATAACAGGGTCTTTATCAAATTTATTTTCAGAAAATGAAAATCCATTTTTGTATTATAGGGCAATGGAAAATATATTTTGCATGTCATTTGATGCAAATAATCTTTCAAGAAGTGATATATCAGTAGATGCTGGAAAAAATGGCATTGGAATAGGATTAAAAACATTTTTGCAAAATAACGGAAAAACTTTCCAAAAGGTTGCAGAATTTAATAAAGAAAGTTATTTGTTACAAAAGTTAGATGGAAAAGATTTAATTTATCGAGTATCAGAAATGAGAAATGATAGAATTGAAACAACAAAAAGAATTTGCAATATAGATAAAGTAATATATCATTTGATTACGAGAAGCAAAAATAAAATGGCTATTTATGAAGAAAATATGGATTGTATTGATATAGATAAAATTAAAATTTTAAATCAGAAAAATAACACAATTCATTTTACTGATAATATTCACGAATATAATTTTAGTTCATCAAAAAATACATTACTAAAAAGATTTGATACATCTTTAAATAAAAAAATACTAGATTTTGAAGTAAAAATAATTGAAAATCCTTATGATTATTTATTAAATCTGAAACAGAAGAATTATTTTGAAAATACAAAAATAGAAGATAAAATTGTGGATTACATAGTTTTGCCTCTGTATAGTCCAAGAAGTGGAAAAGTCGAAGAAAGTTCAGGATTAAATCAGTGGAATGCTGGAGGAAGGCAAAGAAATCCCGATGAAGTTTATATAAATTTTCCAATTTGGATTCATAAAGCAAAAAAAGGATTTTTTGAATATAATACAGAAGATCATAAAACAGATTCTTTTGATGTAAAATTACCAAACGGAAAAATTTTAAGCATGAAAATTGCACAGCAAAAAGGGAAAGCTTTAATGAGTAATCCGAATAAAGCATTAGGAAAATGGATATTGAGAGATATTTTAAAAATTCCTCGTGAAAAATTAGTTAAAAAAGAAGATTTAGATAAAATAGGAATTGATAGCATAAAATTGTCTAAAACTGAAAATGGAAAATATTTGATGGATTTTTGTAAATTAGGGACTTATGAAGATTTTTTTACTGAAAATAATTGAAATGAAAAAATAAAAGGGGGAACAGAAATGAAAGTAGCAGGTTTTTTTAGTGGGGTTGGAGGAATAGAGCTAGGATTTGAGCAAGTTGGATTTGATGTGATTTATTCAAATGAAATTGATAAAAATGCAGCAGAAACTTTTTTGAAAAATAATAATTCAAAATTGATTGTAGACGATATATATAATGTAAAAAGTGATGATGTACCTGATATTGATGTCATTGTTGGAGGATTTCCATGTCAGGCATTTTCAATAGCTGGGTATAGAAAAGGATTTGAAGATGAACGGGGAGAAGTATTTTTTCAATTGGCTAGAATAATTAAAGATAAAATGCCTAGAGTAATTTTTATTGAAAACGTAAAAAATTTAGTTTCACATGACAACGGAAATACTTTTAAAGTAATTAAAGAAACTTTAGAAAATTATGGCTATTATTTAAAGACAATGGTTTTAAATGCAAGTGAATACGGAAATATTCCGCAAAATCGTGAAAGGGTTTATATAATTGGTTTTTTAAATAAAGATGATTTTGAAAATTTTGATAAAATTGAAAGATTAGAATTAAAAAAAAGCATTAGTGATATTGTTGATTTCAACAAAAAAGTTGATGAAAAATATTATTATCGAAAAGAAAAAAATATATTTTATGATGAACTAGAAAAAGAAATAACAAAAAAAAATACGCTTTATCAATGGCGAAGAAAATATGTCAGAGAAAATAAATCAAATTTATGTCCAACACTGACTGCAAATATGGGTATGGGAGGACATAACGTTCCATTGGTTCTCACAAAATATGGAATTAGAAAATTAACACCGAAGGAATGTTTTTTATTTCAAGGATACCCATCAAACTTTGAATTGCCAGAAAATTTGGCACAGAGCCATTTATATAAACAAGCTGGAAATTCAGTAGTTGTTCCAGTGATTAAAAGGCTGGCAGAAAATATAAAAAAAGCAATAGAAAAAACAAATAAAAATAATTAGGAGGAATTAGAAATGGCAGATATGAGCATATATTCAAATCCATTGGCGGAGAGATATTCAAGTAAGGAAATGTTGCATATTTTTTCACCAGAGTTTAAATTTAGAACTTGGAGAAAATTGTGGATAAATTTGGCGGAGGCGGAAAAAGAGCTTGGGCTTGATTTTATTACTGATGAACAAATTGAGGAACTAAAAAAATATAAAGATGATGTTGACTTTGAAGTTGCGGCTGAATTCGAGAAAAAATTGAGACATGATGTTATGGCTCATGTGCATACTTATGGGGAACAAGCTAAAAATGCAAGAAAAATTATTCATTTAGGAGCGACAAGTGCGTATGTAGGAGATAATACTGATTTGATTCAAATTAAGGAAGGACTTTTAGTTATTAGAAAAAGACTGCTTGTCTTAATTGAAAAAATGAGAGATTTTGCGTTGCAATACAAAGATTTGCCAACTTTAGGATTTACTCATTTCCAAGCGGCACAACTTACTACTGTTGGGAAAAGAGCGACTTTATGGCTTCATTCGTTGCTTCTTGATTTTGAAGAATTGGAATTTAGATTAGGAAATTTGAGATTTAGAGGAGTTAAAGGGACTACTGGGACTCAGGCTAGTTTTAAAGAATTGTTTGAAGGAGATTTTGAAAAAGTAAAACAGTTGGATGAATTGGTTACTGAAAAAGCTGGATTTGGTAAAAAACAAGGTGTTTCAGGGCAAACTTATGATAGAAAAGTGGATGCACAAATCTTGAATTTATTATCAAATATTGCTCAGTCTTCTCACAAATTTACAAATGATTTTAGATTGTTGCAACATTTGAAAGAATTGGAAGAACCATTTGAAAAAAATCAAATTGGGTCAAGTGCGATGGCATACAAAAGAAATCCAATGAGAAGTGAAAGAATTTCATCACTTGCAAAATATGTAATTTCAAGCTCACAAACAGGTGCGTTAGTTTTTGCAACTCAATGGTTTGAAAGAACATTGGATGATTCTGCAAGCAAGAGATTATCTATTCCACAAGCATTCTTAGCGGTTGATGCAATCTTAATTATTTGGCTTAACATTATGGATGGAGTTGTTGTTTATCCAAAAGTAATTGAAGCTAATATTCAAAAAGAATTGCCATTTATGGCGACTGAAAATATTATTATGGAATCAGTTAAAAAAGGAATGGACAGACAAGAAGTTCACGAAATTATTAGAGAACTTTCAATGGAAGAAACAAAAGAAATTAAATTGAATGGAAATCCTAACAGATTGATAGATAGAATTATAAAAGACGGTAGATTGGGACTTAAAGCAGAAGATATGGAAGGAATCTTGGTTTCTGCTAATTATACTGGATTTGCTGGACAACAAACTGAAGATTTCGTTAAAAATGAGATTGATCCGATTTTGGATAAGTATAAGGATAAGATTGTTGAGGATAGGGAAGAATTGAGAGTTTAATTTGAAAAATGAAAAAAGCAAAAAAAATTTCCCTCACAAGAAGCCAGAACATGGCAAGAATAAAATCCAAAAATACAAAACCTGAAATCTATATCCGTAAATTACTTTATAAAATGGGATATAGATACAGGGTTAATTATTCGGAGCTTCCAGGAACACCTGATATTTTTATTCTGAAATATAATACAGCAATATTTGTAAATGGGTGTTTCTGGCATAGGCATAAAAATTGTAAAATTGCAACTTTTCCTAAGACAAACACGGAGTATTGGGAAAAGAAGTTCAAAAGAAATGTGGAGAGGGATATTGAGGTTTATGAGAAACTTTTTGAGATGGATATTAGTGTGATTACGATTTGGGAATGTGAAATTAATAAAATGCAACGAAATGAAGAATATAAGGAAAAATATTTGAAAATTTTGAAGGATAGAATCGAAAGAGTCTTTAATTATGAAGAAGAGGATATTTCAGTGCAGATGGAAGCTGCAAAAGAAAGTATGCAATATAAGTAACTAAAATTTGGTTAATTTATATCGGAATAGTTTTGAAATAATTTGACAAAGCTAGGAGGAATTTTTTGTGAATAAGAATTTAAGTGAGTTTGAAAACAAATTGCCCAGCGTATTAGAATACGATACACAGCAGCTTTTGGATTATTATTATGGAAGTCCAGAAAAAATGAAGATTGCAGAAGTGTTTTCTGAATTTTTGACAGAAAAAGGGATAAAAGTAGAATTGAAGGAAATAGGAGAATATCAGTATATTCATGAGATTGAAACTGGATATTACTTATTGCCTTTATTTGTTGGGGGTGGAACTACTGATAAAAAAATGTCAGTGAGCATTAATATTCATCTTTTTCACGAAAAATATTTTCCTGAAGGAATGAAAAATTGGAATGGATCTCAAATGAACCTTAATTATAAAGATTCCTTGGTACAGGCTTTTGAAAACTGGTTCAATTATGACAGACTTAATTATTTAAAATTAGTAAATCCCGATAAAACAGATTTGAGAAGAATAGAAATTAATGGAAAGAAGAAAATCATTGTTTCTGGAAATGTAAAAACAATATATAACTATGATGAAGAAAAATATCAAGGAAAAGAAAGGGAAGAAAATTTTTTATCAAATATATTTTCACTTATTAAAGAAAAAATTTCATTAAAAAATTCTAAAGTTGACATTTCTCTTTTAAAATATCCATATAATAATTACGGAAGCTATCTTGAAGAATTTGATAAAGGTGATTTTTATGTAGATTGCAGTATAGATGATAATCGTTTATACAGTAATGAATTAAACCCAGAAGGAAATACTGAACTTTATTACAGAGAAATTTTGAAAAACTGGAAGGATTATGAATATAGTAAAAGTCAAACATTTTTCATACTTGACAATAAATTCGAGAAAAGTGAGTGGTTAAAAATAACGGAATTTGAATTTTTGCCTAAAATTAAGCTAAAATATGTTGAAAAACCTTCTTGGAAAAAACTGGAAGAAAATTTTGGTAATTTGAAGGAAATGGATAGAGGACACGAGGGAGATTTTGCCTTTACGATGGCTGAAGTTTTGTTTGATAGAATGATACATTGTGGTTATAATGTCAGATTAGTGGATGATTGGGTGTATGATTTTGATAATGAGTGCTATTTACTTCCTTTGCTATCAACGAAAGACTATAAAACTATTCCGCACGATGATATTTATCAGGTTGTTACTACTATACAAGTCCATAATAAAAAATATTTTCCAGAAGGGAAATTATATATTCAAAAATTGATAGGCGAACCGCTTTATGATGCAATTTGGATAAATTATAGAAACTGGATAAATAATGATTATAAAAAGTTGTGTAAAAATATTTAAATAAAAAATAAAATTTTAAAAAGTATTAAATACAAGTAATCAGAATTAGAAAAAATGAGGGGATATGATGATGCGATGTTTAATTTGGCAATGTTTTATGATAGACAAAAGGATTATGATAAAGAGAAATTTTATTTAGAAA
>ERZ773233.1659-NODE-1659-length-12822-cov-7.613065_pt1 | contig 12822 bp, 15 predicted proteins | sample MGYA00580991_ERZ773233 | MGnify/ENA primary metagenome ERZ773233 (study PRJEB29015, sample SAMEA2738178) | human oral metagenome | biome: human oral; feature: human-associated habitat; material: saliva | place: China | collected 2161 ...
GACATTCTGTCATTTCTCCTTAAAATTTTTTAAATACAGTCTATTATAACATAAACGGGCGACTTTTTTCAAGTCATGAACGCGCTTTTCAATGATGCTAAAGGTACTTGCTAGCCTCCTTGATACTAAGTTCAGCCATTCTTTCCTTGTTTTTTTCGATGAAGCTTGCTACCCAATCTGGATTGGTTTTGGAGTAGTCTCTTAGAGCCCAACCGATGGCTTTATTGATAAAAAATTCTGTCTGATCCAGATTATTGAGCAGGATCTTTTCCATTAGATGAACATCCGTTTTCTCTTTTCTTAACAACTGGTGGTCAATGGCGACTCTTCTCAGCCAGATATTATCTGATAGGCTCCATTGGAGGATGATTTCTCCCAGTTCTGGCTTGTCATATACCAAACTTCCTACTACTCGATCTAGGATATCCACCGTATCCCACCAAGATTTTGTGACGACCAGATGCTCAAGCTTGGGCAAATCGCTCTCTGTTAGATAAGACTGCATGGCTTTCAAATAGTTGGCAGCCACATATTGGTATTCTCTAGCATCCTTTTCCCAGCAAGTGTCTACAAAATCCCAATCGATGACCTTTATTTTTTTCGCACTTGGAAAGTATTTTTTATAAAGTGCATTTCTTTCAGGACCTGCAATGCCTAGAAAGGGAAATTGGTGGCGCATATAGGCTTCCATGGGGCCTGCTTTATGCGGATCTTTTGCCGCTTCTAGCTCCTCAAGAATATCTACAAGACTCATCTAAAAGTCCTCCTGCCCCACCAAGTGGTGCTGAAAGGCATAAACCGCAGCCTGGGTGCGATCACTGACCTCAAGCTTGGCTAGGATATTAGACACATGGGTCTTAACCGTCTTGAGAGAGATAAAGAGTTCATCTGCGATGCGTTGATTTTCGTAACCCTTGGCGATGAGTTGGAGCACGTCTCGCTCACGCGCAGTCAGGTCCTCATGAAGTTCGATATGATTGCGGTGGTATTCGACCTTCTTGCTGACCTCTTGTTCAATAGCCAGCTCTCCAGCAGCAACCTTACGAACAGCATGGAGCAATTCGTCTGCGCTAGAAGTCTTGAGCATATAGCCCCTAGCCCCAGCATTTAAGACAGGCATAATTTTTTCATTGTCTAGATAAGAGGTCACAATCAAAATCTTGGCTTCAGGCCATTCTTTGAGGATAGACAAGGTTGCATCAATCCCATTCATCTCAGGCATGACGATATCCATGACAATCACATCTGGGCGCAATTCCAAGGCCAAGGAAATCCCTTGAACACCGTTGGCCGCCTCGCCCACAACTTCTACATCGTCTTGGAGGTCAAAGTAGCTTTTCAAGCCCAATCGGACCATTTCATGGTCATCTACCAGTAAAATTTTCATCTTTACTCCTTTATGATTCCTTGTCTAGCAGGGGAATACGGATATCAACCGCCAGTCCTTGCTTAGGTGCTGTCAAGAGTTGAACAGTCCCTGCCATATCCTCTACCCGCTCCTTAATATTTCGCAGTCCATAACTCAAGTCGTCGAAGCTCCCCAACTGGAAACCAATCCCATTGTCCACTACCTTTAGCTGCAATTCAACATCTGTCTGATAGAGATAGACATCCAAACAAGATGCCTGGGCATGGCGGAGGGTATTGCTGATCAACTCCTGCAAAATACGGAAGATATGCTCCTCGATTTTCTTAGGCAATTTCGTCACATTTTGCTTGAGACTAACCTTGAGATCGCTCTTGTCCTCAAGCTCTTTTAAGAGGATTTGAATCCCCTCAACCAGACTCTTGTCTTCCAACTCAACTGGTCGCAAATGCAGGAGCAAGACCCGAAGATCCTTCTGGGCTGTTTCGAGGATGGCTGCGACACTTTGCAACTGGGTCTGCATCTTTTCTCTATCAAGCTTCAAAGCCTGCTGACTGACACCTGATAAAATCATATGGGCCGCAAACAACTCCTGACTAACTGTATCATGTAAATCACGCGCTATCCGCTTCCGTTCTTTCTCGATAATCACTTCTTCCTTGGCTAGGCTTTGATTTTCAGCCTTTTGAACAGCTTCTGTCAAAAGATTGAGCTTGCCAGACAAGGACTTGAAACTGGCATCCAAGTCTGGATCTGCAACCTGAACCACTTCTTTTCCTGCTAATAAGCGCTTGAGATTGACCTGCATTTTTCTGCGAGAGACTTCTTCTATCACTCGCCAAAAGAGGACAAAAAAGAAGGTCATGGAAAGGCTAAAGACAAAGATCAAGAAGATTAACTTTTCAGTTTTTTCGATATCTTGTAACAAATAGGGCCAGTCTAGTTCAAAAATATCAAGCAGACTATTGGTCAAAAAGAGGATAAAGAGGAGAGAAGTCAGCCCGATTAACAGATAGGATTGCTTTTTCATCCTCTGACCACCTCCACATCTCCAATCATACTGGTTAGGAAAATTTTGACACTCTTGTTACTCTTGAGATAGTCCCTGGTTTCCTGATGATAGTGTTCATTACGAAGGGCTCGCTTGGGTTGATGGAGGAAAGTTAAATCTCCATAGAGGCAGTTGACACTGAGACTGATTTCCACATCTACAGGTACGATAATCCTAGTCGTTCCGACCATCTTTCTAAGGATAATGACATTGTCATGATTGGTTAGGATAACTCTTTCTAGATGAATGGTATCCTTACCCATGAGGCGAAAGAGATTGATATCATCAAACTGGCAGGTCTGGTGACTAGAAAAATGATGGAGATTGCCAAACCAGCGATTCTTTTCATTTTTAACCGTCACTACCTCTTCAAAGACCAAGTCGGTCTCCTCTCTCTCTTGATTCATCATTGGATAGAGAAGAAAGAGGCTGTATATCACCGCTACAAAGATAGCTAAAATCACAAAGGGATTGAGCATGACGATGAAAAAGAAAAGAATGGTCGCCACAAGGAGGAGGAAGTTATTGCCCTCTTTACCTGTATAATAGCGTATCAGGAGAAGAAAGAGGAATAAAATCAGCAGAAAACGCGAAAAATGCTCTGATACCATCAAAATCAGAGCTCCCGTCAAAAGACAGGCTTCAATAAATAAAAAGATTTGAAATTTTTTCATAGCTGCATCCTCTCTTTTCTATTTTATCACAATTCAAAAAAGTCACCTCGGTCTGAGGATGGAAAAAAGCGATTGACAAAGAGATACAAAAAAGGGCGGGATTCTTGTCCCGACCTCTTTAAATCTGATCATTCGCTTCTTTTAGTTTTCCATATAGAATGTAGTCTACGTTTTGCAGATCAGCTATGGTGGCACAATTAAGGGCACACATGACCAAACGCAGATCTTCTTTCCATCCTTGGATGATGCTAACCACTTCCTCGACCGAGTAGGTTTCAACCAATTCCAGAACTGTCCGTGACAGTCCTACAGCCTTGGCTCCAAAGACCAAGCACTTAATCATATCAAGCGGGTTCCGAACCCCTCCACTAACCAAGAGCTCGACCTTGTCTTTCCAGTTTTGGGCATTGAGAAGGGCTTGCATGGTAGACTGCCCCCATTGATTAAGGTAATCACGCTGGCCACTGCGACGGTTTTCAATGTAAGCAAAGCTGGTGCCACCACGCCCTGATAGGTCAAAGGTTCGAACACCCAGTTCATAGGCTCTCTCGATGGTCTTGACATCCATCCCAAAGCCGACTTCTTTTAAAACAAGAGAAACAGGGATACGCTTGCTATAATCTGCTAGATGCGATTGCCAGCTTCTAAACTTCCTTTCTCCTTCAGGCATGAGTAATTCCTGCATGACATTGACATGCACTTGCAGGAGGAGAGGATTCATTTCTTCTACAGTCTGAAGTCCTAACTCGACAGGCTTATCCAATCCAATATTGGTTCCAAGGAGGAGCTTTGGATGGCTAGATTTGACAGAAAAAGAGTCATCTGTTGGGTCCTTGAGGGCTGCACTATAAGAGCCCGTCACAAACAAAATCCCACAGGCTTCTGCCACCTGAGCTAGTTTTTGATTGATTTCTTTACCTTTTTCACTCCCACCCGTCATGGCATTGATATAAAAAGGAAAGTCCCACTTGCGACCTGCAAATTCTGTAGACAAATCAATCTCATCCAGGTCGTAAAGAGGCAAGGAAGAATGAATCAACTCCACCTCATCAAAGCTATTATAGGAACTTTTCTGCTCAAGGGCATAGCGGATATGCTCGTCCTTACGATTTGTCGTCATGTCCTATCCTTTCTTGGTATAAGAGCTCAATCCCCAGATCGGCCCAACGGTTTTTTAGGGTTTCAGTTGATTGCTCATCAAAACTCAAGGCAATCCCACAGTCACCGCCACCAGCGCCACTACTCTTAGCAACGGCCTGTAAATCTTGACTGGCTTCTTTCAGCTGTCTAAGAGAAGGCGTGTAAATATCTACGCTCAAGCCTTCTAAGAGCTTACTGGCTACTTCTACTTGCTCGATAATTTTTTCGACTTTTCCTTGCTCCAAGGCTTCTACCAAAGCAGACACCGTTGCTTTCGAGGAAGTTAAAAAATTCTGGTCTATGTTTTGCTTGATTTGCTGGACCATGTCACTTGATACGGCCACTTCCTTAGTCCATCCCACCAGGAAATCACATTCTAGAGCTGGTTGCACTTGTGAGATCGAAAAGCCCCAATCACGCTCCAAAACTGTCGCCAAGTTTTCTTCTTCCAACCAAGTAGTCACCTGCTGGCGATTAAAAGACTGGTAGAGAACCAAATCCTCCGCCACAATACAGGCAAGGTCTCCCATAGAACCATTGTCTCCTCGCTTGAGCAAGACCGCGCTAGCCAGCTTGAATAAGAGTTCCTGATCAACCGTAATATCATGTAGAGCCAGCAGAGCCTTGACAACCAAGACAACGACGCTGCCACTAGAGCCTAGACCAAACTTTTTCCCTTCTCGTTCCATTTTGCCATGAATTTCTAGGGAAAAAGGTCGCAAAGTCTGACCACGATCAGCGAGGAAGTCATTCATCAAAGCAATTGTTTCTTGAATCAAACTGTAGGCAGGATTTGGCGTCAAGTCCACTGCAAAATCAAACATATCTGAATAGATACGGTAGCTGTCAGAAAAGGCAACCTCTCCCCTCATATAGATGGGAATGGCCTTTATTAAGGCCAACTGCCCTGGTTCTAAAATAGCATACTCACCCGCCCAATAGAGTTTTCCGCAAGTTTTAACAGCAATCATCTTGACTCAAATCCTTTGTTTTCGACACAATCAAGCGATAACGTTGACCGAAGATTTCTGATAAATGTTCCAAGTCTTTCTCTAGACAAAGGACCTTAACATTGGGACCAGCATCCATGGTAAAGTAACAGGCTTCCCCTTGCTTGCGAAGCTGGCGAACAAAGTCCATGGCTTCATAAGTCGCATCTGTGAGATAAGAAAAGGCTGGTGATGCAGTTTTGGTCGTAGCGTGCATAGCAAGGGCGTTTTTCTCAGTCAATTTCCCAACCTTGGCAAAGTCATTCTCTTTGAGATAAACCAGCATCTCCTGATAATCCTTCTCAGACTGACGCACCCAGTCGTCAAAAGTCGTCGATGTTTCCACACAAAGTTTCATTCCATCTCGGCTAGAGATTGGTTTTTTCTTGTCTTCTAGCACCAACATGATCATAGCTAGTTTCAAGTCTGTCTCAACGGGGTAAATTTCCCCGCTATCCTTATCCCAGGCACCTAGTGGTCCATAAAAACTACGAGAGGAAGAACCTGAGGCAAACTTAGCTTCCTGCGCCAACTGACTCCGATCCAAACCAAGCTGGAAATAGGTATTGCAAGCCTTGACCAAGGCGGACAAACCACTGGAACTTGAGGACAAACCCGCTGCGGTCGGCATGTTGTTTTGGGTATCGATACGGACAAAGCCCTCGCCTTCTGGACGGTAGCGGTTGATAATCTTACTCATTTTAGCATGCTCCGCCTCATTTTGGAGCTGACCATTGATATAAAAGGCATCAGCCGTCGCATGGGCTGGTAGAGGTGACAAGGTCGTCTCTGTATACATATTTTCCAAAGTCAGAGAGATACTGCTAGTAGCAGGAACCATCTCTTTTTCTTCTTTCTTTCCCCAGTATTTGATAATGGCAATATTTGCGTAGGAACGTACTGTTACAGGCTTTCGATCCATGTCTGAACAGCTCCTTTCTCTTCTAATCCTTTTGCTAGTTCTTGTGCTTGAGCCAGGTTGGCTGCCAAGGCTATGATACAGCCTCCAAGCCCACCACCACTCATCTTGGCACCCAGAGCACCGTGTCTCATAGCTGTTTCAACCAGTGAGTCTGCCTCAGGGCTACTAACACCAATTTCTTTTAAATGTAAATGCGCTTGACTGAGGATTCGCCCTAGTTTTTCAGCATCTTTTCGTCTAATCGCATCTTCTGCTTGCTGGGTCAATTCTCCCAGGGCATGCAAAAACGGTAGGGCATCCTTCCCCTTGCTTTGAACCACTTGAATAGCTTCACGAGTGTGGCCATACACGCCCGTATCAGCAATCACCAAATAGGCGGATAGGTTCATCTCAAGTTCTGTAAAGCCGACATTCTTGATAAAACAAATCGGTCGATTACTGAGACAGGTCTTGGCATCCAAACCACTTGGATTCATATGGGCAATCATCTCTGCTCGATTGACCAAGATTTCCAATACATGATGAGGCAGGTCGGCCTGATAGTAGTCAAATACCGCACGAATAGCCGCTATACTGATAGCTGCTGACGAACCCATTCCCCGTTTTTCAGGGATAGCCGAGTCAATCACACAGCGAATGCAAGCCTCTTTAATCTCCAAATATTCTAGCGAAGCATAAACTGCCATGGACAAGGTATCCTCCTCATAAAGACGCCACGGGCTTTCAGCAGGGACCACCTTGCAGGTCACCTCCACCTCTAAGAGAGGCAGAGAAATAGCAGGATAGCCGTAAACGACCGCATGCTCCCCTATTAAAATAATCTTACTATGTGCCTGACCGACACCAACTTTTTTTGTCATTTTTTCCTTTTACTAGACGAAAAAAACGTCTCATTTTTCATACAAGTATTTATTCTTTCCTATCTATTTTATTATATTTTCACAAAAAAAGCGATTGTTTCCTTCACAATCGCCTCTTTCATTATTGGATCCATTCGCCATTATAGTTGACGTAGTAGCCATCTACAGTGGTATTCACTGCTAAAGCACCTGAGCTATAAGCATAGTACCATTTGCCATTGACCTGGAACCAGCCTGTCTTCATATCTCCATTACCTGCATTTAGATAGTACCAAGTTGAACCATCTTGATACCAACCAGTTGCCATTGCTCCTGATGAACGGAGATAGTACCACTTGTTACCAAGGTTTTGCCAACCAGTTTTCATATCGCCATTTGACTCATCTAAATAATACCAAGTCGAACCTTCTTGATACCAACCAGTCGCCATTGCTCCGTCTCCATGAAGCCAATACCACTTATCAGCACCAAAGAACCATTCTCCAGCCATCATATAGCCAGATTCGTCAAAACGATACCATTTCCCTTCGATTTCTTTCCATGAGTTGAAAAGAATACCGCTGGATGTTTGATATCTCCAACCGCTAACCGTTTCAATCCAGCGTTCTTCTAGTACAGTATTATCGTTATCAATCATTTCTTGTACTGTATTTCCTAGAGATTGATAGTAAGTAATTTTTTCAATTACATAGTCTCTTAAACTATCATTATCGCCACCGTGCAACTTCAATGATCGTTCTGGACAAGATGTTGCACTAAATTCATTATGGAATTTGATATTCTCATAATTTGGTGTAGCTCCGTAAAACGCCATATCTTCTGCCATTTGCATGAGAACCATATTTTCGTTCTCAATAAATTCATCATCAGTTGTACTAAATTGTTGAGTAACTTCGTAACTTAATGAATATAAGTTTGCGTCTGGATTTGCTGCACTCCATGCACCGTTATATGTTTCTTCTACTCTAACAATCGAATATCTATCAATGTAATAATGAGCAAATCCTAAATCAGATTTACCATTATCATATCGTTCTTGAAGCCATTCGATATAACCTTCTGCAGTTTTACTTCCTGCGTCGTTGTGCAATACGTAATATTTTGGAGCAGTAGTTGGTCTAGCTCCAGCAATTCCGTTAAAGATATTATGATTAATAATATTTACCATTGTATCACTCTCCTTTAATTATGGTAATCTTGTAGGCCAATCTTCGTCCGTAACATAGCTAATTGCACTGACACGAATATCGCCTATATCTTTATCAGTGGGAATAGGGTCATTAAAGGTAAATTGAATGAAATTTAAGTCAGATTTTCCGCCTAAATACCAAATTCCATACGGTTTACCCTTATCGTCATAAATTGGTCCTACAAGCGAATTTTCGCTTCTAAAACCTTCAGGAATACCGTTAGGATAAGTAAGTTTAGCCCCTTTATCTCCACTACTATTGTGCCTTACAAATCCAGGGCCATTTCGTCTACCTACTCCAAACCAACCCCATTGAAGACCTCCGAACTGGTAAGTCACAAGATTGTTTACTCGTCTGATTTTAATGAACGAGTTGCCTGCTCTAGAGACACTGTTTAACGTTTTCCATCCAGTATCTCCAATTAGTACTTTCCAACCAGTATTATCAGTACCTGACTGTTTAATCCACTTCAAAGCACCATTTGTCACTTCCATATCTACATAAGTAGTTCCAATTGGAGCAGTTACTTTTCCATTCGGCATACCTGTTCCGTGAATTTCATAAGCAAATTTACTTTCTAAAGTAGAAATTTTTGTTGCTTGTTCACCTTGAATACGTACTAAATCATTAACTGAATCAGTAGTTGGCACTTCTGATTTTTTAGCAAATTCAGAAACATCTACCTGTGGACGATTTTCTAAATCATTCAAACGTGATTTCAATGCACTATCATCGTAAGCAATATTGATTGTGTCTGAATCCGTAAATGAAACATTTTTAGACTGCCCATCTACATAATTGTAAGTTAACGTAACATTGTTACCTTCTTTACTTACAGATACCCCTGAAATGAAATTATCTGTTTTGTTTTCTAATGCTAGTACTCGGTTCTCCACCTCGGTTACTTTATCATTTGTTGCAAGCTTTGAAGTGTCAACTGTTGGTTGATTGTTGCGTATCTCTTCCAATTCATCTCTTGTAACAAAATCGTGGTTGTCAACTGTTGGTTGATTACCTCTAGTTTGCTCCAGTTGCTGCACACGTTGTTCAATTTTGTTTAAAGCGTCATTGGTTGCTAAATGTTCCAATGACTGGTGACTAGTTAGATAAATATTACTAAGATTATTGAATCGTTTTACAATTTCCTTAATAGTGTCTTCAATACTAGTCAATGGCTGATGTTCAGTCAGATATTTACTAGCATTATTCTCAAGTTCATTCAATCGATTGATAACATCATCATCAACATGTCCTGTGCTGTTATCTTGTTTCGCTTCTAATGTTTTTACTCGTTCGTCAATAGCGGAGATTGACTTACGTATTTCTGTATCATTATAAGTGCCACCGTTTTTCTCGATATTCTTAAACAATTCTTGTAATTCTGCTTTAGTGACAATCTCACTCATTGGGATCAATCGTCTAGTTTCTTTTTCAACAACAGGAGCATTCTTCAATTTATCGATTTCAGAAACTTTTACATTAAAACAGAAACGGCAAACATCAGCAGATTGCTCTACTTTTTCAAAGTAAATATATCCACATACAGTTTCATTAGTTGTAATCAAGCTAGTATCGAACTCAATCGTAACTTTGTTGTCTTCCACTACACCTTTGATTTCTGCGTATCGTTTCGTTTTTTGGAAATAGAATAACGCTACTACATTATCTGTAGGTAGCTGCTCCATAGTAAATTCAAAAAATGCATTATGCTTATCGTGAGAGTAAAATTCATGATTGATATAATCAATGAAGTCTCTCGAATATGTTGAGATATGTAACTTACGTTTAATAATTTTCTTCATAATGCCTCCTATACAAATAAAAAAGGATAAGCATAAGCCTATCCTTTTATTGTTCTAAAAATTGATTGTTTTCAATTCATTCATTCCGTTAACTACAGATTCGATTAGTAAACGTTTAGTATTATCATCTACATGAATTCCGTTTGCTTCTAACTCTTTAGTTAATCGTTTATCTGCTTCTGCTAGTTTTTCTTGACTTGCATTCGCAACATCTTTGTACACTTGTTCCACTGCTTGTACGACTGTTGCGGCAATACTCTTCATCAATTCGTATTGTTTCAAATCAGTCTTTGCTTTAATATGTTCGGCTTTAGTTTCAAGGAATTTTTTCAACTCTTTAAAAGCTAATCCAATTAAAACGATTAAAATACTAGATACTCCTTGAATAAACACTTGTGTTACTTCATTCATAATTTCACTTCTCCTTTAATGCTAATTTCATAAATTGGTTAAATAAGTCTTCAATATAGCCATTACCACCCAAGCTTTGATACGATTTGAAAAGTGCTGTGATACGTCTAGTATCATCGCTTGTTCTATATCCACGCTTGATAATAGCAGTTAAGTCAACTTCCAAACGGTATCGTTCAGTCTCTAAAATCCCCCCACCAACGAACCCTACATCGTTTTTCAACTGTTTGACATCTGATTTTAGATTCTTGATATCCTTGTTTAAGTCGATGACTTCATGTTTTAAGTTTGTGATATCCGTATTTAATGCACCAATATCACTATTGTTTCTCTTGCCTATTTCCATAATCTCTTCAACAACACTTTGAATATTGTTGATTTTTTGATTTAATTCGTCAGTTGCTTTCTTACTAGCCGTTTGAATTCGAACTGTTAAATAAGACAGCACAGCTGGAATTAAAGTGGGGATTAAAGCAAGTAAAATAGTCTCACTCAAATTACATCACATCCTAAATTAAAATGGAGCAGATTGAACAAATCCGCTCCATACAAAAAGGAGAATTAGCCTTTAAAGTCTACTAATTCTCCTTGCTCGTTGATTGTTTTTCCTGAAAGTTTTAATTGCTCTAAAACTCGTGTTTTAAGTCTTTTTGGCACTTGTTGGTAATCATATCGCCCTTCCAAGATGTTAATCGTCATCAACATTACTAAGTTTTTCATTTTATCACCTCCTTTACTAAACACTAGGGATAACGCTAGTTGTGTTTTCGCTAGGAACTCCTGTAGGTTGTCCTTGAGGGATGTTTGTTTCTGTACTTTCATGGTGTTCTACCTCCGTATTCAAATTAGTTGTAGTTATGGTTGCTGTTGGTATTGTTGGTACTACTGGTTGAATAGTAGTTTCTGGAACCGTTGGTGTTGGTTCAGTTGCTACTGTGGTTGTTGGTTGTGGTGTAACTTCTGGTGTTGGTGCTACTGGAGCTGTTGGTTGTGATACAACTCCTGTTGTAGGTGATACTAGATGTTCTGTAGCTTCTGGAGCTGTTGGTGGTACTGGTGTTGTAGTTGGTGCTGTTGGTGCTGCATCAGTTGAATGTTCTTCTTCGTTTTCGTGACCTTCTCCAAATACTGCAGATTTTAAGATTTCAATATCTGTAGCAACTTCCGTGACTTGACCTGCTAATTCAAGTAAAGCTTTTTGTCCAATTTCTGAATTTTTCTTTGTGTGTTCGATTGTCTGCTTCATTTCATTTTGTAACAACGTAAATTTGGCAATTGCTGATGTAGGATCAAATTCAGTATTTACGATTTCTACAACTGCATTAATGATTGCTTCATCGCTTTTGTCCGTCCAGTTGCCTGGTAAGCTACGTCTAATAAATGTATAAGGATATTCTTTCTTGATTGATACATCTGTTTTGTCGATGACAAATACTTTAGCTTCTACTTTATATTCTGTTAATGACATATTATTGTACCTCTTTCCCTTTATATTGTGCTAATTCTTGTTCTAACTCTTGATTACGTTTATTTGCGTTATATAAGGCTTCTTGTAAAATTGCTTTTTCTTTCGAAATTAAGCCGATTTCTTGTGCTAAAAAATCTGCTGCTGTTGGTTTATTTTCCATTTTGTAACTTCCCTTCTAAAATTGTAATTTTTGCATCTAATTCTTGGATTGCTTTTACTAGATATGGAATGAAGAAGAAAGGTGAATAAGATTGTAAATCATCTCTTTCTACAAGATGAGCATCTGGAATCCACTCTTCAACTTCTTGAGCGATTAAACCTAGTTCTTTATGATATTTATTGTTATCTTTGGCAAAGTCATATTCGTAAGCTTTCAGTTTATTGAGTCTATCTAATGCATAAATAGAGGTTGGAACGATGTTGTGTTTGAAACGTCTATCCGAACCTGTTTCTACAGCATTCTTGCTAATCCAACCGCCTTGATAGTAAATCCAACCACCTACAGTTAAATCTTTCCCTACTCGAATATCTCTAGTTGTCTCTAATGATGTAAAAGTTGAACTACTTACTGTATTTTTAACGAGTTGAGTTAATTCTGTACCGTTGTAGTACAATTTACCTCCACCCTCAAAATACATTCCATTCTTAACTGAAGTTTGACCGTTTAAATACACACTTCCATTGCAATTCATTGATCCAGATTCAGCTACATACCATGAGTTTTCTCCAGGTCTTGACCAGTTTTGACCCCAGTTAACGAAGAGTGCTACACCCTCTTGACCTCCTCGTTCTCCGTTACTCATACCTACAGAATAGCTATTATATCCAGTAATCCAATGACCGCCCCAAGTGCTATGCGCACCAATCCTAAAGCCACCAATCAAACCAGTATATGCACTTAAAATATCTGCTGAAATCTGATTAGCTGTAATTTTTCTGGAATCCAGCA
>ERZ773233.1660-NODE-1660-length-12820-cov-3.909675_pt1 | contig 12820 bp, 10 predicted proteins | sample MGYA00580991_ERZ773233 | MGnify/ENA primary metagenome ERZ773233 (study PRJEB29015, sample SAMEA2738178) | human oral metagenome | biome: human oral; feature: human-associated habitat; material: saliva | place: China | collected 2161 ...
ATTATAATTATAAATTTTTGTTTTATAATTACAATTTAATTGGAACATTATTACGGCTGTGAAAGCGTAAAGTAGACTATGTAGGAACAATAATAAAATGGCAGTATTTAAAGAATGTATGATGGTTTAACCCTTTCTGCGGATTATAAAATTACTACCACGAAATTCGTTCTACGAATAAAGATTGTTGGCTTTTCCAAAAAGAGTCTTCACGTATGTCAATTCCTAATTTAACACAATAGGAAATAAGAATTTCTTTATTTAATCGTTGTTTTATTATTTTTCTTTCATAAAACTCTTTTTCCTCAAAAGGTTGTATTTCTCCTTCACAATAGAATTTCCATTTAGGATCTTTCATCGCATAAACAGTTCGCAACGTTTTTCCATTTTCTATACAGCTAAATTCATTTAATGCGTCGGGAATATTGTTTGCGCTTATTCTAAAACTATATGCTTTTAATTTTAAGTCGTTTGTAAGTACATGAATCAACGAACTTAAACCATCAGAATAGTTTGAGAACATTATACATTTGTTTTTACACAACTTTGGGGTAAAAAAATACAGCTTTTCAAAATGTGCACCGCCTTTAGGTGGAGATAAGTGGTAGAGATTAAACTGAAATGGAGAATCTATAATTCTGTACTTATCATCACTTCCCCACTTTTCCAGAATATACTTCTTTATTTGCTCCAAAGATGTATCGAGATATGTAAAAGTGAAATATTTGAATCTATCTATTTGCATGGCTTTCTTTTGCTATTACCTTCTTTTTCAAAGCATTTTTCACTCTTTCTACTAAGCCTCACAATGAAAACTGTGGAAACAAGCATATTAAATATGGTTCTATAAAAGGACGAAACTGCGTAACAGTGAAATTAAAAAACATTTATTTCCGTTATATCACACCATTTATTGCAACCAAATACTATCGTGCTGTTTCTTTTTCGCTTCTTTTTGTGCGTTTAAACGAACGGTAGTCATCGAGTTCTATTTCTATTTCTGGTTCAACAAGAGCACCTTTATGTGGCAATCTAAACTTCATATACTTAATGTTTAGTCCACGTTCTATCCATTGATTTTCGTAATAAGTGTGTATTCCAAGTATTTCTTTTGTTTCTCCATCAATATCGTCCGCTTGTACACCATTTGTTTCATTGCCATACAAATCTTCGGTACGAAAAAGCAAAGGCAAATTGTTTTTTTCAACAACATAAGTGGTATAAGTAAAAAGAAAGTTAGAGTCGGTTTTAAGATGCACTACTCCTTCGTTTTCCAAAAAGTTACAATAGCGTTTCAAAAAATAAGTAGACGATAGGCGTTTTCGTGCATTCTTCATCTGTGGATCAGAGAAAGTTAGCCATATTTCTTTTACTTCTTCAGCACCAAAGAAACGATCTATAATCTCTATTCCTGTTCGTAAGAAGGCTACATTAGGTAAATTTTCTTCCAACGCTTGCTTTGCTCCTGTATAAATTCGTGCACCTTTTATGTCTACTCCTATAAAATTTATATTCGGATAAAGTCGCGCCAAGCCCACAGTATATTCTCCTTTTCCACAACCTAACTCTAAAATTATTGGGTTGTTATTATGAAAATACTGTTCGTTCCAATGTCCTTTCATTTCGAATGGTATTTCGCTTATAACACCATGTGGATATTGAAAGACATTCTTAAACGTTTCTAACTCTGCAAATTTCTGTAACTTTCCTTTACTCATAATAGCTGCAAAGTTACAGAAAAACGTTTATAAAAAGACAGTTTTACATAGTTTTGTAGAAATATATCTTACTTTTATTGTTTGCACAAACCATATTTTGCACCATTATAAAGGTAAGACAAACAAATGCTTATCCACTTTTTAGCGATGCAAGACCAGCCATAATAAAGAAAAACGAATAGAATCCGAACAGCATAAAAAGCAATATGCCAATGCTCGAAACTATTTTTAAAAATAAACTGAAGCTGTTTTCTTGTGCAACAAAGAATCCAACTGATACAAAAAATAGTGTAATACTAAGAATACTAACGGGAAATTGCATAGGCGATAGATTGTTTGCAATTGCAGAAAACGACTTTTCGTCTACTGTATAACTAAGTAGTATCATAGAAAGAATGGCATATACCAATAAAAAGAATATGCCCGACAAGTATAAATATTTTAGTTTATACTGCCAATGGAAATAAGTCATACCACTTAAAATCACCGTCATAAGCAGCGGAATATACACGCTAAATATTGCATTATGGCTGTTTATCATACTACTATATCTCTATTTCGTAATTGTTAGATTCATTGTATACAACGCAACATTCGCTATTTTTATTATATTTCTGCACTTAATTCTAAGTTCAATGTATCTTATCGTAGAAATTAAGAACAACGAATTGGCTTTTCTAATGTGTTTAACTCATTATTTCTAACTTATATTAGCATTACAAAAGCCAATTCGTTGTATATACGAAACCATAAAGTTATATTGCCACAGAATGGTTTAAATAATTATTTACCATACACACAATGCCAAAATAGTTAAGGCAACACTTTAATAGCAGCATTATTGCCTACACGAATAAAGAAAGGCTGATGTGTTAAGGAGGAAATTATATTGTTACCAGGCTGTATTGTTATTTTTTGTAGGCACTTACCAGATATAGAATAGATGGAAAGAGGCTCTCCAACATATTGTTCTGCTTGTATATTTAGCACACCATTTGCAAAATTCCAACTTATTTTTGGTTGTTCAAGTAGCGTGTTTTTAATTGCAGTTGGATTAGGGTCGTCTGCCAAATACGAAAGACTGACATAACAATATCCACAGCCTTGCACAATCATAAGTCCACAAGTAGCAAGAGTTTTAGATGTTGGATTATACATTTGCCAACAGTGTGTATCTGTATTTGTACCTCTATCAAGGAATCCATTTGCTATTAATAGTTTGTAAACTTCGCTTATTTGTGGTGTAGTTACACGTTCCCAAGATGCAGAAAGCAAGTAAAGAGCACACAGTTCGGTATCGTTTGATGTAAAATCGAGCATAATAAGAGGAAACTCAGCATTGTTGGTAGAAAGAATTTCTAATCCTTTACGACTATCGGCACTAATCTTTGGATTCATCGCCCAATAGCTATTTGTATAATTTATATATGCATTATTCTTCAAGAATCTATCCAAAACAGTTGCCTTATCTTCGCCCCAAGAAATAGAAAACTGTGGAAAAACCATATCAACTTGGTCGTTTACTTCTACTGTAAATTTCATTTCGTCTAACACATTGTTTGGGTCGAAAGCATCTAATGTACCTGGATAAGCTCCCGATATACGTAATGTTACTTCTATTTTGCCATTTCCCACCGACTTAAATGCGTTTCCTTTGGGTTCTATCACAGCTTCGTTGGCTGATGTATAGCGCAAAACTATGCGTTCGCCTTTAGATATATACGCTTGTGTTGCCTTATTGTATGCCTTTACATACATACGATAGGTGCGATATATTGGTATTTTCAGATGGTTAGCAACAAGAGTTCCGTGTTCGTTTTCGGCTGCAACTATTGTAAAAGAACTTATTGTAAATAGCATTAAAACTGCTATAAAAATATGGTATATTCTATTTAAACGCTTCATATATTATATTCTATTTAGTTGATTATTAGTTATTTTTAAAGTTGTTTACTACCCTTACTTTTTGTATTATAGGTTTCATTGATTTGTTAGACAATAGTGTAACAATATAAACACCTGCTGGCAATTGATCAGAAGTATTATAGTTATAACCAGCCATATTGTGTATTGTTTTTATACGAAAGTTGTTTGGAGCAACAATACGTCCGTCTACCACATGTAATAAAGGTTTTACTAAATCTACAGTTTGTGTTATATGGGTTATAACTTCGCCTTCTCCACAAGGTACAGGTAATTCGTTGTTTACACCAACCAAACGTTTCCAAATGCACACAGCACGGTCTGCATTCAGCCTATCAGTAAATTCTTGCGAACGCATATCATCTTTTGGATAAGCAATTCCATAAGAATTTCCACGATAGAGAGCATTGTCATAATAACAATTTCCCACATCTACTATAACACCATCTGCCATAGCTGCAATTGGAAATATAGGGTCGGCAGCACCATTTGGCTCAATTATCCCTACTCTACCTATATTATACGAATTGTTTATGGTTATATTAGAACCTTGCAAACCAGTTCCAAACAAGCCACCTGCTATGTTTTCTGCATTAATATCGCCAGCATTCAGACAGTCGGAAATGCTTAAGCTTCCTGTTTCTACGTATCCCACAATGCCACCAGCTACATTACTATTTGTATTTATGTTACCATAGTTAATGCAATTGTTTATACTTGTGCCTTGAATGCTGCTCATTCCCAATATACCACCTACAGCCATATCAGTCGCTTCTACCTTTGTTCTCGATGTACAGTTGGATATAAACGATGGAGAAAGAAAAGTTGAAGTAGCAATTCCCCCTGCATACGGTTTCAAACGAGCTTTTACCGTTACGTTCTCGCCCGTATGACAGTTCTGCAATACCGAACCTACCAATACCGAAGCTATACTTGCAACGATAGCATCTGCCTCGAAATGAGCATTTGTTAGCGTAAGATTCATAACCTTAGCGTCCTTCAATATACCAAAGAGAGCCACACCAATGTTGTTTTTTCCTTTGTATATCATATTTAAATTACTTATTTTATGCTTATTACCATCGAATGTTCCGCTAAAGGCTTTCAGCTTTGTTCCCTCTGTTCCAAAATTGTTTCCAATGGGTTTCATATTGTTTATGCCTGTCATATCTATGTCGGTTGTAAGTTTAAAGTACTTACCAGCATAGTCGGTTTCTGTATCTACAGCAAACGAAAGGTCTTCTATGTCGCTTGCTGTACTTATTAAATAAGGATTATCTTTCGTGCCTTCGCCTCCGCTATAAGTATATTCGCCTTGTTTGCGTACACCTTTTCCAGTAAGATACACTTCTGTTTCAATATCGCCCGATTGCATTTTCAACACTGCTTGATGTTCTCCTAACGTTTGTGGAATGTAGGTTACATCAAAATTAGCTTTACCACCATCTTCCGAAATTACTATTTGGTGAGTTGAAAGACTAAAAGCTGAAGCATCGTCGCCCACCACCGATAGCGCAACATTGGCTGTTAAACCTGAATAAACAATATTTACTCTCAGTGTTTTCGCATCGTTCTTGTTCACGTCTCCAAATTCTAAAAGCGTATTTTCGATGCCAATAAAAGGTCGTTGTGGTGCTTCTGAATTGTAATAAGTCATCTTTAGATCGTCCAAATTAAAGGCTGCATCGAAACTTTTGGCTGTTTTACAATCGAAAACTGCATAATCGGCACGCACAATGCGTATGCGACCTACGCCTGAATTAGCCTCAGCACGAAAGAGTTGTACCTTTTCTGTGGGAGTAAATGGACGACCAATAGTTTCCCAATGAGCACCTTTATCTTCTGAAAGTTGCACACACCAAGTTACTTGCGATGTTGTATGTTCGCCGTATGCTCTATAATTGAATTCTACGCTACCTATTCCATGTTCTTGATCCTCAGTCATTGTCATATAAGGCATCTCTTTCATCGACATTTTACTACCGTAAATACGTGCCGAATACTTACCATTGGCAAAATCGTTTGGTCCTCCAGAACATCTAACAGCATACATTGACCACGCCAATCCATTCAGTTTAAGGTCGTAATGGTTGGGTCTGTCGCCAAGATTATCGGCTTTTGCTGTTTCAAAATTATAGTTCCATTCTTCTTTGGGCTGTTCTTTATAACGATCAGCTCGAGCTTTCAGTTCTGGAATACAGATAAAAATGAGTGCAAGCACCCAGTAAACGTAGTTCTTCTTCATAAGTATATTGCGTTAAAAATAAAAAGATATATGCTCAGAAAAGTTATGTGTTCTGTTGCCTTTTACAGACGGTGGTTAGTTTGTGTCGTAGTGTTTGTTGTGTTGTGTTTAGCTTACAGCTGGTTAAAAGCTCTGTTTTGCAAAAATAATGATAATATTTTAATTTAGCAACATTTATACTTTGTTTTTCTAAAGTGCATAGCGTGGATTATTGTTTTTAGGATATTTATCTTCAAAATCTGTTTATTGTGTTCTTACAATAGTATAAGATAGGTATACCGCACTACTGGAAAAGAATATTAGATATGCCACATTAGAAAACACGATAGCAAAGAGTGTATAAACAAAAGATAGAGTTTTATCGCACAAAAGATAGTTTCTTGTTAAATAAAAAGGTATCTTTTGAAAAACGAACACGTAACTAGCAATAAACAAAAGCGTAACGCTTGCTATGTTAAGTGTAGAAATACAATTTATGGAACCAACATCTCTTTTTTATCTATTGCAGATATGTATGATGTGAGAACGCAATTATTTGCATCTCTAAAGCTATTGGCAAATTGCAATTATGTGGCGCATATATAGCCATTACACAACAAATGCAACTCTACAATGCTACAACTACTATACTGTGGGGTATATATATAATAAGGTGAAAATGATTTTCAGTTCTCATCTCTCCCACTCTAGTTCTTCACTTCTGTTGTTTCAAAATATTTAGAGAGCACCAGTTGAGACACTATATATTCGCGACGAGCATTACGAAAGCGGGCTACATGGGCGTGAGCGTGTGCTATTATAGCTTCGGCTTCGTGTGGGTGCTGTATATAATAGTCTATTTTAGCTTCCAAATCGGAGTAGTCTGGTGCTACTTCAATGTAATGATAGTCGGGTATCAGAGTTCCTTCCATAAACCAAGTTTCGTACTTTGGACGAGGCATTACAGCGATTGAGTTCGACGACATTATCCATTTTAAATTGCTAGCAACATCGTTTCCTTCTAATGCCATTATGAATTTATAGGCTAAATGCTCGTTTATAGTCATTTTAGTGGTGTGCCATTGTGGAATATTCTTATCGATAACACCAATATTAAAGAGAGGATTACCAAAGAACTTCTGTACAAAATCGTAGCGATTTTGCTTTAAGTTGTGGCTATCGAACTGACCTATTAAACCACGAAACACCACTTTGTTTAGTTTGTCGGCATAGCTTATACGGTCGTTTACAAAGAGAAAATGGCGTACGCGGTCGAGCTTTAGCAACACCGAATTGGCATTATCGCCTGCAATCGGTCTACTTTTTACGATGGAAGGAACGCTGGGAACGGTGGTTACATCGCCTGGATAAAGACACCATTTATTGTTTAATGGGAACGACTTTGCGTAGCGAAAAGAATCTAAATAGTAGACCGATTGACTTGTTTTTTGCTGTTGGGCAAGACTAATGGCATTTTGTTGGAAAACAGAATGGTTTATTTTAGACGAACAAAGCCTGTTATAGTAGTCTACACGTGCTTTAATTTCGTTCCAATCGCTACGTTGTTGCACGTTAGCAAGCAGCATTTTGCGCAGCAACGAGAGCAACCAATGTGGTGTAAGCACCCAAAGATAAGACGTAATGTAGTATTTTAGTTTAGAATTTTTCCCACTGTTTAACGTGTAGTAGAGTCGTCTGCAGAAAGTAATATTCATTGCTTTACTGTATAAAGATATTTCTTTGAGAGAGGAATATATATAATTTTTCTATCACCAATAGGAGGCTTTACGTGGTTGATAACATTTCAGAGCTATTGTGTCTTTCCACTTTTACATTAGTAGTGGAACCACAAAACGTGCTAAGCAATAGCCACCGCCAATGAGCCAACAATATATTATGGCTGCCAGCAAAAAGGGTTTGAAGCCTGCCTTTTTAAACTTATCTATACTTGTTTCAGCTCCTAATGCAGTCATAGCCATAGTTAAAAGGAAGGTATCTAAGGTAACAATAGCTTTCACTACAGATGCAGGTAGCAGGTTGAAACTATTGAAACAGATAACCAATAAGAACATTATAGCGAACCAGGGCACTTGTATTTTCTTTTTTTCACCTTCAATGTGTTCGCCATTGGCAGCGTTTCGGGCTGCAAAAAAGGCAATAACAATAAGCACTGGCACCAACATCATTACACGAATCATCTTCACTATGATTGCATTATCGCTAATTGCGGCTCCCATTGCATTGCCAGCTCCCACCACATGGGCTACTTCGTGAATGGTAGAACCGGCGTAAATACCCATTTGTTGTGCAGGCAAATCGAACACACCAGAGCGGTACAGAACTGGATAAAGAAACATTGAGAGCGTTCCAAATATAACCACTGTTGCCACAGCAACGGCTGTTTTATATGGTTTAGGACGTATTGCACCGTCTACACCCATAACTGCTGCTGCTCCACAAATGGCACTTCCGCAAGCTGTTAGCAGGGCTATACTGCGATCCATCTTTAGCAATCGTCCCACAAACAAGCCCAACAGTATGGTTACTGTTACCACTATAGCATCTATAATAATGGCTGGAAGCCCAACACTGGTAACATCTTGAAAGGTTAGTTTAAACCCATATAGAATAATTCCGAAGCGCAATATGCGTTTAGAACAGAACACAATGCCTGGTGTCCACGTCTCTGGCAAGTCGCTACGCAAGCTGTTTGCATAGAGCATACCCAAAATAATACCAATTATCATAGGCGAAAACGATAGTGTTTTTGCCACATTTGTGTCGCCTAAATAGAAGGCTGCGCATGCAAAAAGCGCCATGAGTAGTACACCATGGAGCATATTTCTACGTTGATTTGTAAGTTTCATACAGGTTGTTTATATCGTTGTTTATTGCGCACTGCCCATCTCTGTATAGGTTGGCAAAGCGTTGTTGTTTGCTTATTCGGTGTGCAAAGGTACATAAAAAAACACTTATTCGGTTGTACATAATCATAATAATTTCAGAGAGATAGATATATAATACACGTGAATAGCTACGAACTTGTGTTGTGTATATCCCCATTATTAGGTATTTTAGCAAAGTTTTAGTTATACGTTACATAGCCTCCAACGATTTATTTGTACTTTTGTAATGAATAATTGGCATACGTAAAGAAATATGTAAGGCATAAAGTGTTCCAAAGTCTTCTTGTATTTCTAAATGATTTAGAATACTTCGAGACACCAATAAATTTATGGAAACTATGAGCATTATACTCTTTATATTTAAGGAATTACTGCCAAACAAAAGAACAAGATTATGAAGTTATCAAAACTTAAGACTGGTCAGACTGGTACAATTATAAAGGTTTTAGGGCATGGGGGCTTTAGAAAACGCATCATAGAAATGGGCTTTATTAGTGGCAAAACGGTTGAAGTGCTACTAAATGCGCCACTACACGACCCTGTGAAATATCGCATTATGGGCTACGAAGTGAGCTTGCGACGCAACGAAGCCGAACTTATTGAAGTGGTGCCAACACCAGACAACCAACAAACAAACACAAAAAACACAAACCAAAACACCGAAAGTTCTACACCAAATATTCCACACTCTACATATAATCCGCCAATAGAGGCAGAAGAAAACGATGTTTGTGCACTATCTTCGCCCGCTAACGAAGCCGAAAGAAAGGTGCACCAACAGCTACATACCATAAACGTAGCATTGGTGGGAAACCCTAATTGTGGTAAAACATCGCTCTTTAACTTCGCATCGGGAGCACACGAACGTGTAGGAAACTACTCGGGTGTTACTGTTGATGCTAAGTACGGATATACCGATATACTGGGTTACCATTTTGAATTAGTAGACTTACCTGGCACTTACAGCTTGTCGGCTTACAGTCCGGAAGAACTTTACGTACGTAAACAAATTGTAGAGAAGACACCAGACATTGTTATTAATGTTATAGATGCATCGAACTTGGAGCGCAATCTCTATCTAACCACACAACTAATAGATATGAATGTGCCTATGGTTTGTGCACTAAATATGTACGACGAGGTAGAAAACCGTGGAGACCACATAGACTATATAAAGCTTGGAACGCTACTCGGAGTCCCTATGGTGCCCACAGTGTTTAAATCGGGAAGAGGCGTTGAGGAATTATTCCGAACCGTAATACAAAACTACGAAGGACAAAAGAGCGATGGCCCACTATATAGGCACATTCACATAAATCACGGACATGAAATAGAAAATGGTATTGTTGAAATTCAAAACCATTTGAAACAAGAATATGATATAGCACAAAAATACTCTACACGCTACCTTGCTATAAAACTGCTTGAGAACGATAAGGAGGCTGAACAGATAGTTTCTGCTTTTCCAGATGCCACAGAAATAATGAAACACAGAGACGAAACTGCTCAGCGTGTGAAGGAAGAGACTGGCGAAGACAGCGAAACGGCTATTATGGACGCAAAGTATGGATTTATACACGGGGCTTTACAAGAAGCCAACTACACCACTGGCAATGGTAAAGACGCATACGCAACAACACGTACCATAGACAAAATTCTTACCAATAGGTATCTTGGCTTTCCGCTTTTCTTCCTTATTCTATTTGTTATGTTCACAGCAACATTCACTATTGGACAGTATCCGATGGATTGGATTGATGCTGGTGTGGCATGGATTTCGGACATTCTAAACAACAATTTGCCCGATGGTCCTGTAAAAGCAATGCTTGTAGATGGTGCTATTGCAGGTGTAGGTGCCGTTATTGTGTTTCTTCCGCAAATTCTTATACTCTATTTCTTCATATCATATATGGAAGACTGTGGCTATATGGCACGGGCTGCATTCATTATGGACCGCCTTATGCACAAAATGGGGCTACACGGCAAGTCGTTCATACCGCTTATAATGGGCTTCGGTTGCAACGTTCCTGCTGTAATGGCTACCCGAACTATAGAGAGTAAACGTAGCCGGTTGGTTACAATGCTGGTACTTCCTATGATGAGCTGCTCGGCTCGACTTCCTATTTATATAATGATGACGGGGTCGTTCTTTGCTGCTCAATATCGCTCAAGCGTTATGTTGCTACTATATATAATAGGTATAGCAATGGCGGTGCTACTGGCTCGACTGTTTTCCAAAACGCTTGTGAAGGGCGAAGATACTCCGTTTGTTATGGAACTTCCGCCATACAGATTTCCTACATGGAAGGCTATTGGACGACATACGTGGGAAAAGGGACGACAATATCTTAAAAAAATGGGTGGAATAATTCTTGTTGCCTCCATCATAGTGTGGGCGTTGAGCTATTTTCCTGTGCCCGACAATCCTAATATTGACAAGCAAGCCCGACAAGAACAGAGTTATATGGGACAAGTTGGTAAGGCTATTGAACCGGTATTCCGTCCAATGGGTTTCAATTGGCGATTAGACGTGGGACTGTTGGCTGGAGTTGGTGCAAAAGAAATTGTTGCATCTACAATGGGTGTGCTCTATACAAACAACGATTCGTTCGGCAATGATAATGAATATAACAACGATAGCCATAAATACGAAGCATTACGCCACCAAATGACAGCCGATGTTGCTGAACAACACCACATTAGCTACACGCAAGCCGAACCATTGGCGCAGCTAACTGCCTTTTGTTTCTTGCTCTTCGTTCTGCTCTACTTTCCATGTGTAGCCACCATTGCAGCTATTAAAGGCGAAACTGGCAGTTGGGGTTGGGCTCTCTTTGCTGCAGGTTACACTACAGCATTAGCCTGGATCGTTAGTGCTGTGGTCTTCCAAGTGGGCATGCTGTTCATATAGACGCTGTAATAATTCAGAATTCATAATTCAAAATTCATAATTATGATTACCATTATTAGCTTTGAACTTTGAGATTTGAACTTTGAACTTTATGATATGTAACTTTAAAGAACTACGAATTACGCGAATTTCTCGAATGCTGTTTGCGATAATGATTCGTGTCATTAGTGCAATTCGTAGTTCCTCATTAGCACTTGATGAGTTTCACGTTACTTGTAGCGATAAACCACAATTAACATTAGTATTCATAATTATGAATTGTGAATTATGAATTCTGAATTACAACAATGATTATGAATTACCAACGCCTTCTAAAAGGAGTACGCCAAGTTCACCAATATTGAGTTGCTGGCAGCATGATACTTACCGTAGGCAAGGTTGAGTTTGAATTGTTCAAGGTTGATACCAGCTCCGACACTGAATCCTGCACCATGCGCACTGGCGTTCTCATCCTTACCAATGGTCATTTCGTCTGCCTTACGGAAGTTGTAACCACCACCAACCCAAATACTTTCAGACAGTAAGACTTCTGCTCCGAGATTGAGGTGATTGATAAAACGATAGTCATAATGCGTAAGATCGACGAGCGTAGCAGACACTCTGACAGGGAGGGCAGCAAAAGTCTTGCTCACACCCACCTGCACATCAATCGGCATCTTACCATACTCCTCTTCGTATGCCTTAATCTGTCCACCGAGGTTCTTGGCAACTAAGGATACCGACCACTGTCTTTCAGGCTCATACCAGTTGAGACCAAGGTCTACACCCACCGCCATAGAGTTATAACTACCAATGTAAGAAGTAATGAATTTTGCCGTGATACCACCCACCAGATTACGTGCTAATTCGTAGGAGAAGATACCTTCAACAGCGATTTCGCTGGCATTGAAAGTACCAGTTTGTACGTTGTTAGCATCGACTTCCTTCATCTTTCCGTAGTTCATATACTGCACACCACCTGCAAGCGTAGCTTTCTCACCCAATGCTTTCGTATAAGAAGCACCCATATAATGAGCTCCACGCATATAATTCATGTAACTAAGTCCCACGGTTTTATCGCTTACGGAAGAAGCCAAAGCAGGGTTAGAGAACATCAGTGAAGGGTCGTCTTCAATGATAGTAATATTCTCTCCGCCCA
>ERZ773233.1666-NODE-1666-length-12787-cov-4.341502_pt1 | contig 12787 bp, 9 predicted proteins | sample MGYA00580991_ERZ773233 | MGnify/ENA primary metagenome ERZ773233 (study PRJEB29015, sample SAMEA2738178) | human oral metagenome | biome: human oral; feature: human-associated habitat; material: saliva | place: China | collected 2161 ...
TTTGTAGAGAACAAAGAACTTGAAATCGACGATATAGATACTGCATTGCACGAACCTACCGATAAGCGTATCTTCGTTATTTCAAAGGCAATGCACAAAGGTTATACCATTGACCAAATTCACAAACTTACAAAAATTGACCATTGGTTCCTACACAAGTTAAAGCATATCATTGATATTGATGAGCAATTAAAGACTTGCAACATCAACACACTTGACAAAGAATTACTTCGTACAGCAAAGGTATATGGCTTCACAGATTTCCAAATTGCTCGTGCTGTTGGTTTGGAAGACGAAGTTAACAATATGCATAAGGCAGTTCTGCTAATTCGTCAGTTGCGTAAAAGCTATGGAATCCTCCCTGTTGTAAAACAAATTGATACACTTGCGGCAGAATATCCTGCTCAAACTAATTATCTTTATGTTACTTACTCAGGTGTAGCTTCTGACATTAAGTTAGAAACTGACCGAAAAAGCGTAATTGTTCTGGGTTCTGGTGCTTATCGTATTGGTTCTTCTGTTGAATTCGACTGGTGTGGTGTACAAGCACTAAATACGATTCGCAAACAGGGCTATCGCTCTATTATGATAAATTATAATCCAGAAACAGTATCGACTGACTACGATATGTGCGATCGTCTCTATTTTGATGAACTTACATTCGAGCGCGTTATGGATATAATTGATTTGGAAACACCACATGGTGTTATAGTCTCTACTGGTGGGCAGATTCCTAACAACCTTGCTGTATATCTTGATGCGGAAAATGTGAACATACTCGGAACAAAGGCGAAAGATATTGATAATGCAGAAGACCGTGCCAAATTCTCAGCTATGCTCAACGATATAGGTGTGAATCAACCAGAGTGGCGTGCACTAACAAGTATGGCAGACATTCAAGAATTTGTAGACCGTGTAGGATTCCCCGTACTCGTTCGCCCTTCGTATGTTCTTTCTGGAGCTGCTATGAATGTATGTTCCAACAACGATGAATTAGAACGATTCCTGAAATTAGCAGCCAACGTGAGTGAAGACCACCCAGTAGTTGTAAGCAAATTCATTGAACATGCGAAAGAAATAGAAATGGATGCCGTTGCACGCAATGGCGAAATCATGGCTTATGCTATATCAGAACATATTGAGTTTGCAGGTGTTCACTCTGGTGATGCCACTATTCAGTTCCCACCTCAAAAACTTTATGTAGAAACTGTACGCCGTGTAAAACGCATCAGCAGACAAATTGCTAAGGCACTGCACATTAATGGTCCATTCAACATACAGTTTATGGCACGCGATAACGATATACTTGTTATTGAATGTAACCTTCGCGCCAGTCGGTCATTCCCATTTGTTAGCAAAGTTTTGAAACTAAATTTCATCGACTTAGCTACTAAAATTATGCTTGGTATACCTGTAGAAAAACCAAGCAAAAATCTCTTCGATCTCGACTATGTGGGTATCAAAGCATCGCAATTCTCATTCAATCGCTTACAGAAAGCTGACCCTGTACTGGGTGTAGATATGAGTTCTACAGGAGAAGTTGGCTGTATTGGCGAAGATACCTATACTGCTCTACTAAAGAGTATGCTTTCTGTTGGACAAAGAATACCTGCAAAGAATATACTGCTGTCTACTGGTGGAGCAAAACAAAAAGCAGAAATGCTTGATGCTGCAAAAATATTGAAAGACCACGGATACAATCTCTTTGCCACTGGTGGCACCTCTAACTACCTAACAGAGAATGGCATAGATAACACATTAGTATATTGGCCATCAGACGAAGGAAAACAACCACAGGCATTAGACCTTCTACACAAAAAGAAGATTGATATGGTGGTAAACATTCCGAAAGATCTTACACCACGAGAGCTTACTAACGGCTACAAAATTAGACGTGCTTCTATCGACCTTAATATACCGTTGCTTACAAACAGCCGACTTGCAAGTGCATTTATTGCAGCCTTCTGCAATGTTAAGTTAAACGATATTGACATTAAAGCTTGGGGAGAATATTAAATTACAAATCCATACCATTAATCAAAGACCTATACGATTATTGTTTTCGTGTAGGTCTTTATTGTATACAAATGAGATTGAATGCTAAAATTAATATAAGTTTTAACCCAAATCCTTTATTAGAGCCTAAACATACTTTGTTTTATTATCAGGTAGATTATCTGTCTTTGCAACGTATGTGTAGCGGGCTACATCAAGTTACAAAGACAGACAAGATGCCAATAAGAAAGTAAAAGATGTTAGGAGACAATATCATAGTAATAAAAACTATACATATTGCCGTCTAATGACTAATTTTGGTTTAACGACTAATCTATATTAAACTAGCTTCAATTATTAGTATTCGCCATCATCATAAGTAGGATAATTATAAGTAATGCCTACCGTTTACTCACAAGAAAATATTGCAGAGGACTCGAGAAATCTCTCAATTATAGTTATTCTTGTTTCAGATATCTATCAGCTACGTCTTAGATATCTATCACATTCACTTCAGATATCTATCAGTTGCATCTTAGATATCTATCTGTTATAAATTAGACATCAATTATCTCTAATATAGCTACCTCAGATAAGAAGAATATAAATAAGACAGACTTAGCTAAAATAGCAGTTTAAGTTAGAAACATTTTGTACATTCAGACGTTTTGTATACCTTTGTAACAATAAAAAATAACTAATTATAGGCATTTTAGAACGTGTCTATAAACAAATAAACCGCAAGGTTCACAGAATATCTGAAGAATAATTTTATTAATAAACTTTTTATATATGAGGAAACTATTACTTTTAGCACTTGCCATTAATTTTGGCTTAAGTATGAATGCACAAGAGGCATTACTTTCTAATCGTCCTGATGGACTTGTTAAAGTTTACGACCGTTCTGGAAAGGGAATTAAACTACAACAGGCTGACGACGGATCTCTTGAAATGACAACACTCAATCTATCTGAAGCAACTGATTTTGAGGTTGTTTTTATGGCTGACAACAAAACTGTTTATGTTAAGAATCCTATAGTCGCCTTACCCGAAACATTTGCAGATGTAACCAATCGCTGGGTTAAAGGAAGCATAAAAGGAAATAAAATCACTATTCCACACAAATCGTTAATTTTTTCTACTCAAACAGATCAAGGCGAGAACGTATCCATATATATGGGATACTATGGAATAGACAATAATCAGGCTGTTCCTATGAATCCTTCTGTAGATATTACCTATACAATGAACGAAGACCAGATAACACTCGATGCTCCTAAAAACGATAAGACATACGTTCTTTCGTGTATAGCTTCAGACAATTCTTGGTTTAGAATGAGCGAATATACAGGAGCTATTTACACCCTAAATAAAGAAAAAACAGCGAATAATATAAACATTATAAATAAGGAGAATAGACTTGAAGTGGCAGAAGAAACATACTATGATATTTCTGGTCGCAAACGCACCAAACCTAATGAAGGTATTGCCATTAAACAAACTAAGTTCAAGAATGGTACTCAGAAATCAGAAAAGTTCATCATAAATAAATAAATAAAAAAAACCGCTGAACTCTAAGAGTCCAGCGGGATTTCTTTAATAGCTAAGTAACTTGATTACTTATTAACGTGTGCTGAATCAGCATGAGCGTTTACTGCAGGTGAATCAACCTTGTTTGTATCTTGCTTTGTTGTATCAACTTTTGTTGTATCAACTTTTGAAGAATCTGCTGTACCAGCAGGTTTACCTTTACCATTGCAAGATGTCAAAGAGATAGCTGCACAAGCTACTGCTACAAATAATAACTTTTTCATTTTCTTTGCTTTTTAATCTGTAAAACGATCATTAATTTCTTAAAACGATGCAAAGGTAGATATTTTTTTTTAATAGCCATACTTTTTTTTATACTTTTTTTTTATTTTTCTGAAGCGCTTCTATATATCACTGATTATTAAGCATTTATAATATGGTTATTGCTGTTAAATATTATTAAAGCATTTTTATTCTCGCCATAAAACTATGTACATCAAGTATATATGCTGATAAACAGTAAACATTTATTCGGTGTGTATATATAGAGAAATAAGGTTCGTGAAGTATCTTCGTTCGTATATCATATATAAGGTAGCAGATATAATACATATAAGGTAATAGCTATTATATATAAGGTAGTAGATATAATATATAAGGTAGTAGTGAACGAACGGACGGCGACTCAAATTTGTTTGTGAAGTTTTGTGGTTCGTATACAGAACGGAGACTATTTATTTTAAATTAAGAGACTATTTATTTTAAATTAGTTGTTAGAGCTCTGTAGATTTCGTTTAATTATTAGACTGATTAATTGACTTTATAACGTAGATGCAGCATATTACGTTTGGTTAAAAAGGATAACACTATACCTGCAATAAAATAAAGAATAACAGAAATTAATAGTACAAACAATACATAATGGTATTATGGTTAAATGATTCGATTGAGATTTATTACGAGGGGTGGGCGAAGATGGGTTAATATAATGATAGAAGCAGAAAAATATTTATTACTTTTGCAAACGAAACAAGAAACAACTACCTATACTATGAAACAAGGTATTGCCAACGACATTAATCCTTTGGTGAAAGTTGCTACAGCGTTAATTATTGGTATGGTTCTGGGGCGATTTGCTTTAACCATTATACCAATATGGAGTTGGCTTGCAATGGCAATGCTGTGTTTAGTGGTTATTTTTCTTAGTAGGAATAGACGAATATTTAACAGCTGCGCATTGCTTCTTGCTGTGGCTTCAATTGGTGGATGGCTGATGGCAAACACAGAAATGGAGATGCAGAGGTTTATTCCTACAAAGCCTTTGCGCTACAATGCGGTATTGCTGACCGAACCTGTGCGACACGGGAAAGTTATACAAACTGAATTGGCTATTCAAACGACTGATGCCCCTATGAAAATTAAGGCTGCTATATTATGCGATACTGTTTCTGAAAACTATAAACGGTTACACGTAGGAGATGGTATCACTGCCTTCTCTGAGTTGGAAAAGCCCGTAAACTTCTGCGATACAGACTTTGACTATGCTCGTTGGCTACATTTGCACGGTATTAGTGCAGAAACTTTTATTTTCTATAGGAATTGGAAAAAGACTGCGGTAAATCTTTCGTTCCTTAGCATTGCAGACCGAACATTGATTGAACTAAAACGAGCAAAACAACAATGGTTACGAACTTATGCACGTGTAGGACTCGAAGAACAGACTGCTGCTGTTACTATTGCGATGACTTTGGGTAACAAGCAACTTATATCGAAAGACGTAAAAGACGATTATTCCGTCTCGGGGGCAAGTCATATCTTAGCTCTGTCGGGGTTGCATCTTGGTATTATCTATGTTATCTTTCTTTTCGGATTCAATCTTTGTAAAGGCATTCCCTACTTAAATGTTCTTGTGCGATATCACATTAGCGATTTGTTGGTGCTACTGCTCATCTGGCTGTATGCGTTGTTGGTTGATTTCTCCCCATCAGTATTGCGGTCGGCAACAATGATAACTGTGTACAGTGTTGTTAGATTACTGAATAGAGACCGTTCTTCGCTCAACACATTGGCGCTTACGGCTATTATTCTATTGGTGCTACACCCACAGAACTTATGGGACGTAGGCTTCCAATTGTCGTTTATGGCTGTGCTTTCCATTATTCTCTTCGCACCCACACTTTATGGATTATTCTCGTACGAACAACTTCAGCACCATTGGCTGTTGCGTTGGATATGGACACTTATTACGGTTTCGGTAGCGGCACAATTGGGCACTGCACCATTGGTGGCTTACTACTTCGGACGATTTAGTTGCTACTTCCTACTTTCCAACTTCATTGTAATTCCTTGTGCTACCATTATTCTCTACACCACAGTTCTGTTGTTTGTATGCTTTTTTATGCCAGTTGCGCAACTATTTATTGGAAAAGCATTGCAAACAATAGTTGGTGCTATGAACACTGCCCTACATAGCATAGCCCATTTGCCAGGTGCAAGCATAGAAGAGCTACACCCCAGCATATTGCAGCTGTTTTTTTGCTATGTTCTTCTGCTTTGTGCGTACTGCTTAACCACTTTTTTCAGCAAACAAGCTGACTTGCAATAAATTTACGTACCTTTGCAACCACTTATGCAAAGGTATTTCATACAATTCTCGTACGATGGCACTAATTATCACGGTTGGCAAATTCAACCTAACGGAATAACGGTGCAAGAAGTTTTAGAAAAAGCTTTATCTACATTATTACGCACTAAAATAAGTGTTATAGGTGCTGGACGAACCGACTCTGGAGTGCACGCACGCACAATGGTTGCTCATTTCGACTTTACAGAAAACAGCATAGATTGCAAGCAACTCTGTTATAAACTAAACCGCATATTGCCGCGCGATGTTGCTGTAACGGCAGCCTATCCGGTAAACAACGAATTGCATGCACGCTTTTCTGCCACATCGCGCACGTATCACTATTATATGCACCATGCCAGAAACCCATTCCAAAAAGCATACTCGTGCGAAATGCCTTATGCCTTAAACTACAACCAAATGAACGAGGCTGCAAGTTATCTTATTGGCGAACGCGACTTTAAATGCTTTTGTAAGGCTGGAGGCGACAACAAAACAACCATCTGTAACCTAACCGAAGCACAATGGGTGCGTTGCAATGCCGAACTTTCCATTTACGACAATACAGCCGAAACCGAGAGTTGGTGCTTTGTTATTACTGCCAACCGATTTCTTCGCAATATGGTTCGAGCAGTTGTAGGCACGCTGGTAGAAGTGGGACGTGGCAGACTATCGATTGACGACTTCTGCAAAATAGTAGACACAGGCACACGTAGCGATGCTGGCGAAAGTATGCCAGGCAATGCATTGTTTCTTTGGAATATAGAGTATCCATCTCTATAACTATCACAGCTTATCTCTTAATAGTTAGAGCATGCACACACGCTGTGCAGTGCCAATGCTTACACTCTACATCTACGTAGAGTGTAAGCAGCAATTTTCTTACGCATCTTATTACAATTATATGCGCATACCACATCAACGATACAATGATGATATGGTTTTATTTACACGTAAGTAAAACTTTATTTACGTGTAAGTAAAACTCTACTTACATGTAAGTAAAACTTTACTTACGTGTAAATAATAACATAACTCGCCTATGAAAAAGTTGCGAAACTATATAAGAAACGAAAGAACACTATGAAAGAATTATCGCACATTCGCACTATCGCGCCTCGCCATACACACATTTAACAAGCTATATCCTAAAGAGCATTGTAAACTTGTTAGACTGTTAAACCCATAAACACAAAGCCATAAAGAGCCAATAAATGCCATATAAATAGTATCTAACGCAGAAACAAACAGCTCCCATTCCTATTTACACCTTATTATATATAGCATACAAGAACGAAATTTGTGTGTTTCATATTATTGTTGTACTTTTGCAGCGTAACAATTTAATTAAAACAAAAAAATGAAAGCATTTGTATTCCCAGGACAGGGCTCACAGTTCGTAGGTATGGGCAAAGACCTCTACGACAACGAACAATTAGCAAAAGAACTTTTCGATAAAGCTGACGAGATTTTAGGCTTCAAAATAACCGATATAATGTTTGCAGGAACAGACGAACAACTGAAGCAAACCAACGTAACACAACCAGCAGTGTTTCTCCACAGTGTTATCTCAGCACTCTGTTTGGGCAGCGAGTTTAAGCCCGATATGGTAGCTGGCCACTCTCTTGGCGAATTTTCAGCATTAGTAGCAGCAGGTGCACTATCGTTCGAAGATGGTTTAAAACTTGTTGCCTTACGTGCTAACAGCATGCAGAAAGCTTGCGAACAAAATCCAGGAACAATGGCAGCCATTATAGGCGTAGCCGACGAAAAAGTGGTTGAAATTTGCAAACAAGTTACCAATGGTGGTAAAATGGTTGTTGCAGCCAACTTTAACTGTCCTGGCCAGTTAGTAATATCAGGTTCAAAAGAAGGTATCGACGAAGCTTGTGCCTTGCTAAAAGAGGCTGGCGCTAAACGCGCATTGCCTTTAAAAGTGGGTGGAGCCTTCCATTCGCCATTTATGCAACCAGCAAAAGACGAATTACAAGCTGGCATTGAAGCCACCAATATAACATCGCCAAAATGCCCAGTTTATCAGAATGTAGACGGAAAACCACACACCGATGCTGCCGAAATTAAGGCAAACCTTATAGCACAACTTACATCGAGTGTTCGTTGGACCGAAAGCGTACAAAATATGATAGCCGATGGCGCAACCGAATTTATAGAATGCGGTCCAGGCAAAGCACTTCAGGGTATGATTGGCAGAATAGACAAAAATGTAGATGCACACGGATTACTGCTACACAGAATGTAATCGATATTTGGTTGTAGCGTTTGCTTCGCAACCTCAATAATACCTATGTAGGGACACAAGCCCCTGTATATCCATTTACACAACTCGCAAATAGTTGGTAAACCCAATAAAGCGAACATTAGGATTACAGGGCATTGTGTCTCTTTTTGTTTCACCAGATATAAGCTATAAGTAATGAAATTAGTAATTTACCAAGTGTTTACACGCACTTTTGGCAACAAAAATACCAACAACCAACCTAACGGAACAATTGCCGATAACGGAGTTGGAAAAATGAGCGACTTTAACAAAACAACGCTACAACAAATAAAAAAGCTCGGCGCAAACACTATTTGGTACACTGGCATTATACGCCACGCCACCTGCACCGACTATTCTGCATTTGGAATACCACGCCAAACTCCACGTGTTGTGAAAGGACAAGCAGGCTCGCCCTACGCCATTACCGACTATTACGATGTAGATCCAGACATTGCAGACAACGTAACGAAACGTATGAACGAGTTTGAAGACTTGGTAAAACGAACCCATAACGAAAGCTTAAAAGTAATTATAGACTTTGTTCCTAACCATGTGGCACGCGAATACAAAAGCATTTGTAAACCAAATGGCGTGAAAGATTTGGGAGAAACCGACGATAAAAATAAACACTTCGATGCAAACAACAACTTCTATTATTGTCCGAACGAGCCATTAGACACTTCAGCCATACCACGCTCAATAAACAACGAAGCAACAAAACCCGACTACAAATCAGCAGAATACACAGAAACAGTGGCACGTTGCACCGGAAACGATAGGTTTGATGCACACCCACAAGCCAACGATTGGTACGAAACCATAAAACTAAACTACGGCATAGACTATTGCGATTGGGGCGGACGAAGCAACCATTTCAATCCAATACCAGACACATGGCACAAAATGACCGATATACTATTGTTCTGGGCAGCCAAAGGAATAGATGGTTTTCGTTGCGATATGGCAGAAATGGTGCCACACGAGTTTTGGAAATATGCAACAGAAAAGGTAAAAGCACAATATCCTCACATTGTTTTTATTGGCGAAGTATACGACCCTAATCAATACAGAACATACATTGCAGCAGGTTTCGACTATTTGTACGACAAGGTGGGTATGTACGATTGCTTACGCGATGTAATGTGCGAACATCGCTCGGCAAACGATATTACACGCCAATGGCAAGCAACCGACGATATTGGCAAACACGTGTTATACTTTCTTGAAAATCACGACGAACAACGAATAGCGTCCAACTTCTTCTGCGGGAATATGCAAAAAGGCATTCCTGCCCTTATTGTTGCTGCCCTATTTCAGTGCAATCCCATAATGATTTATGCCGGACAAGAGTTTGGCGAAAAAGGAATGGACGGTGAAGGTTTCTCGGGAATAGACGGTAGGTCTACCATTTTCGACTATTGGAGCATTGATACCATTCGTAAAGGTTTCTTTGAACGTAGCAAATTGTCGGCAGAACAAGTGCAATTAGAAAAAGAATATCGCAAAATATTAACGCTCTGCAATAGCGAAAAAGCTATCAGCAATGGAAAAACATTCGACCTTATGTATGCCAACGAAACAAACGATGCCTTTGATAGCAACAAACAGTTTGCTTTTTTGCGTAGTTCGAATAACACCACCCTACTTATTGTTGCTAACTTTAGCAAAACAGAAGCACATATTCGTGTAAACATACCTGCCCACGCATTTGATTATATGGAAATTAAAGAAGGTAAGAAGAATATGGTAGACTTACTTTCAGGCAATCATCAATCTGTGGTACTGCAGAAAGACAGTTCTATAGAAATAGTAGTTCCTGCACTCAATGGAAGAGTCTATAAATTTTAGATTATGGAAGTAGACAACTATACATTCAATGCGCACAACAAAGAGGAATTTCCACCTGCACACACAGCCGAACATTTGCTAAACCAACTTATGGTAAGAATGTTTGGAACAGAACGCAGCAGAAATGCACACATAGAACGAAAGAAAAGCAAAATGACTTTCGTGCTTCAACAAAAACCATCGCGAAAAGAAGAAAAAGCCATAACAGATGAAATGAATAGACTTATAGAAGAAGACCTTCCTGTAACATACGAACTTGTGGAACGCAACAATTTGCCAGAAAACGTAACACTAGAACGATTGCCCGAAGATGCTTCTGAAAAAATAAGACTAGTAAGAATTGGCAATTACGATGTGTGTCCGTGCATTGGTAAACACGTTCGTTCTACAAAACAAATAGGCAAATTCGAGCTGTTAGGTACAAATTGGGACGAACACAGCAAGTCGTTTCGTATACGTTTTAAAGTAATACCATAATATTTCAAGTAAATAAACTCCTATGATAAGTAAAGACAGTATAGAATCAGCCTATTGTTTCTTACACCAGAAGTATCGTGTATACAAGTTTTCTAACAACGAAACACAACGCGACGACATAGAATTTGCCATTGCATCTTACGTAGAAGAGATGAACAAAGAACTTTATGCACAGCTTGCCAAAGGTAGAGAAGAATTTCTTTGTAACCATACAACTTTTGATGCTGATATGCAAGAGGCTATAAACGAATTAGAAACAAGATTATAAAAATGAACTTCGATAAAATACACGACGACGCAAGAAGAACAGAACTAATACGAATGATTGAACATTCGGTAGAACATTTATCGCTTGCCGAACTCGAAGCATTATACTACGACTTAGTATCAAAAGACTATATACGATAAGAACAACGTGAATAAAACAAACAAAGAAATACTCCGTCTTGCACTTCCATCAATAGTTAGTAACATCACAGTGCCTCTTTTAGGCTTGGCAGATTTAACCATTGTTGGACATATTGGAAACGAAAACTATATTGGAGCTATTGCCATAGGTTCAATGATATTCAATATTATGTATTGGATATTAGGGTTTCTGCGTATGGGAACAAGCGGAATGACATCGCAAGCATACGGCAGAAAAGTTTGGGAAGAAGCCATAAGAGTGCTATTTCGTGCCTTAACTATAGGCGTAGGTATGGGTATTATCTTTATTATTTGCCAATCTGTTATAGAATGGATTATGATTTGCGCAATGAATACTCCCGAAAGTTCTTTACCATTAGTACATTCATATTTCCACATTGTTATTTGGGGAGCACCTGCTATGCTTGGTTTATATGGACTAAATGGGTGGTTTATTGGTATGCAAAACACAAAAATACCAATGTTAATTGCCATTGTGCAGAACCTTATTAATATATTCGCCTCACTTTTATTTGTGTTTGGTGTTGGGTGGAAAATAGAAGGTGTTGCATCGGGCACTCTAATTGCACAATGGAGTGGTTTTCTAATAGCTTTATTTTTTGTGCACCGTGGACTTAAAAATAAAACATTTTATACATCGCCTACTATTACACAGTTATCGTTCTCGCTTTTCAAATCTACACTTACTCACATAGAAGCTTGGCAGCGTTTCTTTTCTGTAAATCGTGATATCTTCTTGCGCACACTATGTTTAGTAGCTGTAAATTTATTCTTCACCAGTGCAGGTGGAAAACAAGGAGCACTAATACTCTCAGTTAATACATTGCTTATGACAATGTTTACGCTCTTTTCCTACTTTATGGACGGCTTCGCTTATGCTGGAGAAGCTTTGAGTGGAAAATTGTATGGTGCAAATAACAAGAGCGGATTTATGCAAATGGTACATAGTTTATTCAGGTTCGGCGGAATTATGGTGATTCTATTTACTGCAATTTATACACTTAGTGGGAAAAACTTTCTCCATCTTCTCACCGACAACAGTTCTGTTATCTGTGCATCTTTGCCTTATCTTGTTTGGACTTATTTTATTCCACTTACAGGAGTAGCTGGTTTTATTTATGATGGTATATTTATTGGAATGACAGAAACCAAAGGAATGCTCATTACTTCTGCTATAGCAATGGTTTGTTTCTTTGCTTTCTACTATATTGCCAAACCATTTTGGGAGAACAATGCATTATGGATAGCTTTCCTTTTATTTCTTTCTCTGCGTGGTATCCTTCAATTCTTTTGGGCGAAGAAATTTGTTCTCAATCGTTTCAGTGCATCTAACAAAAAAATATGAAGTCTAAAAACATTAGCACCTCCAAAATATAACTCTAATTTACTCATAAAATACTCTTTTCCTACAATATAGTGCACATTATTAAGATTCCTACGGTCTATAAGATACCGATTAAGGTATGAAATTTAATAAAAACTTCACGAATAATTTGATTCTACAAAAAAAAGATATACCTTTGCATTCGTTTTCAAAAAAATTAGGTTTGATCCGCTAGCTCAGCTGGTAGAGCACAACACTTTTAATGTTGGGGTCATGGGTT
>ERZ773233.1668-NODE-1668-length-12776-cov-5.521657_pt1 | contig 12776 bp, 9 predicted proteins | sample MGYA00580991_ERZ773233 | MGnify/ENA primary metagenome ERZ773233 (study PRJEB29015, sample SAMEA2738178) | human oral metagenome | biome: human oral; feature: human-associated habitat; material: saliva | place: China | collected 2161 ...
CTGAGATGGTTATTTGCGGATGGAAGCAAAGAATCTTGCGGCACGTTCGGTCTTAGGATGATCCATCACCTGTGTTGGAGTGCCATCTTCGATGATTTTTCCATGATCCAAGAATAGCATTCTGGTACCTACCTCCCTTGCAAAGCTCATTTCATGGGTAACAATTATCATGGTTAAGCCTTCTTTTGCGAGATTTCCAATAACATCAAGGACTTCGCCAATCATTTCAGGATCGAGAGCTGAGGTAGGCTCATCAAATAGGATGACTTCAGAGTGCATTGCTAATGCCCGAGCAATTGCGATGCGCTGTTTTTGACCGCCCGACAAATTACGTGGAAAAATGTCTGCCTTATTCAGAAGTCCTACCAGTTTTAACAATCTTCTAGCCTCTTTGTCAGCTTCTTTTTCTTTTTGGTGTAGTATTTTTTTAGGACCTAGCTTGATATTTTCGATAACAGATAGATTATTAAATAAATTAAAATTCTGAAAAACCATGCCGACTTTTTGACGAATACGATTCAGATTAACGTTAGGCTCGGTAATATCAATGCCATCAATTAGAATATGACCCGAAGATGGCTGCGTTAATAGATTCAAACAACGCAGAAGAGTGGACTTTCCGGATCCACTAGATCCGACAATTACGACTACCTCACCATCTTGAACAGTCAAATTGACCCCCTTTAGGACTTTTGTATCTTCAAATGTCTTATGGATATTTTTAGCTACTATGGGCATTACTGACCCTCTTGATTATTTATTTTCTTTTCGAGAGCAGACATTGCTTTAGAGAAGATAACCGTAATAGCAAGATAAATGACGGCAGCTGCAATAAGCGACTGAAAAGCGGTAGCAGTTAACGATCTAATATCGTCTGCACCACGCATAATATCACTGAGGCCTATCCAACCAACGATTGAGGTTTCCTTAAACATCGTAACACCTTCGCCGATCAATCCAGGTAGGGCGCCTCTCATAGCTTGAGGCAAAATAACATAGAGCATAGATTTGGTATGAGAAAAGCCAAGCGACCGTGCTGCTTCAAGTTGTCCTTTATCGACGCTTTCGATGCCACCTCTAATGATTTCCGCTATATATGCAGCGCTATTCATGGCAAATGCGATGGCGGCAATAAATAGCTTCGGCATAGTACGCATTGATCCAAAGACGACGTAATACATAATGAGTAGTTGTACTAAAACTGGAGTGCCTCGAATTAGACTGATATATAATTTTGCAAATACTTGCAGTGGATTAAAATTTGCAATGGCTAAAATTATTTTATGCTTCCGACTTTTACGTATTTTATCAAGAAACTTAAATGGCTGTGAAATCGAAGTGCGCATTAAGGCTAGAATAAGGCCTAGTATAAGACCAGATAATACGGAGATGGTAGTTAGAACAATTGTGACCTCAAAACCATGCCATAAATAGATCCAGCGACCATTACCAAAGATGACTTCAAAAAAATTCATTATAATTGCCCCTTTTCTATACCAAAGTGCTTCATCAGTATTTTTCGCATGCGCCCGTCCTCTTTCATCTCCGTGATTACCTGATTTACTTGATCAAGAAGTTTTTGGTTTCCTTTCTTAATAGCAATTGCATATGGTTCACGACTTAGAGGTAGATCAAGAATCTTTAAGTTGGAGAATGAAGTAACATATTGTGCGGCTGGAGCATTATCAAGAATTGCCGCATCAATACGTCCAGAAACAAGCTCCTGTAATACATTAGGCACTGCGGGAAATTGGACCACATTAGTATCCTTAATTTGTCTAGCCATAATATCTCCTGTAGTGCCTAACTGGACACCAATAGTTTTGCCGATTAATTCATATTTATTACGAATATTACTATCAAACCTCACTACAATCTGCTGCGAGGCAACATAGTAAGAATCAGAAAAGAGAGCATTTTTCGAGCGATCTTCAGTCACCGACATTCCCGCTATGGCAAGATCGATTTGACCACTTTCTAGCGCTGGCAAAAGTCCATCGAATGACATGTCTTCAATTTTAAGTTCCGCACCTAAACTTTTAGCAATTTCTTCCGCAAGGTCAACATCAAAGCCGACCACTTTATCCCCATCTTTATATTCAAAAGGTTTAAAAGTAGCATTTGTCCCCATGACTAAGACATTAGTATTTTTTGAAACAACGGTCTCTCGACGCATGATATCCTGAAACATCCAGATATTTAATAAGATATAAAGAGTGGCAAGTAATACACCAATCACTGTTTTTATTTTACTTCCACCACTTTTCATACTTCTAGTATACTAGATTTTATTCGAGATAATAAAAAATAGCACCATAAGTGCTATTTTTTAGATTAATTACATCTTGATTTCTGCATCTACACCAGCAGGTAGAGAGAGATTTTGCAAAGCATCAATAGTCTTTGGGGTTGCGCTTGTAATATCGATTAAGCGTTTGTGAACTTTCATCTCAAAGGCTTCACCACCAGTTTTATAAACGTGTGGAGACTTGACGACAGTAAAAGTACTACGCTTAGTTGGCAGAGGTACTGGACCAGAGACGTTAGCACCGGTACGGATGGCGGTATCAACGATTTGTTTTGCGCTTTGATCAATCACGCGATGATCGTAGGCCTTAAGACGAATACGGATCTTAAGTCCTTCACTCTTGGTTTCAACCATGTTATTCCTTCTAGCTCTATAACTTCAGATATACCTAGACAGTATGTCGATGAGTTTTTAGGGCTCAATTAAATTTTATAGTTGCATAATAATATATTATCTGGCTTAAGTCAAGAAGGTTAGCAATAAAATGGTAAACAAAAATCCCCAGACAAGGCCTGGGGACGGACGTGGCCGATTAGCTCTATGATACGGAGTAAAATAGATCAACTTCGTTGTGACTGTAGATTTTAATATTAGATAAATTACAACCAAGCTGGTTTAGACGCTCTAAGATACACCTAATATTTGAGCCATCACGCCCAACAAGTGTGCCAGCATCACCTTCGAAAACATCTAGATGCAAAATACCATTACGTAACTTACGAACACGCTCAACATTTATTATGTAATCATATTTTCTACCTTCAATCAGAAACAAATTTTTCTCATCACTTAAAAGAATACCCAAATCTTCTCCATGACGAGAATTGATTACTACATAGTCCTTATTGCGGGGATCATAAACTGATTTAACTACTACGACTAAGTCTTTTGTATCTTTAATGAATTTAGCCAACTTGGCCGCTTTTCTAGTACGTTCTTTTTCCTGTTCGAATTTTCTTGCCTTTTCCATAGCCTGAAATTCATCAATCCATTTTAGCCCTTCTTTAAAACCATAATTTTGATAGTAATCGAAAAGCCCTGAATTATATCTTGAGATTAAATCATCGGTCTCTAATTTATAAATAAGTCCTCTGATCTCATCCGGTTCTTGTCCAGAAATTAAGGCTATTTTAATTAAAAAACGAGCGGCAGATGCATCCCTAACTTCAAAGAATTGATGAAATATATCGTAATCTTCTTTTGTAAGGTTTATATATCTGTAATTAAAAAGACTACGAATAGCATCAGCCTTGACGATTTGCCCGGACTGTTTTACTTCATCTAGAACTGATCTGAGGTGATCTTCACGAGTGCAGATCTTCAGTCTCTCCGAGATATACCATTGATAACAACCACACAGGCTCCATGCATTTTGAACTACCTTTACTTCACGTTCTGGATCATTCATGAATTTAGCAATCAACTTCTCGAGAGAATCATTGTCGATCTCGACAAGGTCGCGATATTTGAGAAATAGATCGATATCCGATGTGCGAAGTTGATATTCTTTAATCTGCTTCCAATCTATAGTTTCTTCTGCTACTTGGCGACGGAGATGTAGATTTTGAGAGGTTTGCTCTGTAATGCGCAACACTTGCTTAATTAATTCATCCGGCAAGGTAAGGATAAAATCCTGAATTTTATCAATATTAATATAGTTAAATTTTGAATCTCGATAAAATTCACCACTCTTGTCATATTCTGAAACCCTAGACTTTAAATAGCCTATGACTGATTCACGCATTTTTTGATCACGCAGAATCTCACTAATGTCTTCGGACTCATGAAAGATATCGTCAAAGTGATCCTGCATAGTATCTGCCGAAATATAAAAACGATCATTTACATACCTAAAGTCACCGACTGTCCTGTAGAATTTTAGCATATTAGCATTTTCATCTTCTTCTCTCAGATAAGCCATGAGCATACTAAAATCGTGAACGCCATGTTCTATTACCTCATCGTCTACCAAGTATTGTTCATTGAAATTTGTAAACTTAATTTTAGTTAATCCAGTATCAAAATCCTCAACATACATATATGCGTGAATCAGATACACACTATCATAGTTTAGTATTTTAATATTTTGTTTCCTAAAATCTTTTGCGATGTCTTTGAAATATTTACGAAATGACTCTTCATTTTCTGTAAGGTCGACGGTAGTAGTCTCAAAAGACTCCTTCCTCCTAACTATAGTCATCTCATACCAGACCCCCTCAGGAACAATTCTTGGATTCTGAAACAAATAGAGATTAGTCTCTACTGCTTTTTTGGAATTTGCAGGTTGCAGAAACTCTCCAGTCTCTTCCTTGAAATCATAATAAGAATAGTTTGTTTCAAAATCTAAAACTTTCTTATTTAACAACACTTGTATCATCTTATACCCCTCCTTTAAGAGAAAAATACTTGCTCTTTATAAGCAATTAAATAAGATCTAATCATTCACATTAAGATACTTAACCTGGATAATAGATCACAGTTACTTAAATATTATACTATTTTTCCACTCTGAAACAAGTCTTATTGCATATATTTATATTTTTTCAATTATAAAAAATTGGACCACCAGAGTAGTCCAATTCTTCAATTAGTATTATCTAATTATTTTACAATCTTGGTAACAACACCAGAACCAACAGTACGGCCACCTTCGCGGATTGCGAAACGGTCATTGTTATTCATAGCAATTGGAGCTAAGAGTTTAACAGTAAAGGTGATGGTGTCACCAGGCATGACGATTTCTTTGTCAGCTGGGAGCTCAACTTCACCAGTAACGTCAGTAGTACGGAAGTAGAACTGTGGCTTGTAACCCTTTGAGAATGGAGTGTGGCGACCGCCTTCTTCCTTCTTAAGGATGTAAACCTGAGCCTCAAATTCGGTGTGTGGGGTGATTGAACCTGGTTTAGCAATAACCTGACCACGTTCGATTTGATCACGCTCAATACCACGGAGTAATAGACCTGCGTTATCGCCAGCTTCACCTTCGTTAAGAGTTTTGTGGAAAGCTTCGATACCAGTAACAACTGATTTCTGAGTTGGGCGAATACCAACGATTTCAACTTCGTCATTGATCTTGACGATACCCTGCTCGATACGACCAGTAGCAACAGTACCACGACCCTTGATTGAGAAGACATCTTCTACAGGCATGAGGAATGGTTTGTCGAGATCGTGCTCTGGAATATCAAAGTAATCATCCATAGCAGCAACAAGATCCATAATGCGGTCTTCCATTTCGGTGTCGCCTTCAAGAGCCTTAAGAGCAGAACCCTTGATGATTGGAGCGTTGTCACCGTCAAAACCGTATTTGTTAAGAAGTTCACGAACATCCATCTCTACGAGTTCAACGAGTTCAGGATCAGCAAGATCCATCTTGTTGAGGAAGACGATGATTTTTGGAACGTTCACCTGGTGAGCGAGAAGAACGTGCTCACGAGTCTGTGGAAGTGGACCATCGTTAGCAGCAACTACGAGGACAGCACCATCGATCTGGGCAGCACCGGTAATCATGTTCTTGATGTAGTCGGCGTGACCTGGCATATCAACGTGAGCGTAGTGACGCTTTTCTGATTCATATTCCTGGTGAGAAGTAGCAATGGTAATACCACGAGCTTTCTCTTCTGGAGCGTTGTCGATCTGGTCGTAAGCGACAGATTTGTTAACGTCAGATGGAAGACGCTTTGATAGAACTGTTGTAATAGCAGCAGTAAGAGTTGTTTTACCGTGATCAACGTGACCCATGGTACCAACGTTGATGTGTGGCTTGGAACGGTCGAAATTTGCCATTCTAAATTTTTCTCCTTTAATATTAATTTCTTTTAGGCACTAATATTAACCAGCCCAAAAGTCTATATCTTATATTTTAGATGATGAAGGTCTTAAAGTAAAGACTCTATGTGGGTTTTAGTATATTTTTTATTTCAAGAACTGATCAGTAATGCTCGAAAGCTGATCGGCGGCAAAGTTCTTCAAGTCAAGATCTAAACCAAGTCCAGTTTTCTTTTTTAGATTCATCGAAGCGCCGCGAACAGTGGTGTTATTTTGGTTTTCAATCTTAGAATTTCTTAATCTTTTACGGTGCTCAACAAATTGATCCATAGTTTTAAGATTTGTGACATTTGTTTTGGTTTCAGTTTCATACTGGTCACGCGCATTTTGGTTGCGGTATTTGGTGTAAATATAAAAGAAGTAAAGTGGACCAACGAGTAGAAGCAGAAAATCGTAATCGAAATCTAACTTGATAAACCCAAAAATACCTAAAAGTTCAACTAGGAAGGCAAAGAGGAAGAGTTTTGGAAGATAGATAGGAACACTACCCATTGATTCTTTGGTACGAGCATTAACGGCGACATAATGAAGCAATTTGCGATCACCTTTATCCTCCTGATAGCTATAGAGCCAAACGGGCAGATAAGCAGCCTTCCACTGCTGTCCTTTAATATCAAGCTGCTCGGACTGCCAAGAAACTCCGCGGTCATAATTTTTAAGACTGGCATTTGCCGAAAATCTAGCAATATCTTTGGCGCGCTCGGTGATGATCGGCGTCAGTTCAGTAATATTACTGTCACGTCGCTCGGAGGTAAAACCTTTCAAATAGTTTGAGTCATATTTTACACTATTTTCAACATCAAACGGCATGATGGAATTAATGATATTGTTTGTTTTAGTCTTATTGGTCGTATCTAGGCGATCCTTATTTGATTCAATAGAGAGACCATGAATGGTTAGATCAAAGTCTCGGCCAACTTGATAAAGGTCAGCATCATAATAGGTTACACGATGTTCCCCACTACCTTCGGAATAGGAACGAGTTTGATGTTCGCCAAGCCCCGTAAGATGACTGTGTGCATTTAAGTCAACTACCATGTATGGAAAATATACACCCATAATATTATTGGTAGTAAATTCTTGTCGGAACTTTGGATGTGCATAAAATTTGCGCTTTCCAACAAAGTCCTCGATTACTTTTTTCGCCTCATCTTTTTTCACCTTAAAGGCAAGTACCATGTCTGGTATTGCGCCATTAGGGATTTGCTGATTTAGCGATAAAGTGTTACGACACCAGTGACAGCGCGCCTGGTTGGCTGAGGCGGTGTCAATAACCACCTCAGCACCACAGCTCGAACACTTTAAAGTTATTTGATCTTTCGTGTCGGCAACAATATCTTGAGCGCCCGAGCCGATGGTTGTGCCAGAGAGCTTTGAAATATCAGTCTCCATTTCAAGCTTTTGTGGCTCAAATTCAAAACGGCAGAAGTTGCAACGGAGCTGACCTGTTGCTGCATTAGTGGAAATATCCGTGGAACCACATTTTGGACATTTAACCTGTCCGTCTTTATTATCAACATCAGTCTGAACAACTTTTACTCCGTTGTCCACATAGGCTTGATCTTGTGTTTCAGTTTCAGCCATTATAAATCTCTAGAACCCGAGAATCTGGGCTTTTACTTTATCGTAATCCTCTTGAGAAATAGCACCTGCGTCAAGAAGTTGTTTCATCTTCATGAGTTTTTCAGTTGGGTCTTCTGCGGGAGCTGGATTAGCAGTAGGTGCAGTAGGATTGGTAACAGGAGCAGGGTTGACCGGTTGCTGAAGATTACTCATCATACCACCAGCCGCATTCATACCCATACCCATGAAGGCCATACCAGCAGCGCCACCACCGTTTTCACCAGAAGCCTGAATGCCACGAGCGATAGACTGCTGCATGAAGGAGTTACCACGAGCGCCAGCAAGAGCATCTGCTTTCTTAACGTCCTTCATTAACTCCTTAGTATCTTCGTCGTATTCAATAGAGAGAATTGCGGTACTAACGATTTCGAGACCACGGTTTGAGCGCCATTGATAACCATCTTCGACAGCCTGTGAAAGAGACTTAGCAAAGCCAATTTGATCGCCTTGAATCTTTGCCATACGATTACCTTTGCTTGGGTCGTTGGTGTAGTTTGAGAAGGCAGCAGAAAGTGAACCAACAACTTCAGTAAAGAGCTGAGAGGCAGCGTCGTTGTCCATATCGGCAAAATCAAAGACTCCTTGATCATTGAGATATGATACAGGGACAAAGTTCTTGATGAAGGCGAGCGGATCAACAATCTTTAGACTGTAAGTACCACGAGTGATAGCACCAACCTGAGTATTAAGGAAAGCATCATCCCAGTAGATTTCAGATTGAGTACCAAAACGGTTGTTTGGAATTTCTTTTAGGTTGACGTAGAAAATCGCTTGGCTGGAGCCTGGCATACCACCAAATTTAAAGCGCTCCCAGCTAGTCTTAATGATTGAGGAGATTAGGCCGTCACCTGCAAAGATAGATTGAGCATTCTGGTCCTCTGAACTATAAATAAAGCCACCTGGTTCAGCAATAACACCAGTAATACCGCCATCTTGCATAGTAACAAGAGCAGTACCTTCAGGAACAAGGATTTTACTACCATTAGAGATGATGTTAGCGGATCCTTGTGTGTTTGAACCACGCCCATTATTTGTACCAACTTGCTCACCTGGGAAGAGACCTGCGGTTGCGGGAACTCCTGAAATTGGTTGATAGAAATCTTTCCACTGGTCAGCAAAAGTACCGCCAATAGCACCGGTAAAGGCTTTAATAAAACCCATATTCCTCCTTTAGTTATTTTATTTAGTATACACTAGATGATAGTTTTTTAGAATATAAGCTGAGCGCTTCGGTAAAAAAGAAATTTTGTAAAATAAAAAAGAGGCCTAGAGACCTCTTTTTCTATTAGTTAATTATTTAGAACTGTTACGTTTTTCAATAATTTCCTGTGCTACGTTTGGTGGTACTTCTTCATACTGAGAAAGTTCCATTGAAGATGCAGCACGACCTTGGCTCATAGAGCGGAGATCTGAAGTGTAACCGAAGAGGTTACCTAGTGGAGCAAAGGCAGTGATAAGCTTTGCGCCACCTTGAAGATCTTCCATAGACTCAATACGACCACGACGAGAGTTGATATCACCAATGACGTCACCCATGAACTCTTCTGGAGTAGTGACTTCAAGCTTCATGACTGGCTCAAGAAGAACTGGCTTAGCGCGCTTGATACCTTCACGAGTTGCAAGGCTACCAGCGAGCTTGAAGGCAAGTTCGGAAGAGTCGACATCGTGGTAGGAACCATCATAGAGAGTAGCCTTAATATCAACTACTGGGTAACCAGCAATAACACCACCGTTAAGGGTTTCTTCAACACCTTGCTGGACTGGTTTGCGGTATTCCTGTGGAACTACACCACCTTTAATCATATCGATGAACTCAAAGCCCTTACCAGCTTCGTTTGGCTCAAACTTAATCCAAACATCACCATACTGACCACGACCACCAGACTGCTTGATGTGCTTACCTTGTGCTTCAGCTGTACCACGGATGGTTTCACGGTAGGCAACCTGAGGAGCACCAGTATTGGCCTCAACATTATGTTCGCGCTTCAAACGATCAATAATAATTTCGAGGTGTAATTCACCCATACCTGAAATAATGGTTTGACCAGTTTCCTCATCGGTGTGAACACGGAAGGTTGGATCTTCTTCAGCAAGTTTTGCGAGACCGAGACCCATTTTTTCCTGATCAGCCTTAGTCTTTGGCTCAACAGCGATAGAAACAGGTGGTTCTGGGAATTCAATAGACTCAAGTAGGATTGGATGGGCTGGATCACAAAGTGTGGTACCAGTTGTGGTTTCTTTAAGACCGACGATGGCAGCGATATCACCAGCAGCAACTTCGGTAATTTCTTCACGCTTATCTGCGAACATACGGACGAGACGACCAACACGTTCCTTATTGCCAGTTGTAGCATTTAGAATGTAGGAACCAGACTTAAGAGTACCGGAGTAGACACGTACGAAGACAAGTTTTCCAACGAATGGGTCAGATGCAATCTTGAAGGCAAGAGCAGTGAGTGGCTGAGCAACATCGGCTTTGCGAACAACATGATCACCAGTTTTTGGATCAGTACCAACAGTTTGACCAAGATCACGATCAAGTGGAGATGGAAGATAGTCTGCACAGAGGTCAAGTACCTTCTCGACAATAACACCACGACCGTCACCACCAGTAACTAAGAAGAAGTCACCGTCTAGAACGCGCTTACGGAGTGCAGCTTTTAGTTCAGCCTCAGTAATAGCTTCTTCACCCTGGTTGAAGTATTTGTTCATTAGGTCTTCATCAGCAGCAACTGCTTCTTCGACGAGAAGAGCACGAGCTTTCTTAGCCTTATCAAGCATATCAGCTGGAATTTCACCAACGGTTAGTGAATGATCGGCATATTCCTTATAGGTGTAGGCCTTCATATCGACAAGATCAACAACACCGCAAATATCCTTCTCGAAACCGATTGGGAGGTGAATTGCAACAGCATTCTTGGAAAGACGCTTATGGATAGATTCAAGTGATTTGTAGAAGTCGCCACCAATTTGGTTAATTTTATTGATGAAACAAATACGAGGGACACCATATTTAGTGGCCTGGCGCCATACAGTTTCGGACTGAGCTTCAACACCCATCTTGCCATCGAAGACAGTAATAGCACCATCAAGAACACGGAGAGAACGCTCTACTTCAGCGGTGAAGTCGATGTGGCCTGGAGTGTCGATAATATTGATTTTATAGCCTTTCCAGGTTGCAGTAACAGCAGCGGAAGTAATAGTAATACCGCGTTCCTTTTCCTGCTCCATCCAGTCAGTTGTTGCACCACCAGTGTCACCCTTTACAAGGTCGATTTTATGTTTCAAACCTGTACGGTAAAGAATTGCTTCAGAGGTTGTGGTTTTACCTGCGTCAATATGGGCAATAATACCAATATTGCGAAGCTTTGATAAATCATGATTGTCAGTAGCCATGAATTTCCTTATTTAGTTATTATTATTGTCTTTTCGGTGTTTTGCCAATTAAATTACGGCAAAAAGACGTTGGTGATATTTTACCATGCTATCTGTTAAAAATAAAGTTGTATTTTGGAATTAAGTATCAATTGTTTTATTAATACATATCAAGATTTGCGCCGTATTCTCGGAGGATATCAATGTTATCCTCAATTTCTTTCTTACTCAATTTTTCTGTTATGAGATTAGCATCTACACCATGTTCGAGGAGAATAAACAGATTATCTGCGATACGGTCTGGTTTCATGTTGCTTAATATATTATCAATATCTGCACCATCTTCGAGGAGAGTAGATAGTTTGTAATCGATATCTCTTGGATTCATATTGCTTACAATATTATTAATATCTGCACCATTCTTAAGGAGGGTATCTAGATTATCTGATATTTCAAATGAGTTTAGCCTCGAAACTAATTCGTTGACATCAATGTTTACTCCGTGGGCGAGGAGAAAATCTAACTTATATACAATATCGTGAGACTTTATTTTACCTACAACGAGATCAATATCTGCACCATTCTTAAGGAGGGTATCTAGATTTTGTAAGATGTCGTATGATTTTAGTTCCGAAACTAATTCGTTGACATCAATGTTTGCTCCGTGTTCGATGAGAAAGTCTAATTTATTTACAATATGGTAAGGATCCATTTTATTTAGAGCAACGTTAATATCTGCACCATTCTTAAGGAGGGTATCTAGATTATCTGATATATTAAATGAGTTTAGCCTCGAAACTAATTCGTTGACATCAATGTTTGCTCCGTGTTCGATGAGATAATCTAATTTATCCACAATATCGGAATACCGCATTCTATTTACGACAAGATCAATATCTGCACCATTTCTGAGAAGTTTGTCTAGGTTTCTGGTAATACCGTGTGACTCTAGGCTTGAAACTAATTCGTTGACATCAATAATGGCACTATATTTAAGAAGAGTGTCTAGATTTTCTGCGATATGGTATGAATTTATATTATTTACAATATTATCAACATCTGCACCTTGTTTGAGGAGAGAGTCTAGGTTTTTGGCAATATCGTAGGCTTTCATGTGATTTACAGTATTATTAATATCTGCACCTTGTTTGAGGAAAGAGTCTAGATTTTTAGCAATATCACATGAGTCTAAGCTTGCAACCATTTTATTAGCATCTACCCCTTTTTCTAAAGCGTATTCTAAATCATATTTTTCTTTTAATTCTGGGATTCTAGGATCTTCTTCATTATAGGTGTCTAGGGTGGCGATTGGACGATCTAGTTCGTAGAGAAAGCTGAGTTCTTCTTTTGTTAAGTCTTCGCCTTTCTCCATCTTTTTATCTAAGCGGATCAGAGCTTGCTTATCATCAAACTTTTGTAAGTACTTTTCGCCACCTGGTAGGGATAATGCTTTTTCTTTAACAATGGGAACAAGAGCATCTTCAACAGCTTGCCCATCGTTTAGTCCTGATATTTCATCAACAATACCATTTGGGTCGAGGCGAATAGAAGCGGAACCGTTGGAAGCAAAGACACCAGGAGAGTTTGGGTCTTCTAGTCTAAAGATAATGAACTTTGCTTCAGGATTTTCTACTTTAATACC
>ERZ773233.1670-NODE-1670-length-12769-cov-4.934088_pt1 | contig 12769 bp, 13 predicted proteins | sample MGYA00580991_ERZ773233 | MGnify/ENA primary metagenome ERZ773233 (study PRJEB29015, sample SAMEA2738178) | human oral metagenome | biome: human oral; feature: human-associated habitat; material: saliva | place: China | collected 2161 ...
AAAAGTTTGAATTTATAGCTACTTGTGATGGTCCAGGTTTTCTCTATAGACGATTGCCAACTCCAATTAGAATTTCTCGATGGATAAGATTTTATCTTCCAGGTATCAGACTTGAAAAAGTAACTATCTTTGACCACATTCGTAAAAAAAGAAAACAGAAAAAAATGATGGACAATCTTTTCGATCAAGTAAAGAAACTCGTTAAGAAAATTTAATCCGAGAAAAAGCTGGTTGATACCAGCTTTTTTATAATATTTCAGAAGAAATCTCACTGATCTTAGCTCCCCACAATTCGCTCATCTTTTCAAGAACAGTTCATACCTTATATCTAGGATCTTGTTGGCTGGCATAATACCACTTTTGTGGCTCAACAAAGAAAATATCACTTAGATTTTGGAAATCTTGAAAAATCTCCGATCCAGTCGCAATGATAATACCAGACAAAGACTGCTTTATCTTCCATCGATTGGTCTGCTTTCTCACTAGAGTATCTAAACTATTAAGTAGTAAAGCCTCTTTATCTGCCTGAAGATAATTCTCACGAGTCCAAAGATCAGGAAAGACAACTAAAATCTGACTATTTTCAGCGACTAGTTGCTGTTTCCCGATGGAAACCTCAGTTTTTTTTATTTTTTTATTTATTTTCCCCTCTCTTTGGAGTAAACTAAGCGCTTCTCATTCAAAAAACAGCTTTATAACTGTCTTATAGTTTGAGTACCAATAATAGACCATCCAATGCAAAAGTTCAATATATTTCTCAGAAAAAAATCATTTTTCAACTACAGAAAAACTACCAACCTGAACAAAAAGAGTAGTATAAAGCTCAGGAAAAGCAATCTTTTCTCACAAGACCAAAAACAGGTTCTCACCAAAAGAAACTAAATCTCAAATAGCAAGCTTCTCTTCTCATTGATAAGCAAAAACTCTATCAAAACCTGCAAACTGATCAAAGTTATAAAGGTAAAGCATCAAAAAAAGAATATCTAAACACGTCCTAGTCTAGTCTTCTCGAGCTATAAAGTCAAGTAAAAATAAAAACTCAGGAGTTCTGAGTCTTTATTAGTAACTTACTCTATGAATTTCTTCTAGCGTTGTTTCTCAAGATATCACCTTTAATATTCCATCATCTTGCAATGGTAGAAAATCAGATTCTTTTACCATTTCTGTTAAATCTTGACCATAGGGATTATTCAGAATTTTTGCTCTTAAATCATCAGTAATTTCAAGGAGTTCAAGAATTGCGATTCTTCAGCTATATCCTGAATGATTACAGTGCTCACATCATTTTGTGCGAAGTACTTTCCCTTGATAGGAAGATCAAAAATCTGGATGAAACTTTTGAATATGCTCCAAATGAGCAAGGATTTCAGCATTTTCTTCTGGTGTCGCATCTTCTCGAGTACTACAATGAGGACAAGCTTTACGAACCAGCCTCTGACCTATTACAAGTTGCAATGCGGGAGTTAAAAGATAAGGCTCAACTCACATATTCATCAGTCTAGAAAGAGAATCTAACACTGAGTTCGTATGTAGGGTAGTAAAGACCAGATGTCCAGTAAGAGCAGCATTAATTGCTATTTGAGCCGTTTCCTTGGTTCTTGTTTCTCAAACCAAAATAATATCTGGATCCTGCCTCAATATTGCCTTGAGACCAGTTTCATAATCATATCATTTATCATAATTAATCTGAGATTGCTGAATTCCGCTAATCTTGTATTCAATCGGATCTTCTAGCGTAATTATTTTCTTACTTCAATCATTAAGTTGTTTGAGAATAGTATAGAGCGTAGTTGTCTTTCCTGATCCAGTCGGACCTGTAATAATAATGATTCCTGTTGTTTTCTGCATATATTTTTTCAAAAGTGCAATATGATAAGCAGAAAATCCAATCTCTTCAAAATGATCAATAGTTTTTGAAGCATCAAGAAATCTGATCACAACATTCTCACTCTTTATCCCAGGCATAAAATTAATTCTGGCATCAACTTTCTTTTGAACTCAGTTTCTATCTGATGCCTCAAATGAAAATCTCCCATCTTGTGGCAAATATTCTACATTCATCTTTACCCCAGAGATAAACTTAATTTTCTGCATATATTTCCAAAACTCCTGATGAGAAAACAAAACTAAACTATGCAAAACTCCATCAAGTCTAATCTTCATTTGAATACCTTCATCTTCGGACTGAAAATGAAGATCTGAAGCTCAGCTTTGAAAAGCTAACCTAATCATTTCCTTAATAAAATCTCATGGATCTTTATCTTCTCTCTGTTCAAAAAACTCTTGGATTAAATCAATAGCCGACTTTCATTCAGCTTTTTGCTGTTCTAAATGCTTCTGTGCAATTTGTTCAGCTTGATTCTGCATTTGTGAATATCGCTCCATTGCAAATTCATATCCCTCAACTGTGGTATAAAAGACCTCAGTCACAAGCCCTTTATTTTCAAGCTGATGAAGTATTCTTCTCACCTCTTCTGGATGATTATTCGTAGTTAAAGCGTTAAGATGCTTCTTCTTAGGAGTAGAAAAAATAAGGATTTGAGCAGACTTTGCCAAGTCTCTAGGAATAATTTTTAAAACAGAAAAATCCGGCTGTATTTCTTTTACGGCTTGCAAGTCGAGAATTGATTTTATCAAATCTGCCATCCAATTTTCAAAATCAAAGGTAAAAACCTTAATAATTATATTCAAAACTGTTTTTTTTGCAAATTTTTTCTGCTTTTTACTCAAAACTGATTGAAACCCTTTCCCAAAAAAATATACTCAAGCATTTATTTTAAGAAGAGCAATGGTTGCATTCAGTATTTTTTGATTTTCTATCTATCGATACGGTATTTTCTACGCAATCGCCTTTCTTCTAGGATATCTTTGACTCGCTTGGTTAGGAAAACAAGCATTTATAGGTCCCTATCCCAGAGTAAAAAAAATTCTAACCGAAAATCTTGAAGACCTCATTTTAGTCATCGCACTATGAGTTATTCTCTGAGGGAGAGGAGGGCATGTACTGATTTATGGAAATGGATACTATTTCACCCATCTTAGTGAAATTTTCAAAGTTCGAGAAGGAGGAATGTCTTTTATTTGAGGGATTATCGGGGTAGTAATTGCTATTGCAATCTTCTCACGATTTCAAAAGCTTAAAAAATCTGATTTCTTACTTCTTTTTGACATGATTCTTATCTTTGTTCCACTCTGAATTCTCCTCTGAAGATGCGGGAACTTCCTAAACCAAGAGCTTTATGGAATCCCAATCTCAGAGCTCCCAAGCCAACTTGCACAGCTCTTTCAAAACCTAGGGCTTACGCATGTCTATACCAAAATAGATGCACTACCAAGAGTAAATACCAACTTCCTATCAATGCTTCTAGAATGAGCAATGCTATTTATTATACAGCTACTGACACTAAGAACTTACCTAAAAACAAAAAAAATAAAAATCTGAATATTAAGTACCAACTTTCTACTTTATTACTCAATTATCAGATTCTTACTAGAATATCTTAGGGCCGATAGTCAGCTAGAATTCATATGATTTTTCACAAAAAGCCAGTGGTTCTTCATCTTATTTATTCTTATTGCAATAGTTATAAAGCTCTTTTTAAGAACACAAAAAGAAAAAAATCTGAATTAAATCTTTTATTTTCCCTTTAGTCTCAAAATGTTTGAAATCACGCTAAAGTTTCTTGCTGCGGTAGAAAAAAACAATACTACAGAATGGCTACACACAAACTATGATCTCTATCAACAAGAGAGAAAAAGGTTCCAACGTTTTCTTGAACCTCTTCTACAAAGTGCAAAGGCCTTATTTCCCTTTCGATCTGAGTTAAAAGTATCTCAAACGATGTTTAGATTTAATAAAGATCTTCGCTACAGTAGAGAAAAAACACCGTACAAAAATCATTTTTGAGCTGAGTTTTCTTATGAAAAGAGGAGGAGTGGATACCCATGTTTTTACTTCCATTTAGCAAATAAGAACAGCTTTATTGGTGTTTGAGCCTTCAGAGCTGGACCAATATTAGAACCCAAGATGAGAAAATATGCAATTCTCAACTTTGAAGAGCGGAAAAAAATCCAGACTTATAAACCTTTTCAAGAATATTTCTGAAAATTAGAAATGAGGGCAGAGGAGTGAGAGTATGAAGTACTTTACTATAAGTCGCTTTATACAGTAAAAAAACTCTTTGCAAATGATGGAAAAAGCATAAAAAAGCTGACTCCAGAATGGCAAAAAATCCTAAAAATGACCTATAGGGAAGCAAATGAATTTATTGAATCAATGCCTAAAAATCAGAAACATTTTTTCTATCAGCTTTGCTTTATGAAAAACCGAATCCGAGATAGAAAGCTAAGTGATGAACTTGTTATATCATGAGATATTTTCTGAGAAGCCAAGAAGTGACTAGAAATCGCAGCTCCATTGATCAACTTCCTTCAAAAAGCCTGCGAATAACTTCCTCAAAACACAAAAAAACTCCTCAGCTGAGGAGTTTTTTTATACATTTTTTTATTGTAAATTATTGAGAGCATTTTTCTCTATTCTAATCAGATTTTTTCAGAAAGGGGAATCAACAAGCTTAGCTTCAATCCACTTAAAACCTCAAGAAAGAATGAGAACACCTGTGAGGATCAAGAGTACTCAAATCACCTTCTTAAAGATACCATTTGGATTTGCATATCGGTTGAGCTTTTTTACAGCCTCCTTTCCAAAATAAATAACAATCGCTAAAACCAATCAAAACCCTAAAATATAGGCAAAAATACTGAATATTCCCATTGTAAGATTCTGAGGCAAGATTGTCGAAATAATCAATGCATACGTTGGAGAACAGCTAGCAAAAATTGGTCATAATGAAGCACCCAACAAAACATCAGCCCAAAATCCAGACTTTTTTTCTTGTTTTTTTACACTAGCTGTTGGCTTAGAGCTCGAAAAGAGGAGTTTTAACTTATCCCATAACTGAGGAAAGAGCATAAAAACGCCATAAATTAAGATAATAACCGCAGAAATCCAAGTCCAAATATAATTTGGAACAGCAATAAACAAGGTAGAAACCTTTAATAAAAGGGTAAACAAAAAGATAAAAACAAGAGAAGAAATCAGAATAATATAAGGAGACCTTGAGTTTTGCTTAGCAATACCTCCTCAAAGCAAAACTGGAAGCACGGGCAAAACACAAGGAGCTAAAACAGAAAGCACTCCTGCAAAAAACGCGAAAAACAAAATCATAATATGCAAATAGAATACTAAAAATTACTGAAGAAGTCTGATGATAGTATCATATTCACCAGAGCTATCCTTATGGATCATATTCATGTCCTTACCAATAACCACCAGAGTGTGAAGGTTATTTACTGTGTATTGTTTTCTAAGTTCAAAAGCCTGGTCAAAATCAACACTCAAAACAGTTGATCCAGCTGGGATCCCTTTTTGAATAAGATCCTCCTCAAGAACCTTACAATTTCCACACCAATTTGCCTTAAAATAAAGCCCAACACGATCATTCCTATCAAACGCAGCCTGTAAGTTCTCCTCAGAATATTCCTGAATAATTCAGGTTCACTGAGTAAAATCAGACTTTTTACAATTTAAATCATCACAATGCCCCTGATTACTGAAGAAAAAAAATCCTCAAGCCAAAAGGATCACTCAAATCCCTAGGGCAGCCATAGTTAATTTTTTCATATATGTTATAGTATTTATAGAGTTAAATATGCAAAGCTAGAGTATAAGAAAAAAACATATAAAAGCAAGAAAATCAAACGATTCTTGCATACATACTGCCCCTCCACTTCTCATCTCGGATTCCTCTTCCAGATCTCTCCTTACTGATAAAAATAATACAATCATAAACTAACATATTTATTTATTACAAAATAAGATTATTTTATACTTCATAGTTTACCTTTATTTTTCACTCATACTTTGCACAAGATATATTGTGCAAAGTTAAAAGAGTATGTAGAGGAGACCTAAGAAAAAAATGCGAAAATATTAACTTTTATTTCGCATTTTTGCATAATGACTTCAGGAGCAATTGCATCATTATTTACGATGCCAGCTGCAACATTAGACAACTTAACTGCAGCAGGATCAGGTATCGCCACAGGGATCGTGACAAGTGGATGGATTATCATGGGGATCGGAGCTGTAATATGGGGAGGAAAGTATCTTCTCTTCTCATTGTTGAAGCTCTTCAAGAGATCTGCTAGATAATCTGTAGTTTTCTGCGGATTTTTCGAGAAAGTCCGCTTTTCTTATTTTATTCTTTTTTTGTTTGCGCAAATGAACAACGAAATCTTTAAATTCAAAAAAAACAATTGGCTTATTCAATCAGTGAATGTAAACTTTGATAGAAACTGAAACGTAGCATCTATGTATCTATTATTGGCAAATCCAAGACTTCATCAATATACTAAGAAAGTATATTTGACTGTAGGGGATTTTGTAGATATTTTTGGGCAACCCTGAGAATTCAGCAAAGAAGGAATCTCAGCCATTACGGTGGGAAACTGGGTTGAAATTACTGAAAGTATGGAACTCCTAGAAGAAGAACCAATTCAAGATAGATAGTCAAAAAAATTGTCAAAATTTTATAGGCTGACGACCCGTATAATAATAGGGTCGTCTCCCTAGCTATCTATAACTGCTTTACTTCCTAGTTAAAAGCTAAGCAAAACTACTCTGTCAAAAACTTTCTGATTTTTAAAAAATAGCATTAAACTCCTTTTACAAACTGATAACTTTAAAAAATGAAACAACCTGAAATTATTGAAAAACCAGTTTTAAAGCTCAAAAAAACAGCAAAGAAACCAAGCAAGCAAAATAGACTTCTTGAATATCTAAAAATAACAGACTCAGACTGCTTTATTGCTGAATATGTTGACTTTTTGTCTTTTTACTGACCTTATTTGCCTGAAACTTTAATTTTGTGGTGTCGTGATAATGATGCCTGAGCAAATTTCTTTTGATTTCATGTATCAAGACGAAATGAGGGTAAATGATTAAAAAATATCATATTGAAAATCATCTATTATTATGATGGGAAGCTTGTTGATATTTGACAATTAAACGAATTCAGTAAGGACTGAAAAAGGTTGTTGAGGTGTCAGCTATACGGTAAAGGGCTTTTGATTGTTAATAGAGAAAATCTTTGGGATGAATTGGAAAATCTGTTATTCTTTTTTGGAATGTCAGAAATTGTTTTGACTCGTATAGATTACACAGTAGATTGTGAGAAAATGAACTTTTCTAAGCCTAATACATTAAAAGCTAAGGTCTGAGGACAATTCCATGATTTAAGAACTGGAGATTTGGAGTACCTGGGATTTGGATCTCTCTGAGTTTCTCCGCTTTTCATAAGGTATTATGATAAGAAGAAAGATTTGAAAAAGACAAAGTTTGAATGGCTTTATCCTGAATATTTACAGTATGATACTGTGATGAGATATGAACTTCAGGTCAGTTCAGACGGAATTAGTGCAGAAGATAAAAATAAGCACGTATACGATTTAAAGGCAATCTGCAACTTTAATCACAAGATTAAAAAAAATACCAGGAGCCACAAAAAATATACAACTGCAGATAAGGACTTCAAAACAGTTCAGCAAATTATACTTGCTTATAAAAAAACCAATAATCGAGGACAATTATCAAGAATACTAATGCTTTTAGAATGATGTATGTTATAAAATGTTTGGAAAAAGATTTTGAGTATATTGTGTGATGGGGAATTATGGATCAGGAAAGACTTCAGGTACTTTTTTGGAATTGTTAAGTTATCCAAAAGAAAAAACTCTGATTATTGGGAATATTCCATATTCATTTGTGGATATTATGTATGATACAATAGAAGAATTAGATATCATTCTAAATTCAATAGTAAACTATTGCAAAATCACAAATAGGGACATAAAAAAATACTATTTGGAAAGATTTAAATATAAAGATATTGTATTGGTAGTCGACGAAGCTCATCTTTATTTTGATGCGAGAAAATGGAAGCAATATTCAGATATGCTAGACGTTATTCTATCACAGTGTAGAAAGAGGAACATAAAATGCTTTTTTATGAGTCAAAGACTGAAAAGAGTTGATTTGAATATTCGTAGGCTTTCCGATTTTGTAGTCAGATACTCTAGGACCTGAATTCCTATTTTACCAAACTCTCAATCAGTAGAGAGAATTGTATATTCGAATGAATGAGATTTGGCTGATATTCAATGAGATGAAGCAAAGACTTATATTATGAATTCAGAAAAAGTCAAAGATAGTATGGAAGCTTCGATATTAGAAAAATCCTCTTTTAAACCTCTCAAATCAATTTTTGGACGGTTTCCGTATAAAAATTCACGATGAGAACTTGAAAAAGAAGCATATAATAGCCTCTATATTGCAGGTCTTGACTCAAAGTATTGTAATGAAAATGATCCATTTTTGAAGAAGGTGCTAGTTGATCCACAATATCGACCAATACCGAAAAATATTTATGAAAAGTATATCCCTACCTTTTATTCTTTGTATAAAAAATTAAATGCTAGATCCAATAGTATACAGATCAGAAGTTGAGGAGACTTCACAAGAGGAGACTTCACAAGAGGAAACTTGAAATCATACAGAGAGTCAAGCACAGCCTGAACCAGTGATAACCTCAGACCAAGATACAACATGAAAAACATATAGTATTCAAACAGATAATGAAATTGTTGAGATTAAGTCTGATATATTACTCCCCTCTGGATTAAAAGTCTATAATGTGGAGGATAAGACTCATGTAGAATATTTGACAGCTAGTCTTTCTCCTGCTCCAGAGTTTACTGAAGCTGATTTGCAAACTCTCCAGGAAGGGAATGCAAATTTATTTACAAATCTTGTTGTAGTGTTTTTGTTTTGAATGTTCGTAATTTTTTTAACTAATATGATATCATGATGGAACAAGCAATGATAGATATAATTAGCATGTTTGGGGGTATTATTAAGGTTATTGCTCCTTTTATTGTGCCTCTTGCTCTAATCTATTTAATTTGAAAATTATTTGGAAAATAATGTATCAAGTAGATAAATCCTATTGAACAGTTGTTAAGACTAACGTGATAAGTGGTTATCAAAATACTTTCAAGGAGCTATTCCCTTGAAAAAGTTTTTGACTTTTTGTCTTTTATTTCCTCTTTATATGATTTCTTTGAGGGCTTTTAGTCAAGCTTCTTTCTCCAAGAAATTGAAACCCCTCTAAAGAAGTTCAATAATCTTTATTTTGTAATATCAGACGGTATGGACTGAATAATCTCAATTTATGTTCAATTTTACTATATAGTTAGTTTAATTGTACCAATGTTATCAATTTTCCTTTTGCTTTATATCTTAGCCAAAGTAGTAAATGCTTAAACGAGAATGTATTATCGACCAGGGAGTGCAAAAATGTCAAATCCCCTACTCTGCTGATTGAATATCAGGTATAACCGAGCTTGTTGGTTTAGTTGCACTCCTCTCTTTTACAGGAGTTGCTTTTTTTAAACTTATTCATGCTTTTTTTAAATAATTTTATTTTTTAAATAATGATTAAGATGGAACTATTTATCAATATTCTCTCTATATTATCTTTTGCAGTATTATGATTTCTTGCTGGACATGAGCTTTATTATTCTCCTAAACTTCAGCAATTAGAGTTTGAAATTGAAAACTATGAGTTAGATTTGAAGAGATTAGAAGATAAATTAAAGAATTCAGAAGAAAAAAATCAGATTTTATCTTCAAAAAACATAGATTTGCAAGACAAAATATATCAAATTAAACAAATTTTAGATTTGATTTAAACAGATGAAAAAACTCTTAACATTATTCATGATAGTATTCTGAGTACTAACCTCAAATACTTATGCATTTGATCTTAATTTAAAATGAAATTCAAATTATAATCCAGAGGGGCAAATTGATAGAAAGAATATATATGTATATTCACTTAATAAATGATTGGAATTACAATGGCAATGAACTCCTCATTCATCTTATTCAAGTTTTTGATATAGTGGTTTTAACTTTTATTCTACTTTGGATAAGTATTTTAGTTCCATGTATCATGTAGGCTTCGCCTACAAATACGAAAATGAGTGAATAACTTTCTACCAAGCAAAGTATAAATGAGCAGTACAGTATTATAATACATTTACTATTCCAAGTAGAACAGCATATCAGTATACAAACAGTATAGGGAATAAATTCCTCTTTTCAGAGATTTTTGTGTATGATAATCAATTTACATTATACGATCCTGAAAGTAATTATTGAGTGAGCTGGATTGGGGATGTAAGATTAGAGAACATGATGTTGATTGCTAATCCACGAAAGGAGGAGCAAAATGTTTTTTTGATACAGTTGCAAAAGATGAAGGCATTTTCGTTAACTGTAGACAAAAATCAAGCACGAGAGATTTGGAAAGGGAATTGAGTCAATAAAGCATTTCTTAAGAGCTTAAATTTTGAGAAATCGTATACTCTTACAAGCTGAGGAAATTATATTTTCCCTCCAGGATTTAAAAAAACACAGCAATGAAGAGGCTTCATCTATACTGAAGATATAGAGACTCAATCTATGGACTGGTGAGGTGGTAAGCCTGATGATAAGTTCCAATGATGATGAGGTCAAAGCTGAGGAAAATGAGCAGGAGATTGAGATTATTCGCACAGACTAGCAGAATATAATCAATGTGCTAGCTACCGACAGAATATCAAAACTTATTCAAAATATCTTAATTCTTGTAGCCTTTGGGCAAATCAAAGCTGACCAATCAATGCAACAGAGTCGCAAAGAAGAAGAGTATTGTTTATGAAGCTTGCTCTTTGGAATTGAGAGTCAGAACTTGAGGTTAGCAGTGATGATTATGATTGTTATAGATATAAGCAAGTTAGAGGCTCTTACATAAAAAAATATTGAGATAAATGGCAAGAATTCAAAAAAGAGGCAGAAAGTGATGAATATTCAGACCTAGATATATCTGTTAAGTGTTGAGGCAGACCAGTGCCAATTAAACCAGCTTCAGAAGAGTGAAGCATTGGAAAATTATGAGATGCGCTCTCTCAAATTGTTGGGAATGTAGGCAAAAAAATTGATTTATGAAGTGGAAATTATGTTGCTCAAAATGATTTTGAGGCTTTAATGGGAAAATATATGTCTTATGCTACAGCTTGTAGAGACAAAACATATATGCCTACTCCTGATGATAATTGGACTCAATTTTTTACTGATTTACGACCTTTCTTTTGAAAAAATAATAATGAGAAAGTGTGTCAGTATGCAGATAAGTTAAAGAAGCAGATTATAGAAAAATATTGATCAGCAAAATTCCCTGAAGCTTATAGAAAAGCCTTAAATAACGAGCTTTGAGAGGAAGTTATTGATGAAAAAGGGAAAATGAATGAACAGAAATTAAAAGAAGCAGCCAATAAAGCTCCTTCTTTTCATAAAAAAACTCCTCTTGATAAAGGAGTAGAATCGCTTGTTTGATATTTTACAAAAAGTTTCAATGAATGATATGACAAAGGGTTTAGTATAGTAGGTTTTAAATCTTGCTGAACTGGATTTTGATCTAAAGAATGGGATTATTTGGTATATGTACCACTCTTTTATTTCTTATTTAAGCGATTATTAAAATGGAAGTCTTAAAAGGTTTTGCATTGATTACGATATATTCAATCTTTTTTTTCAAGATTTCATTTATTTTTTGAATGCTTTTTTGATTGATTAAGAGCTTTTTATCATATTTCTGTATTATTGGTGTATCAAATTCCGCTATCACTGAAGTTAGTTGATGGATTAGCTTTGTAGGTTTGATGACTTTCTGTTATTGGATTTATCAGAAATTTTTTAAATAACATTTTCCAATACTGAATATCATTAGCTTTTGAGTTCCGAGCAGTTAATAATTGCAATCAAGAAGTGCTGAAAACATACTTTTTGAATTCATCACTCCTTTTTTGTTTTTCAAAAAAATGAGAAGTTCCATTAAGTTCTATTCAAAGTATAGGAGTATAATTTCTTGTATCTAGTATTAAAAAATCAATGTGCTTTGCTTTGATTTTATTGAACTCTTGATAGGTTGAAAAGTCAAATATGTCAGCTAATCTTACTTTGCTAAGTAATTCAAACCTATCTCCATACTCCCCTCTTAAAATTTTTTTAATACTTAAGAAAGCCTGCTTCTCGGCATAACTAAAGAAAAACTTTTTGACTTCGTAATGCGTTCTTCTTTTTTTGATTTCAAAAAAAATTCAAATTCATAAAAGAATTGCTACCCCTATAGACAATAAAATATTTTCTGTCATCTATTGTCAACAATAAATAAATATATAGATTATATTGACTTTTTTAGTTTTGTCAAAAAAAGCTAAGCAAATTCTCAGAAGTTTTGTTTGAAAAATTTTTTTTCAAACGAAACAACAAAAAGAAAAAAAGCAAAAAAGTTTTGCTTGTCAAATCAAAGTTTTTTTCGTTTACGAAAAAAACTGTAGACTTTTTGGAGCTAAGTATTGTCAAAAAGTCTTGATTTGATAAGCCTTTTTTGCATTAAAGTTTTAATCTTAAAAATGTATTGATTTTCAATCAAATATGATTATCTATGCAAGTAATATTTTCAATTTTTTTTCTATTTTCCACTACCCTACTTTGCTAACTAATTTCTATCTTTGAAAAGATATATTGTGCAAAGTTAAAATATAACATAAAGAGTACCTAGAAACTTTTAGAGAAATAAATACTTATAAAAAAATAATTGTTTTA
>ERZ773233.1672-NODE-1672-length-12765-cov-5.273721_pt1 | contig 12765 bp, 10 predicted proteins | sample MGYA00580991_ERZ773233 | MGnify/ENA primary metagenome ERZ773233 (study PRJEB29015, sample SAMEA2738178) | human oral metagenome | biome: human oral; feature: human-associated habitat; material: saliva | place: China | collected 2161 ...
TTTTTTTACTCAGTTGCAATTAGTCTATCTACTAAGCTCTTCTTAGTGATTATTTCTTGCCCTTAGCAGCTGATTCAAGTTTATTTAACTGCTTCATTGAAGCGATATAGTAAGCAATACCAATACCAAGTACTGCAGTAATTACCATACCAAGTACTACTTCAGAAGCACCAGTACGAGGAAGTTCTTTTGGTGTTTCAGGTGTTTTTGGAGTAGGGTTCTTTGGTGTATCATTACATTTTCTAGTTACACGAACAGGAACTTTATCTGTGATAGTAGCTACGTATATTGCAACAGAAGAATTATTCTCAATAGTCACAGTTTGACCACATGGGAACATTTTCTCATCATCATCGATTTTTACTTTGTAAGTAATAGTTGCATTTGTTCCACCTTTATAGTCACCGATATTGAAACCATTCGTAAACAAATTGTCTTTCTCAAAGGTTCCATTTGGATGAGTATCATTAAAGATACGGGTAGTACCAGGGACAAAAGTCATACCCTTGCCAAGAAGATCATAAGCAACCACATTCTTTAGTACTGTTGTACCTGTATTCTTAAAAAGAATCTTAAAATCCAATGTTTCTCCAGGTACTGCATCAATCGATTCATGATATTCATTAGCGTTATCTCGGGAAACACTTTTATTCATATCAAAGCCAACATTATCAACCTTGATTTTAAACGTAATGTTTCCTGAGTACTCATTACATCCAGGGAGTAATCCCCACTGATGATAACCTACAAATGTACCACCATACTTACCGAATAACGCATCATCGTCGATAAGCTGTCCATTCAACTTACCTCCATTATGAATCCTGGCGGATCCACGTATATAACGAAGAGCGACTGCCTTATTTGCTTTGATGTAAGCTGTATCCCAAACTTCTTTTGGACTAGTATTACTTGCAGTAATTGTACCTTTAATAAGAGCGGTTTCACCTTGCTTCAAATTACCAATAATTTGGTCCATTCTTACACGGATACCTTGAGCAAAGGTACGACCAGATGCATCATTTAAATTAGCTGCAGCATTATTATGGAAGAATACTTGAATCTCGTATTCTGCCCCCGGCTCTGCGATGACATTGTCATCAAATTTATCATTTGAGCCAGCCTTACGGATCCTCACAAAGTTCCGTTCATCACCCATTACTGGATCATCAGTAATTGAGTTCATTGTTGCATGGTCAGCTGGTTTTTGCCAAGTATAAGTTGGTCGTTCTGGCCCCCACGTCTCGAAAGCGTGAGTTTCCCCTACCGGCAGTATTGCTGCCGCACCCAGTGATAGTAATCCTACCACTGGCAGGATGCGATGCGCCGTATGGCGCAACACATCCCATGTTTTTGTGTTTGTGTTTGTTCTCATTCCTCTCCTTTATTATTTAGAGCTCTAAAAGGGTTTAACTAATTTAAAATGCACTATAGAAGTCATAGTTAGCTTCGGCTGCACTTGCATCATATGAACTTTGTGCTGCAGTTTCGCCATTGCTTTCGTTCACAACTTCATCTGCTACGGTCTGTCGTTCAAATGAATCAGCAGGAGCTTCACTGCTATTTGTAGCAAGATTTTCATTTGTTAACGAAGTATTGATACTCTTATTCTCGGCTTCTTCCTTAGAAACAGATGCATTATTTTCATTAAATTCGCCGATAACACTTTGGGTTGCAACTTCTTTATTAGATAATTGATCACCTGAGCTCTCCATCGTTGCATTGTTTGTAGCCTCGCCAGCCAATGGTGCAGCGTTTTGATCAGTTACGGTTACTTCCTTTTGCGAATCGAACTCATTACCACCAACTACATTTTCAGTCTTCGCCTCTAATACCTTTTCGCCCCCCTTAGGATTCTCATCTGGCGGAACCTCCTTATCCTTAGGAGTTTTTCCTTCTGGCTCTGGTGGAATTTCCTTATCCTTAGGAGTCTCTTTATCGCGAGGCTTCTCATCTTCGCGAATTATCGTATTATGTGTATGCTTTCCACCTGTGGAAGTTATAATATGACGAGTGCCTGTAGTAATTTTATTCTCATTAGTAACTGTATTATTTTCTGGTGTTGGAGCTGGAGGAACAATCTCTGGTGGAATAATTTTCTCCACTGGAGGAACAGTATCCGGTGGAATAGTTTTCTCTACTGGAGGGACAATCTTTTCTGGTGGAATAGTTTTCTCCACTGGTGGAATAATATTCTTTTCTGGTGTTTTCTTAAAACAAACATATTGCATACAACCTACTAAACGTCCCCCCACAGTCCATTTGGCCATTGCATCTTGAACCTCTTTTTCGGATGCACCAACCTCAATTAGCCCCATAACCCTAAGCACACGTTCCTTAATCTCAGGATGAGCTTCGTAATAGTTTAAGCCAGTTGCCTTATCAATATCAGTTCGGACCATCAACCCAGCCTCACCAGTAGTAACGTGACTATCTGTGAAGAATTTTGGCCTTGCGGTTCCATCTGCATTCTTAATATCCCACGCACCTATAGAGGAATAAACATCACCTTCATTTAGTAAAATGATATCGTGAGACATCTCCTTTTCACGTTCAGCATGATCCCTCTGGAGTATTTCTTTTTTACTCTGATATTCTTCTGAATTCGTAGAAAACTCATAACCCGTCTGTGTCATATTTTCTGGGTTTATATTATCACCCTCACCAAAGTAACCGTACACATAGCCATCTTGTACCAGTGGTGCGATATTTCCGAGACGAACATTAATACCTTGATCTACCTCCGTTCTTAAAGCCGTTAAAGCTTCTTTACTAGTCTGCCCTTCACGGTATCTGTTACCTTCATTATGAACCCAATTCGCTGGCTTATTAGTTAATGGACCATAGTGTCCAGGTTCAACATTTACATTATCCAACAGATCGGCACCTGTATTATCACCACCGAATTCGTAATTAACTCCTTCAAGTACTTCTCCATCGACATAAGTAATATCAACTTTGGTGTTAAGATTCTCAGCACTTTTTTCAGTCTCAGATTGATTCCCTAATAGTCCATCTATCTCTTTTGTCGCTAATGTCGAACCATCTGTTTCTCCACCTTGGGGGCTCGGCGCTTTCTGTTCTATAGTAGTAGCACCCTGAGCGGCTTTTTTATTTAACAAACCACTACTTGCTCCTAAAGTAACTATACTACCTATAAGCAAAGCACCAATAGTAGATCTGACGAAGAGTTTTCCCACCCCAGACTTACGCACTTTTTCCATAATACCAGCAACAAGTCCACGTTTTTCGGCATTGCCAGTATCTTCCTCATATTCTCTAACTATATTAGGGTCACCAGGATTAAATTTATTCGCATCATCATCAACCCCATTTTGTATTCGATTCTTCACCGCATCCACATCAACAGAAGCACCATCCTTAGGCTCTATATCTGACGAGTCGTCAACAATATTAATAGAATTTCCTGGATTATTGTCTCCTCCGTCAATCACATTAGCCTGTGCAGGAGTAGCATATACAGAGTCATTATAGTTTTTGGAGACATCCTGAATATTAATTCCGCTATCAACAATTTGAATAGGTTTATCAAAGCTATAATTCACATCATTGACAGTCATAGCATCTCTTATGGCTTTACCATAATCACGACCTGATGTATTTACACTCTTATCAAGGTCAACTGTAACAAAATCATCCATATCATCATCAAAATCTTCTATAGCTGTGATTTTTGCCTTATCCTTATTTTGGTCAGCCGAATTATTCTGATTAGCCAGACCATCCCTATACACAACGTTACCATATCCAGCATAACTAAGCCCCCCCATATTCCATACATTGTTATTGCCACTATTTCCGGTATCGCCATTGCCACCCTTCTTATTTGGATCAAAACCCATTTTACTGTTCCTCCTTATTATTTAGATAATCATCTCTGAATTTGATCATTACTTTTTCGGCTATCTTGCTAGCATCAATGCCAGACTCTTCAACCACAGATTCAATCATCTCCTCTGATGCAGTACCATTTTCAAAGCTGTCATTAATTTTATTTACTAAATAATCAGGCAAGCTCATCAAGATCTCTGTCATTACAGCATCTTTAAGATCCTCAGCAATCTGCTGTTTCTCTGTTTCTGAAATATTCTGCCCTTTTTCTTCAACCAGATTATTGACAAAAAGATCAATTAATTGATCCTGTGTCAAACCCGTAAGATCAGGCTCTTCAAACGACGCAGTTTGTGCTCCAGCACTAACCGCTCTCGTCTCATCTTCTACCATAGCGATAAAGACCTTTCTGTTAGTTTTTTATGTTAAAAATATGACTTTTATGCCCCAATCATATCGCTAGTGTTAAAAATAGTCAACATCTTTATTTATTTTTTTATACACACGCACAACTTCGGTTAAATTATTCTATGTTCAAGTTTTTTAGAAAGACTGAACAATCTTTTTATAGACAATATACATATAGAAAACTGCTCATTTCCCAGTTGAGTAATTTAATTATACAAAAAATAGCACCCTATGGTGCTATTTTCATCAAAAAACTTAGCTTCTTAGTGAAGTCTAATGTTAATCTAAGTTTCTAAGCAATTTTTAAACCAGCTCGTCCAAGCCTAGCTAAAATTTTAGCTTGAGCTTCTGGACTCACTGTCTTTTTTAAACTATATCCTGATTCATCGTTGAAATATTCAAACGTCATCTCTTCCCCTTCTTTTTATTTTTATTTTTTGCTTATTTATTCTATTCTAGCATATTTTTTAAAAATACAACTGAATAAATTATTTAATTTAAATTTTTAGGCTACCTATTTTACAATAAGTAGCCTTTTATTTTCTTGTCGGTCCTAAGCTTGTTCTTAATGGCTCTTAGAATCGGCCTCTCTTCATCTTTTTTCTTTCGTCCAATTTTATTTCTTTATATTCTATTTTCTTATATTTTTACCCTTACATTGGTCTTATTCCTCACTTATTTTTTATCTTTCTTGTTTAGCTTCCCCACCGCTCCTTTTCTGTTAGATTTATTTTTATTTGCTTTTTGTTTTTATTTATTATCTAACTTGTTTTAATGATATCATGTTTATGCTTATTTGTCAACACTTTTATTGGAATTATCCTTTATTCTCAAAATCTACCTCTGTTAGATCATCCACTAAAAACTCATCAGTTACATTATGTTTCAAAAAAAGGACCCGCTCTTCACGTGTCCTTTTTTTATGTTTCGCCCTCTCCTTAGGCCTTTTCTAGCGAGATAGTAATATTCTTACCATTAACTTTCACGACTTCATCATACTGATAATTATTATCTCGTCCAAGCTCTACCGCTAACACCTCAGCTTTTAGCACATCCTGCCAATCCTCGCTAATCTCCGTATCGATTGATAGTTTAATTCTATCATCAACCTCAAGCCCAGCTTTCTTCCTCGCAGCCTGTACAAAACGAATTAACTCGCGGATAAAACCTTCTTCGAGCAGTTCTTCCGTCAAATGCTTATCCAGATAAGCTTTTTCGCCAGCTCTCACCATCTTCACATTGACCTCATCTGCAATGATTTGTTCATAATATTCATCCAGTGGTTCACCTTCATAAATATATTCAGCAAGTGGCTGTCTTACCTTAATCTGCTCTTCAGTCTCACTCTTATTCATCCTTAGAGCCAAGCCTTCAGTAATAATCTCACGGGTTCTTGCCATCTTCTCAAGTACTCCCTGATTAATCTCTCCCACTTCCGGCCAGTCCAACAGGTGTACTGACTCTGTCACTGAAGAATCAAGCTCTGCTCCAGTCATTTTCTGATATAGCTCTTCCGCTAAGAACGGCGTAAATGGAGCTAAGATTTTAGCTAGATATACTAAGACAAAGTATAATGTGGAATATGCCGCATTCTTATCTGTATCGTCCTCCGACTTCCAGAAACGCCTCCTTGAGCGTCGTACGAACCAGTTTGATAAATCATCGATAAATAATAATACATTCGATAATGCGCTTGGAATATTATAGGCTTCCATACCCTTAGTAATTTCATTACGCAGTTCATATGCTCTTGAGACTAACCAAATATCCAGAGGGTTCTCCAGTTTTGAAACTGCAATTGCCTGCTTTGAATCAAACCCATCCACAGAAGCATACATCGTAAAGAAGTCGTACACATTCCAAATCATCGATAGCTTTCTCGCAACATCAGAAACATCCTTATCGATTAGGGCAAAATCCTCCCCTGCTAACACTGGCGATGAAAGCATTAAGAAACGTAGTGCATCCGCCGAATACTTATCCATTAACTCCGTTGGATCAGTATAGTTTCCAAGCGACTTGGACATCTTACGGCCGTCATTACCTGCCACTGTACCAGTTGTAATTACATTTCTGTAAGCTTTATTACCAAACAATGCAGTATTTACCACGTGCACATAATAAAACCAAGCTCTCACCTGCCCCACATATTCCACAATAAAGTCAGCTGGATAATTTTGTTCAAATTTCTCCTTATTTTCAAATGGGTAATGCAGCTGTGCAAATGGCATCGAACCAGATTCAAACCAACAATCAAGCACTTTTTCAATTCTCTTAAAGTGCTCACCTTCGATATCAAACTCAATCCCATCCACCCAAGGGCGGTGATAATCTTCTAACCTAACACCGGACAACTCATAAAGCTCATCATATGAACCAACGACTTTAATAGTTCCCTTATCGCCTTTCCATACTGGAATTGCAGTTGCCCAAAAACGGTCACGTGACAAGTTCCAATCTGGAGCCGCCTCAATATTTTTCTCGAAACGCCCGTGTTTTAAGTATTCTGGGAACCAGTTAATGTCTTCATTTTCCTCAATTAACTGTTCCTTCATCCCATTTACTGCAAAGAACCAACTTGGAAATGCACGATAAATGATCCTCTGTTTCGAACGTGGGTTAAACGGATATTCGTGCTGAATATATTCAATCTTATAAACGATACCTTTTTCCTCAAGCACCTTTGCGATAAACTTATTTGCCGCCCAAAGCTCAATCCCCGACTCATCCGTATCACGCACACCCATCTCGTTTAGCCACTTCTTCGCTGGTTCAAGATAATAACCACCTTCATCGAGTAGATCAATAAAATCCACATCCTGCTCTAAACTTAGCTCATAATCCATCTCACCATAGGCCGGTGCAATATGCACGATACCAGTACCATCAGAACTAGAAACAAAGTCAGCAGCTACAACCTTGTAGGTATTCTTTTTGCGCTCCTCTTTTGAAAAGTTACACATAAGTGGTTTATATTCTAAACCAATCAATTCCTCACCTCTTAAGGTTTTGATCGCTTCACCTTCACCCAGCGCTTTTTCTGCCAATTCACTTGCCACAATTAATTTCTCATCTCCAACTGAGTAAATTTTGTACTCAAGATCCTTATTGATTGCCAAGGTTAAGTTTGCAGGTAAAGTCCAAGGTGTTGTTGTCCAAGCCAGGAGCTTAACCCCCCTTAGTTCACCTTCGCTTACAATTTCAAATTTAACATATACCGATGGATCAGTCACCGTTTGGTATGCCTCATTATCCATCGTTACTTCTGTCTTCGACACAGGAGTTGAGAATTTCGTGTCATACATCAAGACCTTACGACCTTCATAAATTTTCCCCTGTTCGTATAGGGTTTTAAAGGCCCACCAGACCGACTCCATAAAATTCTTATCCATTGTACGATAAGCGCCACGAAAATCTACCCAACGGCCAACTCGTTCAATCACCCCTTCCCAGGCTTCAGAATTCGAAACCATCGACTCACGTGCCTTTGTGATATAGGTTGAAAGTGGCCACTTAGTACCAATCTCACGTCTATCAGTAATACCTAGTTGTTTCTCCACAAAGTTCTCTGCAGGTAAGCCATGGCAATCCCATCCCCATCTTCGTTCAATCCTCTTACCACGCATTGTCCAAAAACGAGGCACAGCATCTTTTACGATTGAAGATAGTAGGGTGCCATGATGTGGCAAACCAGTGATGAATGGAGGTCCATCATAAAACACATATCCATTATTAATATCTCGTTGTTCAATTGATTTCTCAAAGATTCGGTTCCTTTTCCAAAAGTCGACAATTGCCTTCTCGTACTCAATTGCTCTTCTTCTTGTGTTTGCTTGGTATTTCATAAACTCTCCTCCGTTTCATCTGTTACATTTTGTTTTTCTCTCATCATTCCATTCGGTTCCATCATTGTCGTTCTAATAATTTCATCCCTGAACAGCTCATATATATTTATTCCAGCCTTTTTGTCAAAATACTGTTTTATTCTAAATAATTCTCTGAGATGATCACCTGCAGACCGAATTCCATGTCGAATTAATACATCAGAAAAACGATCCGATATCGTCATCACCCCCATTGGATGTCCCATATTATCAGCTAGTTGAACCAAAAGATCTAAATCAGAAATCTCAGCCCCCTTCATATAGTCCTGCGTAAATTCTAGGCTTTTTAAATCCAGTTCTTCCCAAAACTCAGCCCGTTCTATCTGTTTGTATCCGTAATACGTATGAGTCATCGAGGCCTGTGCTAGTTCCACCAGTCCCTCGTTCGTCAATAGGTTATATCCCAAAATTGGATGACGTAAGCCAACCTTTACCTCCACACATCGGCCAATATCATGCAGCAGTCCTGCGGAAAAAGCCATATCCATCATTTCTTCGTCGCTCAGTTCCCTATCCGTTCCCGACTCTTCTCCTGTGATCTTCGTGAACCTCAATTTTGCTCCATTCCCTATCGCTACTCTCGTAATTGATTCTGCTACTTTGGCTACGTTTAAAGAATGTTTTTCCCATGACAAAGAATACCCAGGCATCTCTTTTGCTTGCGCAAAAATTCTTAAGGCTTTCTCCCTGATTTCACTCATCCCCCTTATTATACAATATATTTTACACGCTGCGTAGCATATAAGACACTTGGTCAAACTGCGGTAGTGGTGAGCCACTCCATTTTTTTACGATTTCACCGCTCCCGCCCAGAATCAATAAACTCGGATATTGCATAATATCTCGAGTTGATGCAAAAATCTCCCCCTCAATTGTTTCCGGATCAATCAATTCAACTTCTCGTCCAGTCTCACGCTGATATTCCACGCCCCACTCTTCAGCCTCTCTAAAATATTCTGAATGTGTTTTTACTACAATTACAATTCGCATTTAATCCTCACGTTTCTCTCTTTGTTCTCTAATAATTCTTTCAAATTCATCTAATGATTTAAATTGTAAAAATACACTAGCAAATCGAACGTAAGCTACTTCATTAATTTTAGCCAATACATCCAAGATCGCCTGCCCTATCTCTTTCGAATAGACTACATCACGCCCAAGAGAATACACCCGCTCCACCACCTTATTTACCACATCTTCAATTTCAAGTTCTGAGTTAAAAAATTTACCCACACTGCGATTTACTGCCTTATGCAGCTTATCACGATCAAAAGGCTCCCTGTTCCCACTCCGTTTCATCACCGCAAGTGGCGGCATTTCTATGCGCTCATAAGTTGTAAAGCGGTAGCCATCTGCCGTCACACGGCGACGACGAATCATTGAACCGTCAGGAGTCTCACGGCTTTCAAGCACCTTACTATCACCAATCTTTACACCCATCATTTGCATTTTTACCTCCACCTTTTATCTAGATAATTCTTTCAATTACCCCTTAAGGATCTCTGACCCTCAAGATTATATATGGTCAGATTTCTCCGACCATATTTCACTATTTCTTACCGCGTAGTTTTGCTCTTAGAGAAGGCGGGACTTCTAAATCCTCTTCTTCATCCTGACGACCAATTTTGTCCCAAATATTTTCTTTTGGTGTTGCCGTAAATTCCTCTGCGCTACTCTGTTCATTAGTTTCTGGTGCAAAACTTGGAGTAGGCTCAATGATTTGCTGTTGGTTTCTTAGACTCTCTACTCTAGTTAAAGCCTCATCCGTACGCTTCTTTTCTTCCTCTTCTGCGCGTTTACGACGATAAACATCTGAATCAAACCCAGTTGCTACTACAGTAATTACGATCTCATCTTGTAACTCTGGACGAATAGATGCGCCGAAGATGATATTAGCATCTGGTGAAACAGCACCAGTAATTTCCTCTGCTGCTTCCTGGATTTCTGACATCGACATATCATATCCACCAGCTACTGAAAATAGTACGCCACGAGCACCATCGATTTTTACCTCAATTAGTGGTGATTCAATTGCCTGTTGAGCAGCTAACTTTGCCCTATTCTCACCTGAAGCACGACCGATACCCATCAATGCAGAACCAGCGTCTTTCATAATTGCCTTTACGTCAGCAAAGTCTAAGTTAATTAACGCATGTTCTGTAATTAATTCTGAAATCCCCTGAACACCTTGACGTAATACATCATCAGCAATCTTAAAAGTCTCGAGTAATGGTGTTCTCGGATCAATTGTTTGTAATAAGCGGTCATTTGGAATTGTAATTAATGCATCTACTGCATCAGTCATCTCATTAATTGCTTTATCTGCATTACGTTTCCTCTGAGCACCCTCAAAAGTAAATGGACGAGTCACCACACCAACGGTTAAAATCCCCTGGTCTTTTGCTTCTTTAGCTACAATTGGACCAGCACCAGAGCCAGTACCACCACCAGCACCAAGGGTAATAAAGACCATATCGGCACCTTTCAAAGACTCCTTGATATTCTCACGGCTCTCCTCTGCAGCGGTTTGGCCCTTTTCAGGATCACCACCAGCACCCAAGCCTTTACCAATATGCACCTTCGTATCGGCATTTGAATAATGTAGTGCCTGAGCGTCAGTATTGATTGCGATAAATTCTACACCAGAAAGTCCAACTTCTTTCATTCGATTAACTGCAGAACCACCGGCACCACCAACCCCCACGACTTTAATGCTTGCTTTTGTTTCCACCTCTGTTGGTTTAATTTCAGGCATCTTTTTTCCTCACTATCTAACAAATAACTACTTCTAGTTTATCACATTTTTCTCCCTAGTTAAGTAGTAATTTCTTAAATAATTTATTTTTTCTTGAAAATATTCAAAAACGAGAATAAACCACCCCCTTGAGCTTCATTGCTCACCTCACCAACCGTCAATTCATCGTCATACATCATCAAAGCTAATCCTAAAGCCGTCGTATATTTTGGATTCTCAACAAGATCAAATACCCCACCAAGCTTTTCCGTTGGCCTTCCTATCCTCACAGCCATACCAAGTAAATCTTTTACAAACTTATCTAAGTTTCGCATCATTGCACCACCGCCAACAATCACCAACCCCTCTGGCAATTTCTGCGCATAGCCTGCCTGTTTCAAAATCTTTTCTACATGCTCAAAAATATCAATCAAACGTTCTCTTACAATCTGGTTCACCTCATCTTTTGTGAAGCTCACTGTTTCGTCACCCACTTTTGTTACGATTGTTTTATCACTCTCTGGAAAATCAGCCGAAACATAGCGCAATTTGATTTCTTCCGCTACACTTGGATTAATTGCAAGCCCAATAGCAAGATCATTCGTAATATTATTTGCACCTGCATTCAGAACTGCATAATGCTGCAAAAAACCATCCATAAAAACTGCCACACTTGTCGTAGAAGCTCCAAGATCCACTACCGCAACACCATTATCCTTTTGCTGTTCAGTTAGAACAACTCTTGCCGAAGCAACGGCTGTTGGCACAAGTTCTAGCGACTCAATCGAAACATTCTCAGTCAATTTTCGTAGATTTAAACAAGACGGCACTAGTGCTGAAACAACACTCGCTTGCATTTCTAACTTCATTGCATTCATTCCCAGAGGATCCCGAATACCAGACTGACCATCCACAATATAATTCGTAGGAATCACTTTTAAGACTTCTCGATTATTTGGAATCACTCCCGCAAGTGACATCTCTTGGATTCGCTTCAAATCATTCGGCGAAATAGCCTCCCCACCCATAATCGAAATCATACCTTGAGTTTGCACCGCACCAACCTGTGAACCATTAATTGAGGTATAGGCAGACTTTAAAGATTTTCCACTCGTCTGATCAATCATTACAATTGCTCTATTTAAAGACTCAACCGGGCCAGCTAAATTTGTAATCACCCCCTTACTCATTCCACCATTATTTTTTACCTCAGAGTTAGCTATCACGGATATTTCACCTTGGTATTCAGAAAGCGCCACCGCACGAATGTACTGTGTTCCAACATCGATTCCTAACATAAAACGAGGTAACTGGTCATTCATATCCTTGGTATTATACCATAAACATTTTAAAAAATATATCAGTGTTATAATTTATCCATGGATATTCAAAAAATTACCGCCATGCGCGAGGGTGGCAAAATTTTAGGTACAATTCTCGCCGAGCTCCGAGACTATGTCGACGTTGGTATGACTAAACGTCAACTTGATGCTTGGGTTCGTAAAAAAATCACAGACGCCGGAGCCATAGTTTCCTATGATCAACTTCCCCAAAAATTCCCAGGCGCCATCTGTATCTCTGTTAACGATGAACTAGTTCATGGCGCCCCCAACAGCGATTACGCTCTCCAAGATGGCGACAAGGTTTCTTTTGATCTCGTCATTGGTTATAAAGGCTATCATACCGATGCAGCTTTTACTACCACCGTTGGTAAAGCTAGCCCTGCTGTCAAGCAAATGATTAAAACTACCGAAAAAAGTCTCTGGGCTGGCATCACTACTATTGCTCCAGGCACACATCTTGGCGATATTGGCTATGCCGTAGAAACCGTCTTACGTCGCGGACATCTAGGCGTTATCGAAAACTATGTTGGCCACTTTATTGGTA
>ERZ773233.1681-NODE-1681-length-12718-cov-4.349917_pt1 | contig 12718 bp, 8 predicted proteins | sample MGYA00580991_ERZ773233 | MGnify/ENA primary metagenome ERZ773233 (study PRJEB29015, sample SAMEA2738178) | human oral metagenome | biome: human oral; feature: human-associated habitat; material: saliva | place: China | collected 2161 ...
CGTAGCTCTTCGTAATCTTCGGTATCTACCGGATAGATACCCGCAAATACCATCGGTTTTACGTTCTCAAAACCGTCGATAGCCTCTGTACAGCCATCGACTGCCGAGGTAATAGTATCGCCCACTTTCACCTCGCGCGCATCTTTGATACCGGTGATAAGATACCCCACATCGCCCGCACTAATGGCTTGCTTAGGCACTTGGTTGAGCTTAAGGGTACCTACCTCGTCGGCATCGTATATCTTGCCGTTGGACATAAATTTGATTTTCTGCCCTTTGCGTATCTCGCCATTCATCACGCGGAAGTAAGTCTCTACCCCTCGGAAAGAGTTGTACACCGAGTCGAAGATAAGGGCTTGCAGCGGTGCTTTAGGGTCGCCTTTAGGGGCAGGGATACGCTCGATAATCGCCTCTAAAATAGCCTCTACGCCCAAGCCCGTCTTACCGCTGGCAGGGATAATGTCATCAGGCGAGCAGCCCAGTAGGTCTACTATATCGTCTTTCACTTCTTCGGGGTTAGCGCTGGGTAGGTCTATTTTGTTGAGTATGGGTATGATTTCAAGGTCGTTTTCAAGAGCCAAATAGAGGTTAGAAATCGTCTGAGCCTGAATGCTTTGGGCTGCATCTACTATCAGTAGCGCCCCCTCGCAAGCCGCTATAGAGCGCGATACTTCGTAAGAGAAATCCACGTGACCGGGGGTATCGATAAGGTTAAGGATATAAGTTTCGCCTTTATATACATACTCCATCTGTATAGCGTGGCTTTTGATAGTGATGCCGCGCTCGCGCTCCAAGTCCATATTATCTAGCAATTGGTCTTGTTTTTCGCGTTCGGTTACGGTTTGGGTAAAGTCAAGTAGGCGGTCAGCAAGGGTACTCTTGCCGTGGTCGATATGTGCAATAATGCAGAAATTACGGATGTTTTTCATCGGGTATTACGATTTCGCTATTAACTATTAGTAATTAAAGGGGCAAATATACGAATAATTAGCAAATTAGCAAAATTAGCAAATTAGCAAACTTTAATCACCGAACGAGATATGAGTGTAAGATCAGTGTAGGATCAGTGTAAGATGAGTATAAGATCAATATACTTTGAATGAATTATTTTTATTACTTTTGCCTCCTAAAAATTAAGAAAAACTAATGAACACTAACAATTGGAAAAAAAGTCTCAACGACTTCGGACAGCAAGGCACGCCCTGTCTGTTTATTATTGATTACAAAGGAGAAAACGGACAGGTATTTCCGCTCTCTGAGCTTCCGAGCGATATACAATTTTCTTTTTCAGAAGAGAAAAAAGCAGATGCTACCCCTATCGCTATAGAAAAACACCCTGTTGCTTACCCAGAGTTTGAAAAAGCCTTTAATAAGGTGCATTCTCATCTGAAAAATGGCGATACTGAGCTTGTAAACCTCACTTTTGCTACCGAAATTTCACCAGTTTCACTCTCAGAAGTGTATCAGAATGCTTCTGCTAAGTATAAAATGCTATACAAAGACGATTGGGTGTGCTTTTCGCCCGAGATATTTGTAAAAATAGAAGATAATTTGATAAAAACCTATCCGATGAAAGGGACTATCAGTGCCACTATTCCCGATGCCGAGGCTACTTTATTGCATAATGAAAAAGAGATTGACGAGCATCATAAGGTGGTGCGGCTCTTGTCCGACGATTTGCAAAAAGTAGCTACCAATGTGCATACCACTCGCTTTAGGTATGTAGATGTTATCAAGAAATCTACCGGCGACCTTCTTCAGACCAGCTCGGAAATAGTAGGGGAGTTGCCTGCCAATTGGCAAGAACATTTAGGCGATTTGTTAGCGGCTATGCTTCCGGCGGGCTCTATAGCAGGAGCACCTAAAGAGAAATCGGTAGCGGTAATTGACGAAGCGGAGACTTACGAGCGCGGTTTTTATACCGGTATTGCAGGTGTTTTCGATGGCAAAATGCTAGATAGTTTTGTACTAATTCGCTTTATAGAGCGTATAGGCGACCGCTTTTTCTACAAGAGCGGCGCAGGGATTACTGCCCAAAGCCAGCCGCTGAATGAGTATAACGAGATTATTGAGAAAATATATATACCTATCTGATGCCTCACCAATTTATTGAAACGATAAAGCTCTCTGACGGACGTGTTTTTCATTTAGAATATCACCAAGAGCGCGTGTGCAATACTTTTTTGCGTTTTTTTCCTAACCAAAAGGTACTTTTGCTGTCCGATATTATTGAAAAAGTCACTTTGCCTGCGCAAGGGAAGCATAAAATCCGTATAGTGTATGGCAGTGAGCGCCCCTCTGTAGAGGTACTACCTTATCAGGTAAAGCCTATCGCTACTATTAAGTGCGTAGAAGCTGACTTTTTGGACTATAGTTATAAGTTTTTAGACCGCACTTTCCTCAATACCCTAAAGGAAAGTGCGGGTACTGATGAGGTTATCTTTGTTAAAAACGGCAAGGTAACCGATAGCAGCTATGCTAATATCATCTTTTTTGACGGACGCCAATGGGTTACGCCCTCTACCTTTCTTCTTAATGGCACCTGCCGTCAGCGATTGCTTAAAGAAGGCAAAATAAAGGAAGCCCCCATACACTACACCGATATTCATCACTTTGAACAAATAGGCTTTATTAATGCAATGCTCGATATAGGAGAGCTTAGTTTGCCTGTAAGTCAGGTAGTAAATAAAATATTTTAAATACTAAATCGTTTTCTTTTAGTTTTTGGTGTTTTTAATTATTTCGTTTATATGGCTATTTTCAGTAAAATAGTGATTTTTGTATAAATATAGAGAGATCATTAGAAAGAATAGGAAATTAAATAGAGAAAATTTTACTATCTAAACTACTGATAGTGAGTGTTTTTTGATTGTTAAAGTAAGGTGTTAGTCCGTTTGTAATTAAAAAACTTTAAAAAATATTTGTCAGTTTTAAATTATTGACGTACATTTGCCGTGTTATTTTAAAAATGTAATGAGGTTAATGAGGTTGCTCTTAGCTTCGAGGTAAAAAATAAATAAAACAATGGATTTTAAACAATTAGAAAAACAATATCGCGATGAGCTTCTACAAAAGGTGGTTCCTTTTTGGTTAGAAAAATCGCAAGATAAACAGTATGGAGGCTATTTTACTTGCCTCGACCGAAAAGGTAACGTATTTGATACTGATAAGTTTATATGGCTGCAAGCCCGCGAGGTATGGCTCTTTAGTATGCTATACAACCGCGTAGAAAAACGCCAAGAATGGTTAGACTGCGCTATACAAGGGGCTGAGTTCCTCAAAAAACACGGACACGATGGGCAGCTAAATTGGTATTTTTCGTTAGACCAACAAGGCAATCCGTTAGTAGAACCTTATAACATCTTCTCTTATACTTTTGCCACTATGGCATTCGGTCAGCTAAGCATCGCTACAGGCAATAAAGAATACGCTGATATCGCTAAAAAAACTTTCGATATAATCCTCTCTAAACAAGACAATCCTAAAGGCAAATGGAGCAAAGCCCACCCTGGTACGCGTTCGCTCAAAAACTTTGCCCTACCGATGATATTGTGCAACTTAGCCCTTGAAATAGAGCCGCTTTTAGAGCCCTCATTTATAGAAGAGGCTATGGAAGCCTGCATTCACGAGGTGATGGAAGTATTTTTGCGTCCGGAGCTGGGGGGTATAGTAGTAGAAAATGTGAATACTGATGGTAGCTTGTCCGATACTTTTGAAGGTAGACACCTTAACCCAGGTCACGCTATCGAGGCGATGTGGTTTATAATGGACTTAGGCAAGCGCCTCAACCGTCCTGCGCTGATAGAAAAAGCAGTACAAACTACCCTAACAATGCTTGAGTATGGTTGGGATAAACAGTACGGAGGTATCTACTACTTTATGGACAGAAAAGGCTGCCCGCCTCAGCAATTAGAATGGGATCAGAAATTGTGGTGGGTACATATCGAAACGCTTATTTCGCTGATAAAAGGTTACCAACTAACAGGCAATAAAGACTGCCTACAATGGTTTGAAAAAGTGCATAACTATACTTGGCAGCACTTTAGAGACCCTGAATACCCTGAGTGGTGGGGGTATCTCAATCGCCAAGGCGAAGTACTTCTCGATCTGAAAGGCGGTAAGTGGAAAGGCTGTTTTCACGTACCTCGTGGCTTATATCAAGTATGGAAAACAATTGAAATGATCAATGGTTAATGAATAATGATAAAGAACATATAATATACAAAACTTTGTCAAAGTTTTTAATGCCTGCCGTGCTACGGTCTTTCACGACAAAGTCTACTCAGTCGCTTTTGCATCACTGCATTCCCCCCTTGGGGGGGGTAAGGGGGAGGTTATCATTAATTTTCCTCCTTGCCTTAATATCTTGTACAGAAACCCAAAAAGAACAATCTATGAAAATTAATATTACAACACTTGCAACCCAAGGCTTAGAGGGCAACCTTCAGAAAGGCGTTTCGGCTGCCTACGCGGCACTTATAGGCGAAGACCTACTAGTGGCAGGCGGTTGCAATTTCCCTGATAAACTCGGTTTTGAAGGGGGCAAAAAAGTGTTTTACGAGGCAATACTTCACTTTGATAAAAGTAAAAACCAATGGCAGACCATAGGCAAGCTACCTGAAGCCGCTGCTTATGGTGTATCGGTAGCCATTCCTGATGGCTATCTGTGGATAGGCGGACAAACGGCTACTAATTCGTTAGCTAGCTGCCATAAAGTGCAATATTCAAAAGAAAAAGGACTTACCCTTACTGACTTTCCTGCCTTGCCCGAACCTCTTGACAACTTTGCAGGGGCGAGCGTAGGCAGCAAGGTGTTTGTAGCAGGCGGCAACGCTTTGGGCAAAGCCTCTAACAAAGTATTTTATATAGATACGGCTACAGATAAACAATGGAAGCAGTTGGCTGATTTCCCTGGTGAGGCGAGAGTACAGCCTGTATTGGCAGCTATCGAAAAAGAAAACGATACTCTTTTGTATGTGTTAGGAGGCTTTTTTGGAGGTGATGCCACTAAAGCGCCTACTATGGGCGAAAAAGTATTGGCTTTTAGTTTGAAGCAACAGCAGTGGCAGGAAGTAGGGGTACAAGAAAGCCCTAATAAAGAAATCTTTTCGCTTACGGGGGCTACCGCTTTGGCTATTGACAATCGTTATATAGCTTGTTTTGGAGGGGTGAACCACCGTCTGTTTATCAATACTATTACAGACCTTTACCATTTGGGTAAAGATACTACCCTTACAGATGAGCAACGCAAGCAGAAGAATTACGACTATATGTCGCATTATATGACACAACCTATTGAATATTACCGATTCAATAAGGAATGTTATCTGTTTGACACGCACTCGCAGCAGTGGTCAGTACTCGATACGCAAGCTGACTTTGCACGGGCAGGTGCTACTTTAGTAGGCACCCCTGCTGAGTTTTACCTTGTGCAAGGGGAACTCAAACCCGGTGTTCGCAGCCCTAAAACCTATCGATTGAAAATTAACTAACCGCGAACCACTAACGACTAAAAACTAATGATTCATATGAAAAACAGTAAAATATACCCTTGGATAGTAGTTGCCCTGCTATGGGTGGTGGCACTACTGAACTATTTAGACCGACAAATGCTCTCAACGATGCAAGAGTCGATGAAAATGGATATTACAGAGCTTGCAGTAGGCGAGAATTTTGGTCGCCTAATGGGTATCTTCCTCCTTATTTATGGATTGATGAGTCCGGTAGCGGGTATTTTAGCAGACCGTCTCAACCGCAAGTGGATGATAGTAGGCAGCCTCTTTGTTTGGTCGGCGGTAACCTACGGAATGGGGTATGCTACCACTTTTGACCAAGTGTATTGGTTGCGCGCCCTTATGGGAGTGAGTGAAGCGCTTTACTTAGCGACAGCCCTCTCGATGATAGCGGACTATCACACCTCTAAATCGCGTTCGTTGGCAGTAGGTATCCATATGTCGGGGCTCTATGCGGGGCAGGCTTTGGGCGGTTTTGGGGCTACCATAGCCTCTAACTACACTTGGCACACCGTGTTTCACTGGTTTGGTATAGCAGGTATAGTGTATGCTGTGTTCTTAGTCTTTACCCTTTTTGATATAGAGCGCAAACCACGCGTAGTACAAACAGCTGTTCCGACAGAAAAGAGCGGGCTATGGCAGTCGCTTACGCTGGTATTTGGCACTTTTTCTTTCTGGATATTGCTCTTCTACTTTATGGCATCGAGCTTCCCAGGTTGGGGTACTAAGAACTGGTTGCCTACTCTTTTTGCTACCAATTTGGGGGTAGATATGGCTACCGCAGGGCCTATGGCTACTATTTCTATCGCTATATCTTCATTCTTAGGAGTGCTTATAGGCGGTACTCTATCCGACCGCTGGGTACAGACCAATATCAAAGCGCGTATTTATACTAGTACCATAGGGTTGGGGCTCACCATACCTGCCCTAATATTGATAGGCTTTGGCAACTCGCATATAGCAATGATAGGAGCAACTTTGCTCTTTGGTATCGGTTATGGTATGTTCGATACCAACAATATGCCTATCTTGTGCCAAATCATACCTCAACAACAGCGTGCTACAGCTTATGGCATTATGAATATGGGCGGTGTATTTGCAGGTTATGCCGTTACCCGAATGCTCGGTAGCTCTACCGATGCGGGCAACTTAGGTGCTGACTTTAGCAAATTATCGGTAATCATCTTGATAGCCATCGTGCTGATGCTGGTATTCTTAAAACCAAAAAGAGAAATATGTGGCAATTAATTTGTCGATTTGCTGATTTGCCGATTTGTCGATGAGCTAACAACTAAAAATTAATAACTAAATAATATGACATTTGAAAAAATTAATGGGCTGATAGTAGCGCCCTTTACCCCTTTCGATAAGAAAGGTGAGGTAAATTTAGACCCTATAGATGAGTATGCAAAACTTTTGCAAAGAAATGGACTAATAGGAGTGTTTATCAACGGTTCATCAGGCGAAGGCTATATGATGACGGTTGAAGAACGTATGAAAATAGCAGAGAAATGGGTGTCAGTAGCCCCTAAAGGCTTCAAAGTGATAGTACACTGTGGGGCTACCTGTATAAAAGATAGCTATAAGATGGCACAACACGCCCAACAAATAGGGGCTTTTGGTATCGGAGCTATGGCATCGCCTTTCCCTAAAGCGGGTAGAGTAGAAGAGTTGGTGAAATACTGCGAAGAAATAGCTTGCGGGGCACCTAATTTGCCTTTCTACTTCTACCATATACCAGTGCTTAACGGAGTGTATTTGCCAATGTTGCCTTTCTTAAAAGCTGCTGACGGTCGTATTCCTAACTTAGCGGGTATCAAATACACCTACGAGCCGCTATATGAGTACAACCAATGTATGCTCTATAACAATGGTAAATACGATATGCTTTACGGCTTAGATGAGACTATCCTTAACGCCTTAGTGATGGGAGGAGCTCGCGGAGGTATCAGTGGTACTGGTAGCTATATAGGCAAGGTGTTAGTGGGTATTATAGACGAATATCACAAAGGCAATATAGCTAAAGCTGCCGAACTGCAAAACTACGCCCAAGATGTGATAAATGTAATTGCTAAATACCGTGGTAATATAGTATGTGGCAAACGCATAATGAAACTGCTAGGCTTAGACTTAGGTATCAACCGCACACCTTTCCAAAACATCACCGATGAAGAGGAAGCTGTGATAAAGAAAGAGTTAGAAAGCATAGACTTTTTTAATAAATGCAATAAATAGTCGTTAGTCGTTAGCGATTAGTTGTTAGCAAGCGACAACATTCTAACTACTAAAGACTAACGACTAAAAACTAACGACTAAAAACTAACAATTAAATCATAACTAATTGGAAATTAAATATACTTGATTATGAAACAAAAGATTTTATTTTGTTCGTTCTTCTTGATGCTCTTTACCGCTATAGGTTGGGCACAAGAAAAAATAGTGAAAGGGACGGTATCGTCAGACGAGTTGCCGTTGCCAGGCGCTGCTGTGGTTGTGAAGGGTACCACTCACGGTACTCAGACCGACTTTGATGGGAATTATACCCTAACTGTAAAAGAGGGTGATATTCTTGTGTTTAGCTTTGTAGGCTATACCACTCAGGAGAAAAAAGTTACTGGAGGAGGTAAAAATTTAACCCTCAATATCAAGCTAAAAGAAGAGACTAATACGCTTGATGAGGTGGTAGTAACCGGTTATGGTGTACAGACCCGTAAGACTTTGGCTACTTCAGTTTCAAAGTTAGATACTAAAGTGTTAGAAAGTGCACCACGCTCTAATGCGGCTACTGCTTTGCAAGGTAGTATAGCAGGGCTTAGAGTAACACAAGTAACTGGTAAACCAGGTACTACCCCCGAAATACAATTGCGTGGAGGTACAGGGTTTGATGGTAGCGGTTCTCCTTTGGTGTTAATCGATGGGGTACCAGGTTCTTTTTATGCCCTAAACTCTGATGATATAGAGTCTATGGAAGTGCTAAAAGACGCGGCTTCTACCGCTATCTATGGAGCTCGTGCTGCAAATGGGGTAATCTTAGTAACCACTAAAAAAGGTAAAACAGGTCGTTCTAATATTACCTTACGTACTAAGTATACAATGAATCAGAAGCGTTCCCTACCTGATTACTTAAATGCGCGCGACTTTATCTATTGGAACAGACGTGCTATTAAGAATGTGCAAGACTATGGGGTGCACAACTTCGACCAATTCCTTACTGGCACACACGCTATGGCAACAGGTAATAATACTACTGATTCGCCATACACCACAATGGAACTTACAAATGCCAATCGTTATTTGCTAAACAATCCTGAATGGCAAACAATGACTGACCCTTTAGACCCTAATAGAACACTTATTTTCCAAAATAATAATGTAGGAGAACTTATCTACCAATACAGTGATGCTAAAGATTATAGTGTATCATTTGAAGGAGGTAATGATAAGGGCTCTTACTATTTAGGATTAGGGTATTTAGATGATACTGGTTTGGTATTAGGTTCTAATTTCAAACGTTATTCAGGTACTTTCAATGGCTCTTATAAGATTACAGATGATTTCAAAGTATCTTCTAATATTCTTTACGCTCAATCTAATAGAGTAGGTTCTTTTAGAGATGCTTTGAGTGGCTATGCCAATGAAGATGACTATTTTATTTTCCAACGTTTTGCAGGACAAGCGCCTACTTCTCGTATTTACAATACTAACCCTGATGGTAGTTCGTCTAAAAATTATAACCCTGGTAGTAACTCAGGATTTGGTAACCCTGCTTACTACAAAGATAAATTCTTAATGGACAATATAGAACATCGCATTACGGCTTCAATACAGTTTGATTGGAAATTGCTTAAAAATCTTTCTTTGATGGCTCGTGCTAGCCACTTTGCAGTACATAATACATCAGAAAGATTTTATAAATCTTATTTGAATAGCGGTGCTTTGGTATCTTCTCGCTATGCTAGTACAGCTTATGACCGCACTATGAATAATCAAGGAACTCTTACTTTGAACTACAAAAATACCTTTGCTGAAAAGCATAACTTAAGCGCGTTATTAGGAGGTGAGTATTTCAAACAACAACAGTTTTCTTCGAGTGCTGCAACTGAAGGCTCACCTACCGACCTTATCCGCACCCTTAATGCAGGTTCAAAAGCTAGTGGTATTCCTTCTTCTTATAAACGCGATTATAGTATAGTGTCTACTTTTGGGCAGCTTAATTACGATTATGATGACCGTTACCTTTTAGGACTTACTTTCCGCTATGACGGTACCTCAAAACTACGTGATAATAAGTTTGGTTTCTTCCCAGGAGCTTCTATAGGTTGGAATGCTCATAATGAAGAGTTCTTCAAAGAAGGAAAAGTTAGTCAAGTGGTAACCAGACTAAAACCGCGTGTAAGTTACGGGGTAAACGGAAATATTGATGCTTTGACCATAGATAATGACTACTATTGGTTATTGGGTAAATATAGTGTACAATCTCCTTATAATGGTAAAAAAGGTTATGTGAATACTTCTGTACCTTTGTACTATTTGAAATGGGAAAAAGCTACTACATTAAACTTTGGTTTAGACCTAGGGCTTCTTAACAATCGTGTGAATTTCTTAGTAGACTATTTCATTCGTGATATCTATGATAAATTGGCAGACCAAAGAATTCCTATCTCTACAGGGTTCTCTTCAGTAAAAATCAATAATGGTACACTACAAAATAGAGGTATTGAAATTGAGGCTAACTTCAAAGTTATCAATACTGATAATATAAAATGGAATATAGGAGCTAACTTTACTCGTATTCGTAGCTTTGTGAAAAAGCTTCCTTACAATGGTAATGATAACAATCGTATAGGAGGACAAGAAATATGGGATCCTTCAAATCCTACCCAAACTATGTATGTAGGTGGTCGCCAAGAAGGTGAACGTGTAGGTGATGACTTAGTAGTAGGTTATCAGGATGAAGGAGTATATCATAACCAAGCAGAATTAGAAGCTGATAAAGATAGAAAAATTCAGTTTTATGCGGGTACTATCCCTACTGCTAATAGAAAACCTATAGTAGGAGACACTCGTTGGAAAGATGTAAATGGTGATGGTATTATTGATAGCCGCGATAGAGTAGTGTTAGGTAGAACCACCCCTGATTTTATAGGAGGTTTTACTACTGATTTTACTTATAAAAACATTAATCTCTTTGTAAAAACAGATTATGCAGTAGGACACTTAATAAATAATGCTGTGCGCACTAGAGGTATTTCGCAAGTACAAGGTAATATGAACTGGACATCTGAGATAAGAGACACTTGGACACCTGAGAATCCTAATGCAAATATTCCTCGTTATGACTTTACCGACCCTCGTGGTAACCATAAGGCTGGAGGTGAAGGACAATATTCAGCAAGCTCTCGTTATTGGGAGAAAGGAGATTATTTAGCTTTGCGCGAAATTACTCTTAGCTATAACCTACCAGGAGCTACGGTGAATAATGCTTTCAAAGATATTCGTCTTTTTGTTTCGGGTACTAATTTGGCTTACTTTACTAAGTATACTGGTTATTCTCCTGAAAAAGGAGGTTGGGACAATGGACGTTTTCCTCTACCACGTAGCTTTACCTTTGGTATCAACGCTACTTTTTAAATAACTTTTAAATATTGAATAAAGATGAAAAGAAATATATTATTAGGACTCTCATTGCTTTTATTGGGAGCCTGTGAATTAGAAACACCTCCAGAAAGTGATCTTACTTATACAGGTTTTTGGAATAAAGAAGAAGCCGCTAAGTCAGTACACTCAGGCGTATATTCAAGTTTTAGAGCTTATGGCTATACAATGTGGCTAATGGGAGAGCTTCGCTCTGATATATGGGGAGGTAAAGGTATTGAAAATGCACATAACCAAGACCTATTTACTAATGATATCAACATTACCAAAGTGGCATTTAATAACTGGGGAGGTTGGTATACTATGTTGCATTATATTAATGACTTTATTAAAAATGCGCCTCAAACTTCTTTCAGCAATGAAAATGAAAAGAAGAATATGCTTGCACAGATGTACGGACTCAGAGCCTATATCTATTATACTATGCTAAAGAGTTGGGGTGATGTGCCTATTGTTACAGAACCTTTGCAAAATGTTGATAACTTAGCCGCGCTAAGAAAAGCTCGTGCTCCTAAAGCAGAAGTATTAGCTTTTATCAAGCAAGATATTCAAAGATCTTTAGATTTATTTAACGGCAATGAGAATTTCTACCGCGATAATGTATATTGGTCTAAACGCGCTACCCTTATTCTCAAAGGAGATGTGTTCTTGTGGTCAGGAAAAGTCTTAGGTGGTGGTACTGCTGATTTTACAGAAGCTAAAAATGCTCTTAGTCAAGTGTCAGGTTCATTAGTAGCTTATGATAAGTTATGGGGTATTGATAATGAAAAGAATGCCGAATTTATCTTTGCTTTAGACTATAAGAAAGATGAAGCTGAGCACTTCTATAAAGTAACAACAGCACGTAATACTGACGTTAAAGATATGTATGACGATAGTGGTAGAAAAATTTCATCATTCTTGTACGTAGAAGGTGGCAACTATCATTCTCCTTCAGAAAAGACATTACGTCTGTTAGATGATATAAAAGACCAACGCCGTGCTACATTCGTACGTGTTTATTCTGATAATGTAGGACATATACCTTTCAATACTACTAATTATTTGGGCTCTATACTATCAAAATTTGTAGGTAAGAATAACTCAGGTGATATAGTAAACGAAAATAATGTGCCTATCTATCGTTATGCTGATGTATTATTGCTATTAGCAGAGGCTAAAAATAACTTAGGTGAAGACCCTTCTGCAGAGATAAACCAAGTGCGTGCAAGAGCCTATGGTAGTAACTACAATGCTGCTACTTATGGTTATACCAATAGCACTAAAGCTATTAATGCTAAAGCCATTCTTGATGAACGTTACAAGGAGTTTATAGGAGAAGGCAAACGCTGGTGGGATTTACTACGTGCAGGAGATAACTTTGTGTATGATGAAGTAGCTTCAATGACTTCAGGAGGTACTAGAAAGAATATTTATTTGCCTATTTCGCCATCTATGATAGCTGATGATAAAACGCTTGTTCAAACAGAAGGTTATTAATCTTATACAAAGATAAAGATTTTAGCTTTATTGAAATGAAAACAGAGCTTTTTAATTAAAAAGCTCTGTTT
>ERZ773233.1682-NODE-1682-length-12712-cov-21.984514_pt1 | contig 12712 bp, 14 predicted proteins | sample MGYA00580991_ERZ773233 | MGnify/ENA primary metagenome ERZ773233 (study PRJEB29015, sample SAMEA2738178) | human oral metagenome | biome: human oral; feature: human-associated habitat; material: saliva | place: China | collected 2161 ...
CAAAACAACCCAAAGGCAACAGTTTCACAATTCATCAAGAATGAGTATTATCGTTTACACGACAAATTAAATTGTACCATAGTTGAGCTTTTTTTTCAAGCAATTTTGCTAGTTTTTCCTTCATAACGTAATTTCCCAACTGAAATTTTTAAAACAAATTCTTAACTTTAAATAAAAAAACATCTCAACATAAATTGTTACTGCTAAATATGCAATAATAGCTTATGTTGAGATCCACACAAATATAAAAATTTTCAAGTTAATGTCAAAATATTTCTATTTAATAACTTAAAAATTTAGATGTAAAAGAGTCAATTATATTTTTTATAGTAAATATCATATCCTCATACTTTGTGTTAGCAAAAAAACAATTCTTGAAGATTAAACTTGCCAATAAGTCTTTTACCTATCTACTTCCTACTACGAAGTTTCTTACGAAGTTTATAGGCTATGTTAAATAAGTAATACAATGAACTAGTTGGATAGTTAAATTCTCCAGCAAATTCTTCAATAGTTGGATTAAACTTAGATTTAAAATTAAACAATCCACCTTTTAAGTTATTTTCAATTCCCCCCATATTGTGAGTTTCTGCACCACGTTCAAATGAATGTTGTGCAGTCTCAAACCATGTAGGAATCGCAGGTTGATAGTGTCTAAATTCCTCATTCATTCCGGCATATAAATTTTCAGAAGTTTTCCCAAATTCAATAGTTAAAGTCCCAGACAAGGGAACAACACTGTCCCCTCTATCAATATGGCTCTTAAGAAAAGAAATCTCTTCCTCTAATCGTTTCCTCTCTTGCTGATTATCTTTTACTTTGCCTTCTTTCGTTTTATCTGTAAACTTCTGCGCTATTTTTAGATTCTTTTCGAGTTGCTGCTCAACTTCTTTCAATCTATTAGGTAAATCTAAATAGCTCAGTGTGATGAAGGAGTGATCAGGATAAGTATTCAGTAACTTCTGATAATAATCTTTGCCTCGTAAGCTGATATTCTTACGAAACTCTGTTTTCTTCATTAGGAATGAAAATTCATCTAATAAATCGAGTCCACCAAATTTCACTTCCAACCCTTTATTTCTTGCAGTTCGTATTGCCTGTCTAGTAGACTTGGAAAGTTGATCTAACGAGAAATTCTCTTTATAAATATTAGCTTGAAAACGCGGCTGTATATTTTCCGACATATCCTTTGTCAAGCCGGTCCAATAAACCTTATTTGTTTGCAATTCCTCAATAATCTCTAAGGTCTTGGAATTTTGGATCATTTCTTGTCCAATAAGATTCTGACTTATAAATAGATTTGGATCAAATTTAACCATTATTGCATGTCGTTTTTTAGCAAGTTTTTTCAATGTTACCAGTACAAATTTCAGCAGTTCTTTATCTTCAAAATCAATAACCGGACCTCTTGGAATATAAAAAATAGAAAGCCCCAACGGAAGAGGTTGAATTAAAACATTTGCTACTCCAACCAATTGGTTATCTTTATAAAATCCAATCCGCTCATTGTCCCAAGTTTCTTTTATTTTAGCCCAGTCACTACTCTGCAATAAGCTTCCTTTAGAATTATTTTTTAAAAAAGAATCCCATTCTGTAGTATCAACAGCAATTTTATAATTGTACATAACTCCCCTTCTCACTATTTCAAAAAGTAGTCTATACTTTAGTTTACTACAATTTTCACGCTCTTACAACATATAATAACTTTGATACAATTTTTATCACATGCTTCCAGAGTTTTATTTTTAGCCATTCATCAGTCACAAGTCTAAATAAATTTGTCACTATGGTTGCTTTTAACAATGCTATAGAAAAGGTGAGATTGAATCAATCTCACCTTAAAATATTTGAAATATTAAAAATAAAGTCGTATATATTAATTAGGATAAATATAGCTTACTGATCCTCGAGAAGCATGTGGATTGAACCAACCACGATAATTACCAATTGGTTGAGTACCGCTACCATCATAATTTGCCTCTGAAACTTGAATACGAGTTGCTGATTCAACAGCTGTAACAACCGCTACGTGTCCATATCCACCATCATTCCAACAAATAATTGCTCCAACTTGTGGAGTTGATCCTGTGCGGAATCCGGCTGCCGCTGCACTTGTTGCCCATTGTCCACCATTACCCCAGAAATCTCCAGCCCAAGGGCATAATGTTTTAGCTCCCCAAGTACACTGTCCAACAGGATAAGTTGAAGCACTTGTGTTATAAGTTGGACGTGGTTTCGATACAGTTGGTGTTGGTGTATAGCTTGATTCTTCTGTGTCAGATGATGAAGATGTAGATGTTGCTTGTACTTGTGATACAAAACTTGTATTTGCCGATGCAGCAAGTGTTTGACGTTGGCTAGCTTGTTGAGCTTTGTATGCAGCTTCTGCTTCAGCTGCTGCACGCGCTTCTGCTTCTGCCGCTGCTTTTTGTTCCAACAAATTCGCTTTTTCTCCTTCAGCTGTAGCTTTCTCAGCAGCAAGGTTCAATTCAGCAACTTTCAACTCTGCTTGTTTTGTTGTCAAAACTTGAGCATCATCAGCAAGTGTTTGTTGATTAGCAATAACTGTGTTAATTGCTTCATTATTAGCAACTTGTTTTTCAGCAATTGCTTTTTTATCTTCTTTTTGTTGTGCCAACATTTTATTATTGGCTGATACGATTTCACTCATAGCTGCTACACGAGAAATAGCTTCTGTGATTGATTTTGAATTGATAATCGTATTGATATAGCTTGTCGCAGCTCCATTAGTTTGCGCACTACGAGCTTGATTTTCAAGAGATGTGTTACGAGCTACAATATTTTTTGAAAGCTCTGTAATTTCTCCTTCGAGTTGTTTTGATTCAGCTTGAAGTCTTTCATTTTCAGCTTGTAATTTTTCTTGCTCTGTTTGAATTGCTGAAACTTGCTTTTGGATCGCATCAACTTGTTTTTGAGCATCTGCTTGTTGCGCTGTCAATTCATTGATTTTATTATCTTGAGCAGCAATTTTGTCATCTGTACTATTAGCTTTAACTGTAGAAAGGACTGCTCCTTGTGAAACTAAGATTGTACTTAATAAAAGCGATGCTAGGATTTTTTTCTTCATATTGGTATATACTCCTTCTTTTAGAACAATACTAGTATATCAAAAAAAGACATAATAAATATTACGCCTTTATTACATTTTTGTTTCTTTCTTATAGATAAATTTTTTCAAAAACAAATTGAAATACAAGCATCCATAAAAAATTTAAGATCATTGAAGGAACAAGGCTATAAACCATAAAGACTGCCGGATTTTCATGTGTTAAACCAACTGCTTGTACAATGATAAAACACCCAAATTCAAATAAGAAAGTCATCATTACGATTGCTAGCAATCTTGTCCATCTATTAGTGAGTATAATCGAATTAATTTTATAAACAATTGCACCAATAATAACAAAAAGAAGGCTAGCAATACCAATCAAATGGAAGAAATAGATATCATACAAGAGTCCTGCAACAAGACAATAAGCCAAGAATAGATACTCTGATACCTCAATCGTTTCAAACAAGAGAACTATGAAAATAAAATGGCTAATTAGTTGGAAATGAGGGAAAAAGCTAGTGACAAATTGCCCTAGGTGACTATCTATGAGGACAATTAAAGGCAAGAGTATAAACATCCCTATCTGCTTAAATAGTCTCATGATGGATTCCCCACTAACTCTACGACTCTAAGATTAGTTGAATCAACATCCAGTTTGACCAACACTTCTATAGTCAGATAGTCATTGCTATGTGTTACAGACACAACCTCTCCAACTGGAATATCCGCAGCATTGAAAGTACCCAAACCTCCAGTTACAACTTTATCCCCTTGACTAATGTCGCTATTGCTATTTAGCTGACTAATCTTTAGTAAACCTTTTTCCTTATCATAGCCAATGATAATTCCATAAATTGTGGTAGAATCATGCTGGATTTTAACAGAGATTTTTTCAGTGTTTTCGGTGTTAGTCAATAAGGTGATCACTGTCGAGTTATCTTCCACTTTTTCAACACTTCCAACCAAGCCACCACCAGCTACCGCCAACATACCAGTTGTCACCCCTTTTGCAGAGCCAGCGTCTACTGTTAATTCTTGTTTCCAAGTTGCTGGTGTTCGCATAATGACGTCTGTGGCAATGAGCTTATTGACATTCAATTTTGACTTCATCTCTAGTAATTGGCGTAATTGTTCATTTTCTTCTTTGAGACTATCAGCCTGGTTAGATTCTTTCTTCAACTTATAAAGTTCTTGTTTTAAAGTCTCATTTTCATTGTAAGCTCTAGTTAAATGTCCTAAATCAGATTTTGTGGAAGACAGCCATTGAAAAGGTTTTTGGACTATCCTATCTAAAAGAGAAATACTGTCTCCCGCTTTTGTCACAATTGCATTTGATTTTGTCGTTAATAAAAAGACTGACACGATTAATATGACAACAAATAAAACAATGAAGTATTTTGATTTTTTAAAACGGTTCATACCCTTTCCTTTTCTTTATCTACTAGACTTTAGGATTTCAATAAAAATAGGACCAGACCCAAAATACCAACTAGCACCAGGGCAACGCTATCTTTCCTCATCCAACTTAATTGTCGATACTGACTACGCCCATGACCACCTTGATAGCCTCTAGCTTCCATGGCTGTCGCCAAGGAATCTGCTCTTTTCAAACTAGTTGCGAATAGAGGTATCAAGATTGGAATCATAGCTTTGACCTTCTGCACAATATTGCCTTCTCCAAAATCAACACCACGCGCCTTTTGGGCATTCATGATTCGAATAGTATCATCCATCAAGGTTGGTACAAAACGCAAACTCATTGACAGCATAAGTCCGATTTCATGAACGGGGACTTTAAATCTTTTCAGAGGTCCCAGCAATGATTCGACAGCTGTTGCCAAACTAAGTGGCATAGTTGTCAAGGTTAGGAGAGTTGAGAAAATAATAATCAATACAAAACGACAGAAAATAATCCCTGCTTGCTCCAGTCCGTAGGTCGTAATTTTAATAAAACCAATTTCATACAAGACATCTCCACCAGTTATAAAGAAGAGCTGAAAAATAGTCGTAAAAGCAATCAAAAAGAACATGGACTGCAAACCTTTTATAAAAAAGGTCAGAGGTATTTTAGATAAGAGGATAAAAATCCCTGATACAGTAAAAAGAATGACATTTGTGAGAGGATTATTGGCCCAAAAACTGATAACAATCAACAAAATCATGCCTAATAATTTACTTCGAGGATCCAATCTATGGATAATAGAGTCCCCAGGTATATAACGACCTAAAATCATGTTATCCATTTATGAACTCCTTAAACTCCTCTATTCTTATTGGCAATTGTTTAAATGAAAGACCTCGTTTGACTAATTTGTAGGCAAATCTTGTAATTTTAGGAACGCCTAATTGAACGTTTTCCATAAACTCAATATCTTGAAAAACCAGACTTGGCTTCCCGCTCTTGACTAGTTTCCCTTTTTCCATAACATAGACCTGGTCTGCAAATTCAGCTACATCGTCCATAAGATGTGTCACCAAGACAATCGTTATCCCATCTTGATGAAGTTTTTTAAACAGAGCCATCAACTCTTTTCTACCAACTGGATCAAGCCCTGCTGTTGGCTCATCTAAGACCAAAATGCTTGGTTCCATAGCTAAAATCCCCGCAATAGCCACCCGTCTCATCTGACCACCAGATAATTCAAAGGGGCTACGTTCAAACAATGAAGAATCAATGCCTACCATGGCTAGTTTTTCACGAGCGATCGCTTCTGCTTCTTCCGCAGAGATACCAAAATTCTGAGGACCAAAAGCCACATCTTTTAGGACAGTTTCTTCAAAAATTTGATTTTCTGCAAACTGAAATACCAATCCAACTTGTTTACGAATTTGGCGAATTTCTTTATTTACCGAAGTGGGGGTAATAAGCGTATCAAAGACACGAACTTCTCCATCTGTTGGAACTAACAAACCGTTCAGTAATTGTAGTATTGTCGACTTCCCACTCCCTGTATGTCCAATCAGAGCGGTGTAAGAACCATCCTTGATTGTTAAACTAACATCAGATAGAGCTGATGAGGCAAAGGGAGTTCCGTTCTGATAAATATAGCTAACATTTTCTAGAGTAATTCCCATAATGCCTCCTCTAATTCCTCCTCAGTTATGTATGAATTCGGTAAATTCAAGCCTCCATCAATCAGAGATTGTCTCAATTGGTTAACAAAGGGTTGATCCAATCCGATTTGATCAAGATCTGGTCGAGAAAATAATTCTCTTGGACTACTAGTTGACTCGATTGCCCCTTTTTTCATCACTAAGACACGGTCACTTAAAGCAACCTCTTCTAAATCATGCGTTATGGAAATAACCGTCATTTTATGATCTTTTCGGATTTCTTGAACAATTTTAATCAACTCTAATCGTCCCTCTGGATCAAGCATACTAGTAGATTCATCCAAAATCAAAATATCTGGTCGCAAAGCAACAACTCCTGCGATGGCAACCCTTTGTTTTTGCCCTCCAGACAGACGAGCTGGCTCCTTTTTACTAAACTCTTCCATACCGACCAAAGCAAGTGATTCTGCTACTCGTTTTTTCATCTGGTCAAGTTGAAGGCCTTGGTTTTCCAATCCAAAAGCAACATCATCTTCTACAGTCGCTCCAACAAACTGATTGTCTGGATTTTGAAAAACCATCCCAATTTTACGGCGCATTTCCCAGACATTTTCTGAGGTTAAAAGTTTCCCATCAATCCAAATCTCTCCAGATTCAGCCTCAAGCAAACCATCAATCAAGCGAACTGTAGTCGATTTACCACTCCCATTATGACCAACAATCGATAACCATTCACCATGTTTCACGTGAAACGATATATGATTTACATCATAATGTTCCTGATCTTTTTGGTAACGAAAGGCCAAATCTTTAATTTCAATAATTGTTTCCATTTTTAGCGAAAGGTTCCTTTAAATAAGTATGCACTCCCTTTGAAGTAGTCATAGCCCGAATAAATAGTAAAGAATAGTGCAACATATAGCAACACTTGTCCTATAAAGTTCCAATGGAATAATAAGAAAATAATCGCAAACATTTGACTGAATGTCTTGATTTTACCAGGCATAGCTGCAGCCAGAACTGTTCCACCAGTTTCTACCAATAGTAGGCGTAAGCCGGTAACCGCAAGTTCACGACAAATAATGATTGCCACCACCCAAGCTGGAGCCATATTCAGACCAACCAGCATGATAAAGGCTGACATTACCAACAATTTATCAGCCATTGGGTCTGCAAATTTCCCAAAATTACTTACCACTTGCCATTTCCTTGCCAGATAACCATCTAAATAATCAGTGATACTCGCAATAGCGAAGATAATTGCAGCGATTCCATGTAATAAAGGTGACGACCCCAAAGATAGAAGGAGAACAAAAATAGGAATAAATAAAATTCTACCTACTGTCAATAAATTGGGGATATTCTCTTTTTTCATATATTCCTTCCTTAATTTGAGCTCAATGTCAATGTGATCCAGCCGGTTTGGCTAGTTAATTTTGATGTATCAATTTCTTGATTATCAATTTTCAATGTTACTCCTTTTACAACCCCCAAGGTAATGGTCACTGGAGTATCTTTAGAAATCGTAGTTTTAGCTAACTTATTATTTGGTGAAAGAGTAACTCCTCCTACCAAATCTGTATCTGAAACACTAATCCAGCTGGTCGTATCAGAAACAGATAGTTGAAGTTCTGCTACATCTTTAGAAGTTTTATAGGTTACTAAAATCGTATCACCTTCTCCCGAAATTGTCACAGAATTTGCTTCACTAGTACTTGGGGCACTAGTTGTTGTTTGATCGTGACCTGATAGTTTACTAGTGGTTGAAGTCGTCGTCGAATTTACAAGACTATAATTTCCTGTAGAAGGTGTGCCAGGTTGTGTTTGAATATAAGACCAAACATAATAGCTTACAAACGTTAAAATTAATACAGAAAAGAGGATAAAATAAAAAAGGGGAAGAAGGGTACGTTTTTTACGATTGGTTCGTCTGCGTCCAGAAAGTTCAATTTCATCAACATCTACTTCTTCATAGGTAATCATACTGCCAGAATCAAAAGCATCTAGAATAATTCTTTCATCTAATTCTACCGCCCAAGCATACTTTCTCAAAAAAGAACGGGCATAGAAAGTGCTAGGTAATTTATCAAAATCATCTGCCTCCAGAGCTTCCAGCAAACTTATTTGAATATCCGTAGCTCTCTGCAATTCTTCTAAACTAAGACCTTGGTTAATCCTCGATAAACGTAAGACTTCCCCAATTGTTTTTTTTCTCATACTTATCATCCCTTCCTTCTAGTTAAATTATTTCTACATCAAAGTGGCAAAATAGTATATTCAACCATCTCACAATTATCTATAAAGTGATGGCCCACCTCAAGAACATCTTCCAAAGTCATCTCTTGTATAATTTTAGGTAAATCAAACAAATTTGACCCCTTTTCAAGTGCCTGATATTGGGTCGCAATAAATTCTAAAGAATCCATATTATGAATGAATTCTCCATAAAGTTCACTTTTAACTAAATCCAAATGTTCCTCGGATACGTCCACATCCTTTTCAAAACCTTGAATGGCCTTGCGAAACTGATGAGAAATAGCAACAGGCTCCTTGGTCTCCATTGTCAACATTAAAAAGTTAAAGCGTTTATCAATTTCAAGTTCTAAAGACAGGGACGAATCCAATTTATCGGATTCATATAAACTTTGAAATCTTTGCGAAGTCCAACCAAACATCATTGTAAATAGTGTTTTTAAGTGGAGGCTATATCGATAGCAATCCTGGTCATCCATTTGAGCCTTGGTTCTAAGCCCAATAGCCAGTTTAGGACAAGCTACATCCATTCGAGTACTGTCAACCTTCTTTACAGGGTGTAAAGCAATCTTAGTCTTTTCAAACTTATCATCCGTCCCGCTGCTAACATCTTTCTTAAAGAAATAATCCTCTACTTGCTCAAAATCAAAATGACCAACCAAGAAAATACTACTATTGTTAGACTTGTATAAGTCTTTAAAGTTTTCCTTAAGGTCTTCCAAAGTAATCTTTTCAATTGATTTCTCAGAACCTACGATATCTAGGGCTAAGGGGCTATTGGGATAAAGATTGGCTAACGTTTTAAAGAATAATGAAGAATCCGGGTCGTCAAGATACATTTCTCGTTCCTGCTGAATAATATCCTTTTCACGTTCAACAGAATCCTCAGACATATTAAATTCTGTCACGAGCTCCATTAATAAGTCTAAACACTCTATCACATATTCGGTCGTCGAAAAAAGATAGCTGGTATTCGTAAAGCTTGTAAAGGCATTGCTCTCAGCTCCCAACTCCGTAAAAGCTGACATAATGTCACCAGTATCTTCTCGTTCAAAAAGTTTATGCTCTAAGAAATGGGCAATCCCTTGAGGGTAGGATTTCTTTTCTCCTACATCTATCGTAAACTCTGTGTCAATCGATCCGACATTTACGTTTACAACTCCGTAAACTTCTTGAAATTCACTTTTAGGGAGCAAAGAAATAGTTAATCCATTTTCTAACTTGACTTGGTATAGAGTTTCCTTGATAGCAGGATAAAATTTCTTTTGAAAAGTAGCTTTAGTCATTCCAATCCTTCCATAAAGTAAATAGCCTGCAGCCTAAGACTACCTGCAGCTTCACAAATCTCTTCTTTTTCAACTTGTTCTAATTTTTCAATCAGTGTATGTATATCCAAGCCTAATTTCCCGAAAAATTGACTCAGATATTCTCTGTCAATGATAGAATCTTGATTGTCCTTAGAAAGTAAAAGTGAACGCTTGATCATTTTTTTCGTCTGATGAATTTCTATATCTGAAAATTCACCCTTCTTGATAGCTACTAATTGTTCATTCATTAGCTTACGTACTTTATTGCGATTTTTCCGATCAATTCCTGCAAATAAACGTAGACGCCCACTAAAGAGATCTAAGTGACTAGAAACAGTGTAGGCTAAGGCTTCTTTTTCTCGAACTTCGGTAAACAATTTTGAATGAGGAAAAGCTCCTAAAAGACCATTGACAAGTAGCATTGCCAGTTGTCCTTCATCTCCATAACCTATAGAACTATGATATCCCATTTCTAAAATGGATTGCCCGAGATTCTTTCTAAGAAAGCTCTCATTTAATATATTTGAATAAGGTTGATGATACTGAATCTTGACATCTTGTTGACGAGCTGTCAAGGAATATTTCTCTAAATGCTCCCTTATTTCTATTTCATTAAAATCACCGAGAAAGAAAATATCAACTTTGTCCTCTTTCAACATCTTTTGAAAGCTAGAGAAGCTAGACTTAGGAGTCTCTTTTGAAATTCTAGAAATTAAGTCTTTAGGAACTAATTGCATGGCTGGTTCCTGGAAATAGAGCTGATCTAGTTCCTTATGAGCAAAGAAGAAGGGATCCTCTAATTCTGATTCCAACCTCGCTATCAGTTGCTTTTGCTCGATTTCAAATATATTTTGTTCAAATTCCCCAGCATTTGCCAAAGGTGAAAATAAAATTTGGTTTAACAATTCTAGAATCTGCGAAGTTAAAACATTTTTCTTACTTAAAAACTCATCACGAACATAGGTTAAACTCACATCAACAAGGTGACTTTGTCCCCTTCGATAAGCCTGACTTGATAAATCTGCTCCATATAGACCTGCCAATCGTTTTTTTAAAAGCTGGGCACTTGGATAGATTTGGTTTGCTGTTTCAAGAATACTAGCATTTATCATACGACTCGAAATCAGCTCAAGTGATAATGGAGCTGTAAATCGCACGGTTATTTTATTAGTTTTAAACTTTTTAGATTGGATAAAATGCACTGCAATTCCAGGAACTAACTCCATTTCTTACCTCCTTATACATTGAGTTCTATTATACCACGAAACAGTAATTTTTTCTTACTCTCTTTATTTCTTTTTCAATAAAATTCCTTTTCAGTTTAGATAAATTCCGCCCTGTTATTTATTTCAAAATATGGTATAATACCAAAGATTGAGGTGAACAATGGAATACAAATTATTTGAAGAATTTATAACCGTACAAGCACTTTTAAAGGAGCTTGGCATGATACACAGTGGCGGTGCCATCAAATCCTTCCTTAGTGAACATCTAGTTTATTTTAATGGAGAATTGGAAAATCGTCGCGGAAAAAAAATAAGAATCGGAGATACTATTGAAATCCCCGATTTACAAATTCAAATTCATGTAACAGAACCAAACTTAGATGAACAAGAAAACTACCGTCAAGAAAAACTTGAGAAAGAACGAATTGCCAAATTAGTCAAGGAAATGAATAAGAAGATTCCTAAAAAAACTAAGAAGGAACCTTCAACCAAGACTAAAATAGCACCACGTTTCCCAGGGAGATAAGTATGTGGTTGAAAGATTTATCTATAAAACATTTTCGCAATTATCAAGATGTCGATATTGACTTTAACCCTAGGTTAAACGTATTTGTTGGCCGTAATGCTCAAGGTAAGACCAATCTTCTTGAAAGTATTTACTTTTTAGCTCTAACTCGTAGTCATCGTACTAAGACAGATAAAAATTTGATTCAATTCGAAGAAGAACAACTTAAGATTGCAGGTTCTTTACAAAAACAAACAGGAAGTATTCCTCTCGAGATTGACTTAGCCCCAAAAGGCCGAATTACTAAAGTAAATCACCTAAAACAGGCTCGCCTATCAGATTATATTGGCCACATGAATGTCGTCTTATTTGCCCCAGAAGATTTACAACTTGTCAAGGGAGCGCCGGCCTTTCGCCGCAAGTTCATTGATATGGAACTGGGACAAATCAAGCCTATCTACTTGTCCGACTTGTCAAGTTATAATCACGTCCTCAAACAAAGAAATTCCTATCTTAAAACAAGCCACAATATTGATGAAACTTTTTTATCAGTACTTGATGAACAGCTTGTTGAATATGGATCTCGAGTCATGCTTCATCGTTCAGAATTCATCAAAAAATTAGAAGCATTTGGTCGTAAAAAACATTTTGAAATATCAGACCAACTTGAAGAATTGTCAATCAAGTACCAATCTTCTGTAAACTTTATTGACAAGGAAAATTTAGTTGACAGTTTTAAATCAAGTTTGAAGAAAAGTAGATCAAGGGATATCTTTAAAAAGAATACTGGGGTTGGTCCTCATAGAGATGACATGATTTTCTTAATTAATGGAATGGAAGCAAGTTTCGGTAGCCAGGGACAACATCGTAGTCTTGTTCTCTCTATTAAACTTGCTGAAATAGAATTAATGGAAAGCATCACTCAAGAATCTCCTATTTTATTACTTGACGATGTCATGAGCGAACTTGACAATAATCGTCAACTTAAATTGTTAGAAACTATATCGCATAATATCCAAACCTTCATTACAACTACTAGTTTAGAGCATCTTCAAAACTTACCTGATAATCTTAGCGTCTTTACAGTAAACGATGGGCAAATAACTGTAAATTAAAATTTACATATCTGTAAATAACAAAAAATCTCCTATTTTAGTTAGGAGATTTTTTTATTACATTGAATAGTTTGGTGCCTCATTAGTAATTTGCACATCGTGTGGATGACTTTCTTTGAGACCAGCACCTGACATTTCGATAAACTGAGCATTGTCATGTAATTCTTTTAAGTTAGCAG
>ERZ773233.1683-NODE-1683-length-12710-cov-8.748400_pt1 | contig 12710 bp, 6 predicted proteins | sample MGYA00580991_ERZ773233 | MGnify/ENA primary metagenome ERZ773233 (study PRJEB29015, sample SAMEA2738178) | human oral metagenome | biome: human oral; feature: human-associated habitat; material: saliva | place: China | collected 2161 ...
CTGAAAGGAGGAGTTTCGGAGTTGGGCAAATAAAAGTCGTAGTCTAGCCATAGGTGCAGGATTTGCGGCAATGAGCAATCCTGCAAAAAAAGAAAAAATATAATAATTGAAAATGACAGTCAGTATGAAGGCAGTAGAAATGGTATAAACATGCCAATTTATTTTGATGATTCTATTATAGGAGTTATTGGTATAACAGGAAATAAAAATGAAGTAGAAAAATTTGGGGAAATTATAAAACTTATGACAGAAGTTCTCATAAAGGAAGCATGGATAAAAGATCAGGATATAAGAAAAAAGGAAATTATAAAAGCATTTATCGAAAGGGTAACTCTAGAATATGAACATGACCTTTTTCCTATGGCTGATTTTTCTTTCCCTTATGTTGTTATTGTAGGAAAATACGATATAAATGATGTTTTTTTGACTGATGATGATATTTATAATATTTTAAAAGATTATTTTTCCGATAATAAACATCATTTCTTCACTATTTCACGAAATGAAATTATTATTTTGTATAATTACTATAAAAATGAAAAAATTTCCTCTTCTATTGAATTGCTGAAAAAAAATATTCTTCAAAAAACAAAATTAAATTTTAGGGAAGTAAAGAAAAAGCATTAAAAAATTGAATTTTAAGAAAGTTGGAGGCAGTTATGGATAACAATTTGAAGAGAATTGAAAAAGAACTGAGAGCTTTTGCAAAAAAGTGTAAGGATGTAAAGTACAATGCAGCGTTGCTGTTTTCGTTCCTGGTAACAGGTTCGATATCTCTTACAGCTAATAAGGAAGATAGCATAGAGACAGCAAAGAAAGGTTTACAGACATCTATCACAGATATGAAGAAACTGTTTAGGGAAGCCAAAGCAGAAAATAATAAGCTGATGAAGACATCAAGTCTTGAACTGATACAATTGATGGAACAGGGAGATCATGTGGTGAAATCTCCATGGAGTTCATGGCAGTTTGGTATGAACTATTTTTATAGTGACTGGAAAGGGACATACAAAGGAAAAGGGGATAAGAAGGAAAAATATCCGTATGAAGGTATATTCCAGAGAGAAGAAAATGTATTTAACAGATATGTATCTCCACTAAGTCCATTTTATGATACTTTAGCAACATCAGCTGATGAAAAATCAGCATCTACAACTTTAAGAAAAGGACTAACTTCACAATATGGGTTAGCAAGTACTGAACCGGTACCTGAACCAATTGTAAGTCTTGAGCTAAGTGCAGGAATAAAACCTAGAAAAGTTGATAAACAGCCTTTAAATATAGTACTTGGACCAGTAAATGCACCAAATGCCCCAGTATTGTCAGTGGCGGCAACAACACCAATAGCTGCAGCACCACCAACAATTGTTCCGCCAACAGTTACGTTGAATTTGCCTGAACCTAATACTAAGCCGTTTAATGATTTTAGTTTTTCAACTAGATATGGAGATTATGATACAGGTGGATCAACTACAGCTTTTTTAAATAAAACAGAAGCTGCTGGAACAAGCTATACTTTAGGGTTAAATCCTAATTTAACAGGAGCATTAGAGAATAAAGCATACAAAATTGAAAATGGAACTATAACTCCCACAGGAGGAAAGCCAGCAGCTGCTATTTGGCGTATTAACAGTAAAGGTGGTTCTTGTAGAACATTAACTCCAGCAACATGTCATACTGGAATAACAGAGGGAGATGAAAATACAGCTGTTGTAAAAGGGTTTACTTATGGAGGATTTTCTGCTACAGATCCAGTTAAGTTTTATGTTGCTGGAGATATAAATAATGATGGAAGTAATATATTATCAGGTAAAAAAGGAGGAATTGCATTACATACAGTATGGAATGGAACTCTGCATGATATAGAAGGATATTTAAAAGGAAGAGCGGCAATGTTTTCAATTGAAACATGGCATGCACCTAAACTAGTATTTAAAAATATAAAATTAGATATAGAAGGAAATGAAAATACAATATTCTATATTTACCCTTCATCTTATTATGGAGTAGTTCAAAACTCGGGAGATTATAACTCGTTCGCACAAAGAGGAGCATTTATTGGACATGTGGATGCTGACATAAAATCACAAAAAAATGCTATTTACTCAGTAATGGGATTATCAGGAAGTTTTAATATAACAAGTACAGGAACATATAAACTTGAGGGTGGAAACAATCTTGTTTATTCTGGATTAGGTTATTCTCCAAATTTTGAAAATCTTATAGGACAGGGTGGAAATATAGTCGACATGTATGGTACAGGAATGACACCGATAGTAAATCTTAAAACTGCACCTGAATCATATGGAGATGGAAACGTAATAATGTATTTTAGTGATTTACTACCTGATGCGGCTGCAGGATATTCATATACAACAATTTATAATGATGGTGCTAATAGACACGACAGCTGGAAAAAAACAAAAATAGGAATTCATCAAGGAGAGTTAAAACCAAGTGCAAGAATAGGAGAACAGTTAGCTTTAAATTCATCTGCAACAACTCAGACATCAGCAGGAAACATAGGTAGTGGTGATAATAAATATGTTGAAAACAATGTAGGAATTTTAGCACAATCAGGGCAAAGAGCAGGAATTATACCTTCTAAAGATTTAGGAGCTAAAGTTTCTGCAACAGAAAGTTTTTCTTATGTTGATAAGGATCCTGTGCATGCTCTTTATGTAAACGATATAGATGTAACATTTGGTAAATATTCAAAAGGAAATATAATGATTGCATCAGAGAGGGGTACACAAGTTGATGTTGCAATGCCTACAAATAGTCATACTGAAGGGAAAAATGGAATAGCATTGAGAACAGATGCAATAGTTGACTATAATAAAAATCATGCATCATATACGAATGATAATAAAATTGTAAGTTCTACTCAGGATAGTAGTAATGAAGCGGCAATAGGAACTATAATCGGTTATGCAAAAGGTAAATGGAGTGATTCAACTACACGTATGGGTGGAGTTCATGGAGTAGCAGGAATGTCTTCAGCAACAAAAACAGCTCTTCAGAATGCAAAATCTGAAATAAACTTTGGTGTTCCTGTTGAAATGTCAGCTAAGTATGCTGAAATAAATGGAACTAAATTTAATCCAGTTGCTTATGTTGCTGAAGGTGGGAAAATAACTGCTAAGGATACAAAAGCATATGGATATGGATCAGTTATAGCTTATGCAAAAAATCAAATAGTTGGTGGAGTTGTAAAAAGTTCTGGAGAAATTGCAATAGATGGAAACATAGAAGCTAAAGATGAATGGGCGGCAAATGATGCAGCTACAGCTTTAGAAAAGAATAAAAATATAGGAGCTTATGCCGATGGAACTGGTTCAAAAGTTACTGTTAGCGGAAATGCTACAATAAATGGACTTGGAGCTTTGGCTAAAGGTGGAGAAGTTGAAATTAATGGTTCAGGAAGTACTATAAATACAGGAGATAGTGCGGGAATAGCTGCAATAAATGGAGGAACTGTTAAATTTGGAGGAGGAAGTATAACTATTGGAAGTAATGGTGTGGACAATACAACTCCATTCTATGCTGATTCAACTTCAAAAGTTAATATTACAGGAACAACTAATATTAATATGAGTAAAGGAACTATACTTGTGGGAGATGCCAGTGATTATTCAGCAACATCAGGTACTACTAAAAAATATAATGGTATGAATAATGTTAATTTAACAGTAACAGGAGATGCCAAGATTATCAAAAATACAGTTGGAGGACCAACTGTAATATGGGTAAACTCTGGAAGTCTTGCGACTGATGTTATGAATACTACAAAATTTGGAAGCATTACTGCTGCTCCTTCAAGATATAAAGCATATTATTCAGACGGAACTTTCGTAATAGCTGGGAATGCACAGTTAGGAAATGCCACTGCTGCAGATACATTTGATAATGTTAATCTTGTAAGAGAAAAAGTTACAATAAATCCAGGAGTGACAGTTTATTCTACAACTGGAACAGGACTTGCAATGGCATCATCAACAACAGCTACAAGTAATGCTGATTCTGGTTACGACAACCAAGGAACAATTAACATAACAGGAAGTTCATTAAGCAAAGCTGCAACAAATGTAAGCTATGGTACAATTACAAATAAAGGAACAATAAACCTTGATAAAGGTGTAGGAATGTATGGAACGAACGGAAGTAAACTTGAAAATACTTCTTCAGGAACTATAAACATAACAGATTCTGGATATGGAATAGTAGGAATGGCTACAGGATCAACATCACAAGCATACGGAAAAGATACAGGAGCCGCTGGAAAAGCTGTAGAAATAATAAATGACGGTGCAATCAATGTTGCTGGAAATAATGGAATAGGAATATTTGCAGATGATAACAAAGGTGTAGCATTGAATGAAATAACAGTTACTAATAGTAAACCACTTTCACTTGGAGATGGAGGAGTAGGTATAGCTGTGACAGATTCTAAAAATTCAGGAAGTGGAGGAATCATAAATGTTACAGGAACAGGATCATCAGATATTAAGGTTGGAGCAAATGGTATTGGAATCTATGCTCAAAATTCTACTGTTAATTTGAACAGTAATTACGGAATTGAAACAAAAGATGGAGGAGTAGGAATTTACTTAACAGGAAATTCAACATTGCCAACATCATCGACATTGGAATATAAATATTCTGGAAGCAATACAGGAAGAGGAATGGGAATTATATACAATGTTGCAAATAGTACAAATAGTACAAATGTAAATCTTGTAAATAGTACAGGAACTACAGGAGGACTTATAGGAATATTTGCAAATGGTGGAGGAACATTTACTAATAGCGGTTCAATAACAGGATCGTCAACAGAAAAAGACTTCGGTATTATTTCAGAAAATACAAATGTAAATAATAGTGGAAATATAACATTAGGAAATGCCTCTAATCCAAATAATCCAAACATAGGAATATACGCTAAGACAAATAACGATATAACAAATTCAGGAAATATTGCAGTAGGAGATAATGCAGTAGGAATCTATGGATATGGTGTTACTAATAATGGAAATATTACAACTGGATCACAAGGAACAGCAATTTATTCTCAAGGTGGAAACATTAACTTGAATTCTGGAACAGTGTCAGTTGGATCAAATTCAGGAGTAGGAGTATATACAGCTGGAAACGGACAGACAGTAACAGCAGGTGCTGGATCAAATATGATTATAGGTGCTGATTCGTTCGGATTCTCTAATGTAGGTCAAGGAAACCATATTATATCGAATATAAACAGTGTTGATTTAAATGATAGTTCAATATATGTTTATTCGAGAGATAATACTGGAACAGTTGATAATTATACAAAACTTACAGCAGTTGGTACTTCAGGAGATAACTATGGAATATATTCTGCTGGAACAGTTAATAACTATGCTGATATGGATTTAAGAAATGGAATAGGAAATGTAGGAATATACAGTATAAATGGAGGTACAGCTAAAAATATTGGTGGAACAATAACAGTAGGTGATTCTGATGTACCAAATTCAAGATATTCAATAGGTATGGCAGCAGGATATGCAGGAGATGCTACGACACCAGCATATACTGGAAATATTGTCAATGAGGGAACAATCAATGTAAAAGGTAAAAACAGCTTAGGTATGTACGGAACAGGTGCAGGAACAACTGTATACAATGGTACAGCAGCAGGATCAGCAGCAACAATAAATCTTGAAGCAGACGGAGCTATGGGTATCTATCTTGACGAAGGAGCAAAAGGATTTAACTACGGAACAATAACAACTGTAGGAGCTCCTAAAAAAGCTGTAGGAGTAGTTGTAAGAAAAAATTCTGAATTTACTAACTATGGTAATGTTATAATAAATTCAGATGAAGGTTATGCTTTCTTTAGAACAACTGGAGGTGTAATTAAAAACTATGGGAACTTTACTGTAACAGGTGGAGCTGAAAAAGAATTTGTGCCAGGAGGAAAAGCAACAGGAAAAAGCGTAGGTGGAGTTCAAATAGTTGCTCCTGCAGGAGCATTGGAAGCTCAAATACTTGATCCATCTGGAAACATTGTAAATCCAACAGTTGTTCCTAAAACAGCTGAAAATATAGATGCGATGACATCAAGCATAGGAATGTATGTTGATACATTGAGAGGAACAAATCCTATTAATGGATTAAGTGCGATAAAAGTTCAAAAAGCAGATTTAATAATTGGAGCAGAAGCTGCAATGAACACTCAAAGCAAATACATAAAAGTGGATCAAGGAATATTGAAACCATATAATGATGCAATAGCCGCTAATCCTCAAATTACAAAATGGGATATTTATTCAGGTTCAGCATCATGGATTTCAACAGCTACAATAGATCAAAATACAGGAGAAATAGGAAATGTATATTTAGCTAAAATACCTTATACAGCATTTGCAGGTAATGAAGGTACACCAGTAAATAGCACAGATACTTATAATTTCCTTGATGGATTGGAACAAAGATATGGTGTGGAAGCACTTGGAACAAGAGAAAATCAATTATTCCAAAAATTAAATGGAATTGGTAAAAATGAAAAAATATTATTCTATCAAGCAACAGACGAAATGATGGGACACCAATATGGAAACTTGCAACAAAGAATAAATGCAACTGGAAGTATGCTTGATAAGGAATTCAGATATTTAAAACATGACTGGCAAAATCCAACTAAACAAAACAACAAGATTAAGGCATTTGGAATAAGAGATGAGTACAATACAGATACTGCTGGAATTATTGACTATACAAGCAATGCCTACGGAGTAGCTTATGTTCATGAAGATGAAAAGATCAAGATGGGTAATTCTAGCGGATGGTACGCAGGAGCTGTAACAAACAGATTCAAGTTCAAGGACATCGGACGTTCAAGAGAAGACCAGACAATGATAAAAGCTGGAATATTTAAGACAATGTCACCTAAGAAGGATTATAACGGAGCATTGCAATGGACAATTGGCGGAGATGTGTTTGCAGGAATTAACAATATGAAACGTAGATACTTAGTCGTTGATGACATATTCCAGGCAAAATCAAATTACAATTCTTATGGAGCCGCATTAAAAAATGAACTAGGCTATGATATAAGAATGAGCGAAAGAACACATTTAAGACCTTACGGGGCATTAAAGATGGAATACGGAAGATTTGACAGCATAAAGGAAGATTCGGGAGAAATGAGACTTCAAGTTAAAGGTAATGATTACTTCTCAGTTAAGCCTGAAGCTGGAGTAGAATTTAAATATGTTCAGCCACTTGCAGTAAGAACAAACTTGACTGTTGGAGTTACAGCCGCTTATGAAAACGAACTTGGAAAAGTTGGAGATGTAAACAATGAGGCAAAAGTAAGATATACAAATGCTGACTGGTTTGGAATAAGAGGCGAAAAAGACGACAGACGTGGAAATGGTAAGTTTGATCTTAACATCGGAGTTGACAATACTAGATTTGGTGTTACGGTAAATGCTGGATATGACACTAAAGGAAATAATGTCAGAGGTGGAATTGGATTTAGGGCAATTTATTAGTTTTCAAAAATTGTAGAGAATTAAAAAATCGGAAGAGGAAAAAATCAGTTTCCGATTTTTTATTGTTTTTCAAACAGAACTTGGTATTTGTATTAAACTCCATCTAAAAATAGAGATTATAATTTATTTTACTTGCTAAAAAGAGATTTGCTCCCTTGTAAAGAAATTTATAACTAGTCTGCTGTTTAAATGGAAAATAGTATTGCTCTGTCTCTGGTAAAAAAAACGATAGAAAAATAAAGTATTATGTGTTATAATAATAAAATGACTAAAAGTGAGAGAATAAAGAAAGGAAGATAGACAATGGGATTCAGAAGTCACAAAAGAGGTATTCAGATCGCATCAGCAGTTATGATGGGGATGTTTGGAATAGCAATGCTTATTACTGGAATATTATTTTTGAAGAATAATATTTTTGAAGCTTCAAAAGGTAATAGAGAAGTAATTGCAACGATTAACGGGACAAAAATTTATCGTGATGATTTTGAAAGGGAAGCTTATTCGTTAAAAAGTCAGTTAAATGAGATTAATCAGCAAAAAATGCAGCAGTTGGCACAAGCAGGAGTAAATACTGAGAATATAAAAAATGTTCCTGATGATATTATAAATCAATATGTTTTACAACTTTTGATAAATAAGGAAATATTGCTTTCATCGGCTAAGAATTTGGGAATAAGAGTAAGCGGTTCAACTGTTAATCAGGAATTTAAGGCTTATCAAAAACAGTCTAAATTAGGAAAAGATGAATTTTCTCAATATTTAAGATCAGTTGGATATAACGTTACTTCATTTAAAAAAATGATAAAAGACCAGAAAACAGTTGACAAGATGAGAGAAAAATTATTTGCAGATGATAAAGTTACAGATGAGGAAGTTAAAAAGGCTTATGAAAGAAATAAATATACTCAAGCCTTTGAAAATCAAGAATTTGATGATGTAAAAGATCAAATTAAGGAAAATATGAAGCAAGATAAGGATATTATGATTTTAAATTCATTTATTGCAAAGGCTAAGCAAAAAGCTAAAATTGAGTTTAAAGATGAGGAATTTAAAAAGATGTATGCTAACATAACAGCAGTTGTGGCACAAAATGGAGAGTATAAATATACAAATGCAGATGTAAATGAACAAATTATAAATGCAGTTTCACAAACTCAAGAAGGTTATTCGCCAAAAATGGTAAATGATTTAAAAGGCATGCTAAAAACAAATTTAAATAAATTTATACAAATAGCGAATAAGGCTAAAGCGGCTGGAATAAAGGCAGATGCTGATTTAGTAGGAGTAGATCAGTTAAGAGATTATTCTCAAAAATATTATAATTATTTAATTGATACTTATAAACCTGATAATGCGGCATTACAAGCAAAATTTGACTCTAGGAGAGATAGCTACAATACTCAAAATAGTATAGGCGGTTATGTAATTGGAGAAGAATATCAGGCTGGAGAAAATGATTTTGCTGTGGCTAAAAAGCAGGCTGAAGAAATTATGAAAACTACAAATAAAGATAATTTTGCAGAAAAAGCCAGAGAGTTTTCAAAGGATCCTGGTTCGGCTAAGAATGGCGGAAGTTTAGGAGAAACAGCGGATTTATCAAAACTTGTCCCAGAATTTGCAAATGCAGTTAAAAATGGTAAGGCTGGAGATATTGTGGGACCAATAAAAACACAGTTTGGTTATCATATTATTTACATTCAAAGTAAAGATCCAAAAAATGAAAATGTAGCGAAAGTTAGCCATATTTTAATAACTCCAACTATTTCTGAGGCATCAAAACAAAAAGTTATTAAGAAAATTCAAGACTTGAAAGCTGAAATTCAAAGCAAGAAAGTTACTTGGAGCACTGTGGAAAAACAAGATAAATATAACTTTAGCGTAAAAGAAAGATTTAAAAAGCTGGTTAAAACTGATGCGATTCCAGGAATTGGAATAAATAAAGAATTAATGGATCAAATATTCGCATTGAAAGTAGATGGATTTTTGGAAAGAAATGATGCAACAGGATACTACTTGATTGCAAAAACTTCAGAAATACCATTTAAGGAAGCAACATTTGAAAATTCAAAAGAACGTGTAAGATTGGAACTTGCGCATGAATATGCAGATAAGCAGTTGGGAATTACACAATAGTTTTCTGTTTAAATAGTTAAATTTGATTTATCAAGGATTCTTTTATTGTCAAATAGAAGAAGTATAAGATATTAAAAAGGACTGTTTTAAATACTAAAAATATTTAAGACAGTTTTTTATTATATTAATACTAAATCTCGTTTAAAATATTATTTACCAAAAGAGACTTTGAACTCTTGCAAAGAAATTTATATTTTAAATGGGAAATAACATAATTTTATTGAAGACTAGGAGTTAAAATGAGTTATATTGAAAATTTAGAAAGTGTTGGAAAAAAGATGATTGTGGAGGAAAAAGGGTTAAAAATAACAGAAGATGCTATTTTGCTTTCAGAATTTATGAAAAAATATTTTAGCAGAAAACGTAAGAATTTGAAAGGAGAAAAATCATTTTTAGAAATTGGGGCGGGACAAGGGATAATTTCGTTATTACTTTCAGAACTTGATATTATTTCAAAAATTTTTGCTGTGGAAATTCAGGAGGAAGTTTTTGCTGCTTTAAAAAAAAATATAGAGATAAATGATTTAAATGGGAAAATAATTCCAATTAATAAAAATATAAAGAATGTGAATGGAGAGTATGATTTTATTTTTTCAAATCCGCCGTATAAAAAGACCAGTTCTGGAAAAATGCCTGAAAATGAAATGGAACGAATTAGTAAATATGAAATTTTGCTGACTTTGGATGAATTAATTTTGGAAATAAGAAGACTTCTAAAAAATTATGGAGAGTTTTTTGTGGTTGTGCCGAATAGCAGGTTAAATGATGTTTTTCGGTGTATTTATGAAAATAGGCTGAATGTATTGTCGGTTAAGGTGAATAAGTATAAAAAGGTGGATCTGGTTGTTGTACATGGGAAAAAGGGAGGTAAAGTAAATTCTGGGATTGAAATTGAGTAATTAATCATTAATAAAATATATTGAAATATATAAAAAATATATAATTGATTTATTGACAATTAAGTAAAAAAAATGTTAATATAAATTGTAATTTGATATACAAATATTTTGATACTTGAATTTTTGATAAAGTCAAGAATAAATTGTAGCTATATAGTTGATAATTAAAAATAATCGAAAGGAAGGTAATGAATTATGAAAAAGTTGTTGGGACTGCTGACTTTGATTCTGGCAGTTTCTGGATTTGCTGAAGCGGATCAGGATGTGCTGAAGAATATTAATATTTCTACTGAATATAGGCAGAATTATCAGGATAAAACTGGAGATGATGCGAACGGAATTGGATTTGCCGGGTTTAAAAAGAATAATCGCGGGAGAACACGGGTAAGAAGTATTTTTTCTGGAAAAATTGGATTAGTTGATGAAGGGGATTGGGATTTGACATTCTCGACAAGATGGGATAAGGATCAGAATAGAAATAGATTCAATGGACAAAAAATTACTCAGTATGGAACTTTTAGAAAAGCTGATAGAATTTATAGTAAATTGGGACTGGAAAAAAAATTATCAGATGATGTTAAATTGAAAATAAGATGGCAAAATGATACTTATAGAAATAAGAATTTAGTTACAAAGGAAACTTCTACAACAGGAATTGGAAATGAATTTGCGATAGGACCGACATTCAACAGGAAAGTATGGGGACAAAATGTAACATTGGCTGTAGAAGGTGTTTATTTTGGATTTAAGGGGAACAGAAGAGGAGAGTATTATCTAAGTGGAAATGACTTTAAAGGATCAAAAGTTAATGGATGGGGACTTAATGCGGATCTTGAAGTAAGTAATAATATTAAAAAGGGAGAATGGGGAAGTCTAGATTACTATACTTATTTTACAAATCATTATAGAGATACGAATAAGATTCAAAGAAATGGGAAAAAGGCTAAACCGTCAGTTTATCAAGATTATTATGCAAATTTATCATATACAACACCGTCATTTGCGGGAATTTACGGGAAAGTTGTCTTAGAAAATGAATTTGAAAGATATCCAAGATATTATTGGGAAAATATGCTTGGTGTAATTACAGAAGCTGGATATAAAAAATCATTTGGAGCGGGAGAAGGTAAAGTTTCCGTAAATCCTTTTGTAAAATATCGTCCGTATTATAGAGATTCTTATAAGGAATCTGGATCTAATAGAAAAACTACAGAAACAGAAGAAGTAAGATTTGGATTATCAGTTGGGTATTCTGTAAATTAATAAAAATTAATTTAAAAATATTATTTAGCAAGGAGTTGAAATAACTCCTTTTTTTATTTAAACAAAAAAAGTCCATTCATATAGAGAACAGAACTTTTTATTCAAAATATATTATGATTTTTTATAGCGAAGTTAAATAGTCAACCAGCTCTTTTTCAATTTCCACATTAAATTTTCCAATTCTGAAATTGTATTTAATATCTTCAAAATTTTCTGGGTTTTCATCCATTTTCTTTTTCACCACAACTGGAAATTCATTCCAGAAAGTATTATATTTCCCATCAACATAAGAAATTAAAGTAGGTATTTTAATTCTTTCGTCTGCATCTGGAAAAAATTCTTTAGCAGCTTCTCTTGAACGATAGTCAATTTTTATTTTGCTATTCAAGTCACTGAATTTTTTTAAAAAAGGGACAGTCGCACGGCAGTCTGGGCAATAAACTTGTGCTACTGCAATAATTGTAATATCCTTATCTATAGCTTTAATAGCTTTTTCTGTTTCTTTTGACAATGAAATTTTTTCTATAATTCTGAGCTGCTTTTTATCCTCTTCTGCTTCAGTCACTTCAAATTTTAAATAATCTTCAAATGTTGCCATATTTTTCACCTCGTAAGTTTATTTTTTTACTCTTGATTTCTTATAATATTGTATCATTATTGGATTAGTTTTTGCAAGTTTTAAAAAATTTTAATTCAATTTTTTTTTGTAATGTGTTAAAATCAATGTAGGAGGAAATTTTATTAAATAGTACAAGAACACTCGCGACTTTAGTCGTGAGGATAAATTGCACAAAAATTTTAGTAAGCATATAGGGAAACTTATATGTAGACACGGAGCAAAACCGTGCAACAAAGAAACTGAATTGCTGGGAACTCT
>ERZ773233.1685-NODE-1685-length-12706-cov-14.384159_pt1 | contig 12706 bp, 14 predicted proteins | sample MGYA00580991_ERZ773233 | MGnify/ENA primary metagenome ERZ773233 (study PRJEB29015, sample SAMEA2738178) | human oral metagenome | biome: human oral; feature: human-associated habitat; material: saliva | place: China | collected 2161 ...
AATGGAATATGTCCTTTTTTTGCTACTAAAACATTAGCATTCATTGGAGGAAATTAGGAAATTCGCTCATAAATTCGAAGTTTTGCACTTCTTGCGCGAGGATTATTGTGAATTTCCTCCTCGCTTGGAGCAATTGGTTTTTTGTTTACTTTTTTAAATTTTGGTGGGACAATTGTTTGTCCAGTGATTTCATCAATTTGTCCTTGTAGAAGTGGTGAGAAAAAATTTTTCACCAAACGATCTTCGATCGAATGAAATGTGATTACAGCAATTTGTCCGCCAATCCTGAGATTCTCTGTGGCCTGCTCAAGTGAACTCAGAATATGAGAAAACTCATCATTCACCGCAATTCGCAAGGCTTGAAAAACTCGTAATGGTGATTTTTTATCAAAACTTGCTTTTTGAATCAAGTTCACCAATTTTTCGGTCGTATCAATTTTTTGAGTTTTTCGTGCTTCTACAATGGCGCGAGCAATAAAAATAGCTTTTTTCTCATCAGCATAATCCCAGAAAATCTTCTTAAGTTCATCTTCTGAAAGTGTCATCACCAAATCTTCAGCCGTTTTTCCTGTTGTGCGATTGAAGCGCATATCTAGTGGCCCATTAAATCGTACCGAGAATCCTCGTTCAGCATCATCATAATGAGCACTGGAAACTCCCAAATCATACAGAATAAAATCAATATGTGGAAAGTTATTTTTCTCGAGAATGGCTTTAATATAAGCAAAACTCGAATTTTCTGAAATGTGCGAATCAAAATTTTCTAAAAACTGATGAGCAAGAGCAATATTCGACGCATCCCTATCAATTCCGATACAAATTCCGTCTGAATCAAGGTTTTCAAGAAGCATTTTCGTGTGACCACCAAGTCACTGCGTCGCATCAATAACATACTTTCGAGGGAAAACCTTCAAATACGCATCGCGAACTTCATGAAAAAGAACCGGAATATGAATCACAAAAATATAATAAGAAAGCGTAAAATGTGACGAATCACAAGGGTAATGTAATCGTTTTTTTCTATAAGTCAAGCAAAAAAATGAACAAAAATCAAAGCAAAAAATACAAAAAATAAAAAGAAATTTTTCTTGGCTTAAAATCGTTATTTTGAAAATTTCAAATTGAATAATTGTACGAAAAAATCAAATTTGCACAGAAATTGAAGTAGACATTTTTATTATTTAATGTATAAAAATATATAAGAAAAATGAAAATTTCTGAGAAAAAATTTTAAAGTTGCCAAAGTCGAAAAAATTTTTATAATCTGCACATAATTTTAGAATTATGTCCTCTTTTAAAACCAAACAAATCTCGAAAAATCCACATCAAAACCCGATACAAATTTCGAAGATTCCTGCACAAAAAACACGATTTTCAGCGAAAAATCACACAGAAAATTTTGCAGAAAAAAAAGAAATAGTTCTGACAAGTTCAGAAAAAAATAGGCGACGAGCGCGCAAAATTTCTGGAATTTTTTTGATTATTTCAGTACTTGTATTTGGTGCAGTTTTTGCGATTAAAGCGATTGGAAACACGCCACTCGGAAAAAATAATGACCTTTTTAATCCGATTATTTCGCTGATTGAAGATAATAATAAGCCCGATACAAAAACTCCAGAAAAGCGTGGAAGTCAAAATATTTTGATTGCGGGAATTGGTGGCCTGGGGCATCCTGGGGGTGAACTGACAGATTCACTCATGCTTGCTAACCTGAATTATGACACAAAAACGGTTACACTTCTCTCAATTCCTCGCGATATTTATGTGGCATATTCTTCGAATACGGCTGGAAAAATCAACGCGCTCTATCCTATTGGTCGGGGGCAAAATGAATGAATTAACCTTCTCGCGAAAAAAGTTTCTGAGATGACTAATCAGCCAATTCATCACTATTTGGTGATTGATTTTAGCGGATTTAAAAGTATCGTCAATGCACTTGGTGGCGTAGAAGTAAATGTTCCAAAGAAAATTTATGATCGCGAATATCCGAATAATAATTGGGGATATGAAATTTTTTCTCTCAATGCAGGCCTTCAAACACTCGACGGAAATACGGCATTAAAATTTGCACGTTCTCGCCATTCAACAAGCGATTTTGACCGATCATCACGCCAGCAACTTCTTGTGAAAGCCATCAAAGACAAAGCCCTTTCCCTTGGAATTCTCACGAATCCAGCAAAAATCAGTGAACTCATTGATTCGGTGCGTAGCAATCTAAGTACCGACCTCACTGTTGGGGATTTGGTAGATATTGGTCTTGCGTTCAAGGATATGAGTAATACTAATATTCTGATGTATTCGTATAACAACGAATGTAACAGTCTCTGTATGCCTGGATCATATCTGTACACTCCAGTGCGTGATGATTTTGGCTGAGCGTGGGTACTTCTCCCAGAAAATGCAACTCGTTCGCGTGTTTCTCGCTACGAAAATATGCGACAATTTGCAAGTCTCGTATTCGAATTTCCACATTTGCAAAATGCTGAAAAATCAATTCGAATTATTACGAATTCAAAAAATCTCTCTCAAGCAAGAAATATTCGCAAAAATCTTGAGCAGCTTGGATTTCCAATTGATCACCAAAATGCGATCGTTCAAACGGGAGCAAAAATTGAAACCACAAATATTTATCGCTACTACAATAGTGCAACTGAATCAGGATTCAATGATAACCATATTCTCATAGAAGCCCTCAAAAAAATTGAGCCTTCAGTGCCACAATCTACTGGAACTGAAGCTAAATTTGCGACAGGAACTGGACAATATATTGAAATTATTCTCGGAAATGATGCCAAAAATTATTTCCAATTCAAAGGAATTTCCGCTTCAGCAAAAGAAAATAATGATTTTTCTGAATCAAGCAAAAAATAATCTTCTAAAAATTTTTGAGATTTTCACTCATGAAAAAAACAACTTTCTGAAATCATAACGATTTCCCTGAAAATACTTCAGAATCACCACGAACTCAAACCCGAAGAAGGCGTTCAGTATCATCTTTTGAGCATCATGGTGGAGTTTCAAAATCCCGCAACACATCAAGTATCACCAAAAAATTCTGGGAAACCGGATCTTTTTGGCGTCGGCTCATTGGTGGTTTTTTGATTTTTATCGTCGTTGGTGCATTCATTATTTGGGGATTATTTCTCAATGATTTGCCAAATATTCGTAATATCGAAAAAGGAAATTTTGCCGAAAGTACCGTATTTTATGATGCTGAAGGGAACGAATATTTCCGATATGGTGAAAACGGAAGGCGAATTTATGTTGAATACGATAAAATTTCGCAATCAATTATTGATGCGCTTGTTTCGGCGGAAGATCAGGGATTTTTTGAAAATCCAGGAATCGACTTTTTGGGGTTGGCGCGCGCAGGATTTTATTATGTAACTGGAAAACGAAGTCAGGTTCAAGGAACTTCGACACTTTCTCAGCAGTTGATTAAAAACACGCTTCTTACAAATGAGCGCTCTATTAAGCGAAAAATTCAGGAAGCCTATCTTGCATATCAACTCAATCAAACATACAGCAAGGAAAAAATTCTTGAAATGTATCTCAATTTGATTGAATTTGGGCACGGTGCAAATGGCGTAGAACAAGCTTCGTTGACGTTTTTTGGAAAAAGTGCGAAAGATGTGGGGCCACTTGGAGCCACTATCCTTGCCTCCCTCCCAAAAAGCCCGACAGCATTTTCACCATATTCAAAGCGCGAACGACTCATGGGAAAAATTGAAGCATACCCTTCGGACATGCCAACTGATCGTGTTTTGCTCAACGATTTGGAGGTTGCCAACAAAAAATACGGAACACTTTATACAGAATTTAAAAATTATATCCAAAATCTCACTTTCACACAAAAAGGAAACAATTCCGTAGAGGTATGTGGAATGAAAAAGGAGTATGTTGCCAATAGTGCTTACACGCCAAATTCTCGCTGATGTAAAGAAGTTAATTACGAGGATGTTCTCAATTTGCTCGGAAATATCACCGTAAAATGACAGCTCGCGATTGATGACCATGCGCCTGAAGAATATACGATCGAATACAGTGTTGGGCGTAAAGATTATGTAGCAACTCAAATGCTTCGTTACAAAAAAATCACGCCAGATGTTTTTGCAAAAATTATTTATGATGGGCTTGAATTCCAATTCAATGTGCCAGCAAATAATTTGCAATATCCATATTTTATCATGTATGTTCAGGAACAACTGGAAGCGAAATATGGAAATGACATCAATATCAAAAAAGGCCTCAAAGTCTATACAACCCTTCGTCCAAATTTACAAAAAGAGGCTGAAAAAATTATTGTCCAACAGGTAAAGGATAATAAAAATCAGGGGGCAACAAGTGCTTCGTTGGTAGCGATGGATAACACAACTGGAGAAATTATCGCGATGGTTGGTGGTCCTGATTACAACGACAATAAAAATAATATGACGACGGCGCTTCGTCAGCCAGGTTCATCATTTAAACCACTTGTGTATGGGCTTGCGATTTCAAAACATCCAATTGGGCCAGAAAGTCCTGTGGCTGATGTAAAAACAAAATTTGGTAGTTATGAACCCAACAACTATGATCGCAGTTTCCGCGGAATTATGACGGTTGGGCAGGCGCTCGCCTATTCTCGAAATATTCCAGCCGTAAAAATGTATTTCTTGGCAGGAAATGAAAAAGAAATTATCCCGTTTACGAAAAATATTGGAATTACGACTCTGAATGCTGATTTTGGTTATGGTGCGCCACTTTCACTCGGTTCTGGTGAAGTGAAAGCTATTGAAATGATGCAGGCGTATTCGGTTTTTGCTAATAATGGTATCAAAAATGAGGCTCACGCAATCAAGCGAATTGAGGATTCTCAGGGTGGTGTCATCGAAGAACGCGTGAATAAACAGGGACAAGAAGTTTTCTCGCCAGCCGCGTCGTACATTATTAGTAAAATTCTTTCAGAAAATAATTATCGTCCAGAATCTCCAACTTGGCGAAATAATCTGACTGTAAACGGAAAAACTGCCGCTGCAAAAACCGGAACTTCCAACATGGAAAATAAAAAAACTGGAAAAATTCTACCGCGCGATACATGGACAGTTGGTTATAGTCCAAATATTACGACGGTTGTTTGGGCGGGAAATGTTGATGGTTCACCACTCAAAGGAACGTGTGATGGTATCAACTGTGCAGCGCCTGCTTGGAAAAAATTCATGACATACGCGCTGAAAGATTTGCCAAATACGCCATTCAAAGAGCCAGCTGGACTTTTCAAAGTAAAAACAGCAAAACTCAGTGGACTTTTGAGTGATGGCGGTATTAATAATCTGACTGCGGTAAAACTTGAAGAAAAAGATTCTGGAAGTAAAGAAATTAAACTGGATGGACTTTGTGGTGGACCAGTAACGCCGAATACACCAGAAGATGCCATTATTGTGGGATACGCACCAACGTCCAAACCAATCGTTGATCGCTATGATCCAGAGTGGCTCAAAGGATTTTTTGCAGCAGCAAACATCAGCGCCATGTCTGAGCACGATGGAAAAACTTCCACAACGCCATGTGATCGTCCAAATTCAAAAGGAACTGTTAATATTTCCACAAAAATTGTTGGTGCGGGACAAAATATTTTAGAGGTGAGTTGGTCGGGTGATCGTCCAATTGTTAAATTCCGAGTAAGTGTTGATGGAAAAGTTTTGAAAGAAACTTCTTATGAAGATGCTGCTCGAAATGGCACTGATCGTATCAGTACGACATCTTTGAGTGTATCAAATGCGATTGTAGTTGACCTCATTGATGCGTATGGATACCGATATTCGTACTCAACGAATGGAAGTGGTGAAGGAACTTCAGAAACAACCCCCACTCTTCCAAGTATCAATGAAGATAACGCAAATATTGAGCCGAGCATTTCTATCACCAACCCATCGCGTGGAAGCATTAGTATCTACGCAGGAGATATGTTCAATTTGCGATTTGGTATCACAGTAGGTACCACCAAGCGTACCATCAATGTAACACTTGATGGAAAAAATATTCAGTCAGCAACTTCATGAGACACTTTCGTGATTCCTATACTCACAGCAGATTTGGCACCAGGCAATCACCAAGTGAATGTCACGGTCACTGATGGCAATGGAAAAACCGCTTCAAAATCTATAACACTTACCATTCTAGCACGATAATTATGAAATACTCAAATGTTTCTGTTGCATACGGCGAAAGAACAATTTTGCACGATATCAGCCTTGAGATCCAACCGGGAGAATTTGTTTTCCTGATTGGATCTTCTGGAAGCGGAAAAACCAGTTTTATCCGCACGCTTTTGGGTGCCAAAAAAATTAAATCTGGGAAAATTTTGGACGATACTGGCAATGACATCAGTACGCTTTATCCGAAAAAATTATTACAATATCGTCGAAATCTTGGAATTATTTTTCAGGATTTTAAGCTGTTACCACGAAAAACCGTTCGTGAAAATGTAGCGTTTGCGATGGAAGTTTGTGGCTATTCTCAAAAGGAAATTCACAAACGAATTCCTGAAATTCTCGCGCAAGTTGGTCTTTTAGCAAAAAAAGAGAAATTCGTAGAAACACTTTCTGGTGGAGAAATTCAGCGAACTTGTATCGCGCGCGCCCTCATTCATCATCCGCAGATTATTATTGGAGATGAGCCGACGGGAAATCTTGATAAACATAATGCGCTGGAAGTGATTCATTTGCTTGAAAAACTCAACGAACAAGGAAAAACGGTGATTGTAGCGACTCATGACGAACATCTAGTAAATACTCTCAAAAAACGCGTGATAGCCTTCAGGGATGGGAAAATTTTTTCTGATGAAAAAAACGGCACTTATTGTCTTTAAAATATGATTACTGAAGAAAATCTCGCCAAAAAATTTATTGGAAAAGGCTTTTGGCTCTATCTTTTTACATTTCTTTCTGCGCCACTCGCCTACATTGCAAAAATGATTTTGTCGCGCGATGTGAGCGTCGCAGAATTTGGAATTTTTTATGGAATCGTGAGTCTGATAACGCTTTTATCAGCACTCAATGACCTTGGCGGAACTGAAAGTCTCAATTATTTTTTGCCAAAATACATTATTCGAAAAGAATACGGAAAAGTAAAATATCTTCTGTGACTGGTTTTTAGGTTGCAGATTTTTTCGAGTTTGGCGATTATTGGGATTATTTTTTTGTTTGGCGATACAATCGCACTCATTCATTTTAAGGACATTCAGGCCGCGGAAATGCTTCGTATTATGTCGATGTTTTTTCTAGGTTCCAATATTTTACATATTTGTACGGCGCTTTTTTCGGCCACGCAAAATACTAAACTCCAAAAGTCCACCGAATTTGTACGGCTCGCCTCAACACTTGCATTGATGGCAGGGATTTTTTTCCTCGATATTGGAAAACTCATTTTATACGCGTGGATTTGGATTTTGGGTGTGCTGATAGCCATTTTATTTGCAGGATTTTTTGCCTACGAAAAATATTATGTCGAATATCTAAAGAATATTCCCACAGAAAAAGATACTATTTTGCGAAAGGATTTTATCAAATACGCGATTCCGACATTTTTGACAGCCAACATTAGCCTTATTTTATCGCAAATTGACGCGCAACTCGTAACAGGAATTCTTGGAAATGAAGCACAATGATTGTATAGTAATTATTTGTCAATCATGACACTACCATTCATCGTCATTGCGCCAATTATGGCATTTCTCTTCCCTGTTTTTACCGAACTACACGCACGCGGAAATACGGAAAAAATTTTGTTTTTATACAAAAATTTGATGCTCTACTTTGTAATCATTGCGATTTGGGTTTCATTTTTTCTTTTCCAAACAGGCACAAATTGGGCACAAATATTATTTGGTGCATCATACATCAAATCAGGAATTATTTTGCAATATTCAGTGCCATTTTTGATTTTTAATATTCTCAACCAACTCAATTTTCAATTACTAGCAGGAACAGGTCATGCCTGGAGTCGTACGATTAGCTTTGGAATTGTCTTGCCGATCAATATCGCACTCAATATTTATCTGATTCCAAAATTTAGTGTCGAATGATCGGCACTCGCGGTTGGAATCTCATGGATTCCACTCTACCTGATGACATTATATTCATCACGAAAATATATTTCAATGCCACCGATTTTTCCTATTTTTCTCAATATTATCGCGGTCGTGGAAGCGTATTTTCTCGGAAAAATCATCACCGAAAGCGGAAAATTTTCTTCTGTCAGCGAACTCCTTTTGATGATTGGAATTTACGCGATTTTCTTCGTGTTAATCAATTTTTCTACCTTCAAAAACGCGATTCCTCTTTTAAAAACTCACCGTTCATAGTATGCAATTTATTTTTTCTGGAATTATTTTCTTCCTTTGGTCAATTTTTGTAATTTTTTTGTATTATTCACAAAATCTCAGCCATATCCGCCTTCTTCAAGTAAATAATTTAGGATTATTGGTAGGATTTTTGGTAGTATTTGGAATTCTTTTTGCGCTCTACAAAAAATTTGCATACCAAAAAAGTGCAAATAATACCACTTGGAATTTTTGGACGATTTTATGAGGATTTTTTGCGCAACTTTTTCTTGTTTGTGCCTTGTATTCGGTATTGGTAAGCGAAGTATTTTCGTGAGCCAATGCATTTATTTTGTTCGGAAAAATTCTACAAATGCTTGCGTATCCGTTTTTTCTCGTGTTCTTGTGGCGAGCAGTGGGTGCAACAATTTTTTCTCGAAGCGATATTTGGAAAAATATTTCCAAAAAATTTACTATCCCAGCAGAAACCACGATTGGAATGTTGGTTTTTGTGATGGAAATGTTTACGCTTGGGTTATTTGGTGCAATCAGGCTTGAAGGACTTTTGGGACTTCTTGGAATTTTGACAATTATTAGTTTTGTGGGCTGGAAAATTATTTTTTCTGATATTAAAAATTTAAAAATCACGATTTTAAGCTCGCCAATTTCATTCAAAATTATTTCGGCAGAACTGGTTTTTTCAGTGCTTGCATTCGTAGTTTCTGTCGCGTTTATCAATATTTTGCGACCCATGCCGATTGGTTGGGACGATATCGGGGTATATATGAATTTTCCGCGCCTTATAGCCAAAAGTGGCGAACTTTTGTCGGCGGCCGGAATGACGAATTGGCACTTGGTGACTGCATCCGGATTTTTGATAGGCGACACAACTGCGATAGCATTTTTTGTGAATCAAATCGGCGGAATTCTCGCAACTATTACAATTATTTCGACATTATCACTCCTTTTTGAGAAAAAAAATTCCGAGAAAAAAACTGATTCGCGTTTTTTGATTTTGCCAATAATTTTGGGTATCGTGTATTATCTGATGCCAATGACGATTTTTCAACAGGCAAAAGATATGAAGTTGGATCCGGCGCTTATGTTCGTGAGTGTCACGGCATTTATGACACTCATTCTCGCGATTAAATCATTTTTTGAAGACGAAAATTTTAAAAAGACACTTTTTCTTAGTTTTTTAGCTGGAATTTTCGTCGGATTTGCGTTCAGTATCAAGATTACCTCGCTCATGCTGATTCTCGCGAGCCTCGGATTTGTATCGTATCAAATTCTCGGAATTGGCGGATTTATCGGATTTTCTGGAATTTTTGTAGCGATTTTTACGAAACTTGGGCTCTGGTCGCAAATGTTTGTACAAATCCCAAGCGATTCGATCGGAATTTTTATTTGAGGTCTTGTGGTTGGGATTTCTGGGTATATTTTTGCATTTTTTAGTCATACAAAAAATATTTGCAAATATACCAAAATTACTGGAATTTTTCTTATTGGAATCACGATTCCTGTGGCGCCTTGGGTTACAAAAAATTTTATACAACTTTCTGGACAAAAAATTTCGCTTTATAGTCTTATCAATGGGAGTCGCGAAGATCGTTCGCATGGAATTTTTTTCGCGGATTTTGGAAAAATTTATTCCACCAAAGAGCTGGCCGAGCGCGAAGCAGACACGAGTTATGCGATGATTACGGACGATGGAACGTCGCTCAATGAGGATTTCGCTCGATATTTTGGGCAAGAAACAGGTATTAATAATTATCTAAAATTGCCCGCAAATCTAACTTTACAAAAAAATCAAATCGGCGAATTTACAGATATTACCTACATTTTTTTGGCATTTGTCCCAGTTTCGCTTTTGTTGCTTCATACAAAATCCGAAAAAAAATATAAAATCTTGTGGCTTGGTGGAATTATTTTTCTGCTGATTTTTGGATTGATGAGCTTTGGAAGGGCATTTGGAGAAATTGGAATTTTCGCGACAATGACGAATATTCTTTGAACAATTTCGCTTCCAGTTGGCTATGGAATTCTTCTCATTCCAATAATTTTAATGCTTTTGCTCGCACATTTTTGTCTTTCACAAAAAACCACAAAGCAAAAAAATATTCTCGGACTCATTTTTTTCCTCGCATTCTACGGATTTTTGTTCTGGATTTCTGCATTTGGCGTGGTTTGGTACGGAATTTTGATTTATTTTTTGATGCTTGCTCTCGTTGGTTTTGGTATCGAAAATATCAATGATTCGGAAAATGATTCATCTGGAATGAAACAATTATATACCCTCGGTTTTTTTATCTTGATTGGGTTGTATATTTTTGGAAGCGCCATTTTGCATTCGTACAAAAATCTCACTACCGCTGGTTACAACGAATACAAATACGGGCAACTTTCACAAAATTCAGCCATTTTCTTTTACAAAAATGATTATTTTGAGCCACTTCTCGAGCTCAATCTCAAAAATTCTGAAAATTTGGCACAAGGAATTTCTGAAAAATTTTCATCACTTCCAAATGTAAATTTTTTGAAAAATTGGTGGCCTGATAGTACGCCAAAAACACCACAAAGCCTCCATGAAGGATTTGTACAGATGAATGTGGAATTGCAATTTTACGAACATCAAATTCCCGCGCTCAAGAATTATGCGGATGAGTCGATTACAAACATCCGTGAAAATTCGCAATTGTCATTGGAGCAAAAAAGGAGCGAAATACAGAAGATCCAGACGCAATTGGATACAAATCTCCAAAAAATTCGTTCTATTATCGCGCAGCTTCGTCAAGGGATTTCCGCGATGAATCCTCTCATGGATGCTATGTACGCAAAAATTCTTTCGCCTGAAAAAAATCAGGAAAATGACGCGCCAATTTATCGCATTGGGACATTTTTTACATATTTTATCAACAATAATCGCGTGCGTTTTTATGACGATAGTCTGTTGATTTCATTTCAAAAATATTTTTACGACAAAAATCCAAACATTACGATCGATCGTTTGAAAAAAATGGGATTTAAATATTTACTCCTCGATCTCAACGCGGCGACGATTGACAAAAAAATTTCCAATGAAGTGGCTCGAAAGGAAGACAGAAAATCACTGACTGATCGCCACGAAAATTTTTTAAAAACAATAAAAAATCCGCAATTGGAGCTCGTGAGTACGGATAACCTTTGTTTGCGATTTGCTATTGATGAATTTAAAAATGGCAACATTGAAAATGATGAAGATTTTTTGAAAATTGCTGGAACGAATTATACGAGTTATACGGGTGAAAGCGGAAATTTGCAAGCGATTTCCCCGACAGAAAAACGATCTGCGTGTATCGAGGCGGTGTATGCGCACATCAAAAAAAACGGAAGCAAGTCGTATTCATATTTTTTGCCAGCGCTCAATGCCAAAAGTCAGGAAGAATTTAATCAGGCTTTTGCACAACTTTTCCCAAATCAAACTTGGTTTGCACTTTTTAAAATCAAAGAATAAAAAAAAAACGGACTATTGTCCGTTTTTTAAATTTCCAATTGCCGCACGAAATTGATTCGCACGATCCAAATAATCCTTGAATAAACCAAATGAAGCGCATCCTGGCGAAAGCATCAAAATATCGCCATTTTCTCCAAAACCAAAAAGCCAATTCGTTGCTTTCTCAAGCGAATCTGTTTCCAAAAATTCAATATTATTTTTGGCAGCTAAATCAGCAAATTTTTTTTTCGTCGCACCAATACACGCAATTTTCTTCACGCGCCGAGCAAAGATTTCACTAAGATCAGAAAAATCATCACCCTTATCAGATCCACCCGCAATAAGCAAAATATTTTTGGAATCGCCATACGAATGAAGCGCCGCAGTAAGACTCTGCGCGGAAGTCGATTTGGAATCTTCTACGATTTTAACACCATCAATTTCATCTATCAATTCCAGACGATGCGGAAGTCCTGAAATTTCTTTAAGAATTGGAGCAATTTTTTTAAAATCAAGCCCCATTTCACGCAATACAAGCAAAACCGAAAGCAAATTCATAGCATTATGTGCACCTGAAAAATGTGTTTCTGAAAGCTTCATTTCTCAAAAATTCTTCACAAAAATTTTCTCGCCATCCGTCCAGCTTTCCGTTTTTTGTGATTCAGAAAAATTTTCTGTATTCGAAAAATTTTGAAAATCCAAATTTTTATTTTTTATAAAATCGTATACTTCTGGATTGATAATTGCTCGTTTTGAGGTATTTTTTATCAAATTCATTTTTGCGTCACTATATTCTTGTAAATCACGATGCCAATTGAGATGATCTGTTTTGAGATTGGTGAAAATAGAAAAATCGCTAGTAAAAGACTTTTTTGAATTTTTTCCAATCCAATGCAACATAAACGACGATGCCTCAAGGACAATAATTCCCTCCT
>ERZ773233.1687-NODE-1687-length-12704-cov-8.750810_pt1 | contig 12704 bp, 14 predicted proteins | sample MGYA00580991_ERZ773233 | MGnify/ENA primary metagenome ERZ773233 (study PRJEB29015, sample SAMEA2738178) | human oral metagenome | biome: human oral; feature: human-associated habitat; material: saliva | place: China | collected 2161 ...
GTGACTCACGTAAAGTTGAACGTAAGAAACCAGGTCTTAAGAAAGCTCGTAAAGCATCACAATTCTCAAAACGTTAATCAATACGATTATATCAACGTTTCAAAGCACTTTGCAAAGATTTTGCAAAGTGCTTTTTTGTCGATTTTTGGGCTAGAATAGCTTTGTGATAATCTTCTGATAACCTCTTCAAAATTTTAAAAATCATAATTCTATTTTGCTTTATTGAGATAATCTGCAAATTTGTCAATAGAGTTTTTCTCACCAGTTTTTGTAGTGTGAGTATAGACATCTAATGTCATCAGACTGCTTGCGTGACCGAGTCGTTTTGATGTATTAGAAGGATCGATTCCAATTTCAGACATAAGTGTTGCATGTGTGTGTCTGAACCCATGTGGGCTAATTGGTTTTAATTTATGCTTTTTAATAATTCGATTCAGTATATTGTTAATGTAGTCAGCATGCAGGGGTTCAATTTTGTCATTGCTTGATATGTAAGAGAACATATATTCGTTACTAATATTCAGCTTTGTAAGAGGCAACTGAGATTGTTCTTTCAGATAGAAATTTCTCCATTGCTTAATTATATCGATTGTCTCATCATCAAGATAGATTGTTCGAACTGAAGATTCATTCTTTGTGCTCTTTTCAATCGCTTTACCGTCAATTCTTCCTAGACTTTTGTCTATGTTCAAGAGATTGCTATCAAAGTCAATATCAGCCCATTTTAAAGCGTATAACTCTCCTTTTCGTAGCCCACTAAATGCAAGCAGTCTAAATAAAGCAAAATGTTTAAATGGCTCAGTTTCTTTCACGATATCTAGGAAATGATGTAATTCCTCCAGTGACCAAAAATTATTTGATCTTGTCTTTTTGATTTTAGGCATGATAACATTCTTCATTGGATTTCGATCAATGTAGTTCATATTGATTGCAAAATCAAAAATTTTTGAGGTATAGGATTTTATCTGTTTGATATTTTTGAAAGTCTGAGATTTTTGAGTAATAAAGTTTTGACAGTCTAAAGGACTGATTTGGTCAATAAATTTATCGCCAAATATTGGTAGAATATGTATTCGATAGATATTCTTAGTTTGGGAAGAAGTTGTTTCTTCGACAGTACCCACATAGGCCTTAAACCATTCTTGATAAAGTTCTTTATAAGTGACTTTGGGGTTAGATTTGTCGGTATTTACTGTGGGGGCGACGACACCAGCTTCTAAACGAGCTTCGTACAATTTTGCCTCTTTTTTAGTTTTGAATCCTCTTTTTAAGTGTCTTTTTTTCTTTCCATAGGCATCTAAGCCAATGTAGAAGCTAACATAGTATAGGATTCCTTTTTTGGTTTTGTATTTGTGTATAGACATTTTTTCTCCGTATCTAAGTTTTCGGAGCTTATGTAATTGAGAAATGACTGTCTATCTATTTTTTCTATCTTCTTGGCGGATAGCGTATTCGTCTGTTTTAATCCAGCTCTGCCAAACTTTAGAATCTTTATTTTGGTGATTCATATAGTCTATAAACTCAGACATAAAACGTTTGTTTTTCTCAGCTAGGTATTCTGAGAATATATGACGAAATTCATCTGAAAAACTATCATCAAGTGGTAGTGTTAATGCCCTTTCGCCAAATTCGATACTTTTCTTTAACTTCTCCATATCGCTTTTAAAAGGTGTCACAGAACCAATTTTAGATGTTTTGAAACTATCTGTAACAATTTTAAGATTTGATGGAGCGTGTGGATTGCTATCAAGTCCCATAATGTAAGCGACGGAAACATTAAAGTATTTTGCCAATTTTTCAGCATTATCTTTTTTAGGTTTGCGGATTCCTTGATTGTATCCAGAAAGTGTAGGATAGGCTATATTTGTAGCTTCGCTAATTTCTGTCAATTTTTTTCCGCTATTTTCTATCAGTTTAGTAATATGATTCGTCATAAGAACCTCCTTTTTATCATTATAACACATTTTATTCTTTTTGAATAAAAAAGCTTGACAAAAATTCAAAAAGGATATATAATTCAAAATGAATAACAAATTAAATGGTTTCGGAGCTTATTTAATTTAGAAATGAGGTGTTAATTTATGTCGGAAACTACTTTAGTTGTCCAGCTTCCTAAAGAATTAGAGAAGCAATTACGTGCTCACTATGATGAGATGATTTCAAATGCTGTAGCAAGAGTATTTGAAGATAAAGAACTTTATAAACCCATGGTTCGTATGTCAGGTTTGTCTAGGTGGTTAGATGTATCTACGACAACAATCCAAAAATGGACAAAAGAAGGAATGCCAACCATGGTAATTGATGGAGTTACTTTATACGATAAAAGAGCAGTAACACGATGGTTGAAGCAATATGAAAGATAGGTACTCGTATGAATGGTGTTCAGTGGATCAAGATAACGACAGATATATTTGATGATGAAAAAATTCAGCTAATAGAATCTATGCCAGAAGGAGATACTCTTATTGTAATATGGTTTAAAATTCTGGTGCTTGCAGGAAAGCAAAATAATAGTGGCATATTAAGTCTAGGGAACAAGGTTTATTACACAGAAGAGATGCTTTCAACAGTGTTTAGACGAAAGGCTACATCTGTAAAATTAGCTCTCAGCATGTTTGAAGAATTTGGCATGATAGAAATCATAGATGGCGCTATTACCATTCCAAAATGGGAGAAACATCAGAATATAGATGGCCTAGAAAAGATTAGAAAACAAACTAGGGAACGTGTTGCTCGTCATAGACAAAAGCAAAAAGCACTAATTACAGGCGAGCCACAACTCGTTTTAGACTGTAACGTTACAGTAACGGATGAAAATGATAATGTAACGCAAGAGATTAAGAACAAGAGTAAGAAAGAGATTGAGAATATACTGGATAATAGTTCTAGAAAGCCTGAAACTTATATTCCACCCAAATATTATTCTTTGTTAGAATCCATTTCTTATAAGTACAATGATAGATTTTTGTATCCTAACAATTACACTTTAACACATGCTCAGAAGATGAAGATAGGCGAGTATTTGGCTAGTGGGTATGTAACTAGTGATGAAGTTATTAGCATGATTGAACGGATTCCTGAGGATGCGACTTCTCCTTTAGCGTATTTATTTAAGTCTATGGAGAATTTAAAGCAGGAACGGATGCTAGAGTGCAAAGCAATTGCTCATGAAAATGCAGAAAGAAGTATATGATAAATGAGTAGATATCGGACTGTTCTAAAGAAATGTTATATCACTGAGGAGCAAAATGAAATAGTGAATAACTTGATTGAAATGACAAATCATCTAAGTTTTTCCTCTTATGCCAGAAAAATGTTATTTAAGAGCTCGCCTATTTATCTTCAATTTGATTTTGAATCTTATCATGACTTTATATTTCAAGTTAGAAGAATTATCAATAACTTACGTCAGTTAGAAAGAATAGCAGAACAAAGTGAAGATTTTGATAATGTAAGGATATTTCATTACTGTGTTGAGCTGATGATAGAATATGAAAAGAAGACAAGTAAACAAGTGAAAGAACTTGTAAAACGACTAAATAAGAAAACGAGGTGATAGGACCATGAGAATAAAATCTGTGTTGAAACAGGTGTTTTTGACGGAAGAAGAAAATAAAAAATTAAATGATTGTATGAGGAAGGAAAGTATTCGTAATTTTTCTGAGTTTGCTAGACAAAAATTAATACGAACAGATTTGAACATCCAAAAAGTCTCTTTTGAAGGTTTAGTTCCTTTGACAGAAGAGTTGGAACAAGTCGGAAAGAATATCAATTCTATAGCCCGTCTTGCAACTGTAGTTGGGAGAATAAGCTATGAAAACAAAATGGATATGTCTATTTTGATGCAAAAAATAGTTGATGTGATGGAGGAAAAAGATGTTTATTTTCAAAAGTAATATGGATAAGAATTTTGATCAGATATGCGAATACATATTGAAATTAAAGCGAGCAGAATTATTTCTTCATGGGATTAAACAACAAGATAAAACGAAGGCTCGTTTGTATCATGCGATGCTGGAATACTACGATGCTAACCATAAAAAAGAAAGACATATGAGAATTTTAAAATAAGGAAACGCTGTTAAAAATTTTGCAGCGTTTTTTATATATCTTCTTAAAATATTTGTACACACAAATGACAGTCAAATTGATTTTTGGGATTATTTTATCGAGAAGGAAAGATTTATCATAATATGACTTTGCGAGCTCAGAGTCTGTATACACACACTCCTAAAATCACCTCCAAAGTTTGTATACACATAGTGTATGTACTTTTGAGGTGATTTGAATTTTGGGGAATCCCCAAACCCCTCTGGTTTAAGAGGTGAAATTTATTTTATAAAAATAATATGGTATACTGTAAAAGGAGGACGGAGAAAGGAATATTATCATGGTGAATAATAGGAAAAGATTCTTCTTAAGTAAGATGCCTAAAAAAAGAAAAAGGGTTTATTATGTTAAAAAAAGAAAATACTTGACAGCAGTATTTGCAAAAATAAATGCATCTATCATTATTTCATTGATAGCATTATCTAGCACTGTAAATTTTAATCAAATAAATTATAAAAATTCTAAATTAGATGATTTATATAGATATTCGGTTGAATATATTATAAATTTAGAGAAGAATGAGCTGTTATTTGTTAGTAAAAATGAGAGAAGTGTCTCTACAAAACAGGAAGAGATTAAAATTAATATTAGTAATGAGTTTTATCTTACTTTAATTTTAAATTCTATTGATGAGGATAATAGATATGCAAAACAATTTAAAGATACGTTAGATATGGTAAAAAAGAATCATGAATTAGAAATAAATAGGTTAACTATGTCATATGCTCTTGCTGTAGAGAAGGAGGGTAATTTTAGTAAAGATATTATTGAAGAAAATGAAAGAAAGTATTCTAATATTGTATCTGAACAGAATCAATTGACTCAAAATAATAAAATAAATTTAAGAGATGAATATAAGAAGGTTATTATAGATTACTATAATGAAGAAAAACAAATAAATAAATTTAAGCTATTTTTATTTTTTTAAATATATTATCTAGTTCACTTCAGTCTTTTTTGAAAATACTCTATCATAGGTTTAAAACCAAATCTAATAGATTTAAAGCTATAGTAAAGGAATGAATTACTTTGTATATGATTAATTTTACTTATATTACGAGGTAAATTATGTATTCAGCCAGAAAAACTCAAGGCTCTGAGAAAAGAGTTAAAATTGACAAAGAAGGAAATTGCAGAGCAACTTGGGATTAGTTTTCAGGTTTATTCATCTTGGGAATGTGGAATCAAGGAACCGTCACAGGAGAAAGTTGCTCAGCTAGAGAACATTTTAAAAGTAGCAAAAGTATATTTCACCCAGATTGAGATTATCCGTCTTTGTAATAGCTTGTCTAACAAAGGGAAGGAAAAGGTTGTTCTTTATGCTCGCAACTTGTCTCAAGAGGAATAATCCCAGAAAGTGGCGACCATGCCAGAGAGCCTCTACGAATATCGTGTCTACGAATGTATGTCAGCAGGTATTGGGGCGTCGGTCTACGATGATCGGAATTTTGATACGGTTTACTTTAACGAGGAGTTGGTCCATGATTTTGCGTTAAGGTGTCTGGGGACTCCATGGAACCTAAATATCAAAATGGTTCAGTGGCTCTGATTCGAGAGACAGGATTTGATTATGACGGAGTGATTTATGCAGTGGTTTGCAACAACCAGACCTATATCAAACGGCTCTATCGAGAGGAGGATGCTTTGTATTTGGGGCTTATTGTTGGGATTTTTGTGCTGATAGAGGGTTAAATCTGTCTATGACTTTCATTTTGGTATAATATTTTGGATGAAATTAAGTTGTAAGAGTTCTAATTGTAAATAGGAAATATTATAAGCATGGAGAATGATTAGGATGTTAAGAAAGAATAAGAAACCTGATTTTATCAAATTGGTTTATTTTGATGAAGTTTCAGCAACTGATTTGGTGTACTTTAAGTTTGGTGGTAACTTAGTTGAACAGAGTGATCAAAATAAAGAAAAATCGAATAATGTAACAGTTGGTGGAGAAACATCGGGTAAAATTGGAAGTAGATTTTTTAATTTATTTAATGTAGAGGCTGGTATTGAGTTTAAAGAAAATTTTAATAAAGTAGATGGGAAAATTGTTAGACAAGTAGTTACTAATACGGTAGTTACAGATTATCTGAATTTATTTAATCAAAAAGATTACAAAGATTCAATATATGTATTTGATTCTTTAAGATTAAGTGCTTATCCGAACTCATTATCTCAATTTAAACTTAAAGCACCTTATCTAAGCCTTGCAAAAGGGGCTATGAAAATTGATGAAAATTTAGAATTAGATATAGCTACATTGGACTCATCTATGTCTCAAATTAAAGGATATTATGAGCTTGTAGGTAAAGATTTGAAGAATAAAGATATAGTACTTAGATTCAATTTGTCTGCATTTCGAAATAACTATTCTTTAGGGGATGTTGTTCAGATGGATTTGACTTTCCATGCGATAAAAGTTGGGAAGATTAATTTAAATGCTTTGAATTATTCGGAGGAATTTTCACTTGAGAACGTTACTGAACCAAGTGCTTTTTCATTAGATGAGGTCAATAATTTTGAAGTAGAAGTTTACGATGTAATATTAGCAGGTGTACCAAATGGTTAATAATATTACAATATTTTATGGGTCGAAGAAAAAGTTTATTGAGATTCTTCCGAAAGAGTATATTAGTATAAGTGAGTTAGCGATGGAATCGGATCGACAAAGACGTATGCATATACATAGAGTCGAAGGGCAGACTGTAGAAAATATAAATCCTCCTGAACTGTACAAAAATGTTATAGGGTGGTCGGATGAATATGCAAGATTGTCAGAGAATACAATGAGTTCATTCACACATTTTATATGTGAATTTCAAATAGAAGATATCTTTTTGCAAAATCCTCCTATATCAGTAGTTAAACAAATAAATTCGATTGTAGATGACGATAATTTAGTTATACTAAACCAAGAATATAAGGTAATTTCTGATGATAATCTTCTCAAAATTTCTAAGGAATATAATTTGAAAATACTCGGGCAGGAATCTGTCCGAGATAGATTAATTACTAATCTATACAAACTTTCTGGAGGATATACGAAAGAAAAACCAATTGTAATATTGCTTTACGTCCGCCAGGTGTAGGTAAAACAGAAACTGCAAAATTAATTGCTGATATGTTAGGAGAAAAACTATTTAGAAAGCAGTTTTCAATGTTTCAAAACTCCTCTTTTAGTACGTATGTTTTCGGCGGTGCTCATAATGAAGAATCTCTTGCACGAGATTTACTTGAAAGAGAAAGTAATGTTATATTGTTTGATGAGTTTGATAAGCCCAATAATATTTTTTTTAGTGCATTTTATCAGTTGTTTGATGAAGGTATTTTTGAAGATAAGAATTATAAAGTCGATTTACAAAAAAGTATAATTTTTTTGACTTCTAATTTTATCAGTGAATCGGAAATAAAAAATAGTATAGGAGAGGCGATGTATACTAGGTTAGATGCACTTATAGAATTTTCTCAATTGTCTGAGGATGCTTCTCAAAAGATTTTTGAAGAAAAGCTAAAGAAGAGATTAGGCTCTTTGTCCGATAGTGACAGAGTACTTGTTACATCATCTAAACAATTTGAAAAATTTACATTAAATAGTAATTATTTTAAAAATGTAAGAGCCATAGATAAGTATATTGACGATTATGTCTTTTATCAATTAGTAAAACAGAAATTTTTATAGTTGAGTATCTAAATCTTCAAATCTATTTTAAAAAACAAAAATAGGCTTACCATTTAAATGTAGCCTATTTTGTTTTTTAATTGTAATTAGTTTGAATTTATTGCTTCCATAACCTTTAGAGCTACCGCTTTAGCTAGTAAAGGAGGGACAGCGTTCCCGACTTGTGTAAATTGTGGAGTCTCTTGAGAACGTTTATCACCACCAGTTGTTCTTTTGCCGAGAAATTCAAAACTATCATCAAAAGATTGTAACCGAGCCATTTCTCGAACAGTCAGTACTCTGTCGAAGTAAGGATGAATATAATCATCGGGTAAAGTAACAATAGTAGGTGAAACAGTTTCGGGATTAAGTCTTGTTCGAATTGATTTTCTAGTTAAGATTGCTTCTCCAATTTTATCCGAAATTTCACCTTTAACAAGTAGATTATGAAATGTGTCTGAATTGTATTCTTGATTCAACAGCGGATATACTTTTTCCCAAAAAATAGTTGCATTTTCAATACTAGTATTAAGTCGATTTGCAAGTGATTTTAGAACATTTTTGAATTCAGATTTATTATTTGTTAAGCTAGATAGAATAGCTAATTGACGATTGGAAAAGTGTAACCAGCGACTTGTGTTGAATCTTTTGTCAAATAAATTTAAATTTAAGAGTGTATCATGTATAACTTGAGAATTAACATCTAGATTAACTTGAAAGAGGCTCTCATTAAATAGCTCTGGACAAGTATCACGGAGGTTGATTCCTTCTTCCTTAAGACGATTCATTACAGCACGTGTATTTTCTCCAGGTTGATACAAAGAAAATCTCTGAGACACAATTATATCGTGTTTGGACTCCTCCATATTTGTGATATGTTTTCTTGAGATAGTGGTACCTGTTACTGTGGGAGTTTCTCCTTTGATTCTATGGTTGGCAAAGTCAGACAAATTCCTTTTACAGTCACTGTATAAACCATCTAAAGCCTGTTTTACAGTGACTTCAGGTGTGTCATTTCGGTCAGGATATTCAATTGGATGGACATCATTTCTGTATGCTAAGAATACTACTCGATTGCGTTGTTGAGGGACAGAAAAATCAGCTGAATTTAAGACTTGGACATCAAGTAGGATATAGCCGAGTTCATTTAGTTCTTCTTCTAGAATTTCTTTCACCAATCTTTGCCCTAAATACGATTCATCTCTAACTACGCTAGGAAAATCTAACATTTGCATGTCAAGAATACCAGTTACATTCTCCATTACAACATATTTTGGACAAATATCTCGAATAATTCGTAGATACTCATGAAAGAGCATGTTTCTAGGATCGCTTGCGTCTCTTTTACCGAGACGACTGAAACCTTGACAAGGTGGACCACCAAAAATGACATCCACATCTCCAGGCTTGAAGATATGGCTATAACGTAATTTATTGATTGTTTCAAAAATACGCTCTGATGTTAGTTCTTTAATATCTGCTAGTTCAAAATGTGTGTCAATTCCTTCTTTTATACCAAGTTGTTTATGTCGATTGACGTAAGTTTCTTGAACCATGGGACTTCTATCACTTGAAAAAAGAATATTGAAACCGGCCTGCAAGATACCTTCACTAAATCCACCAGCACCGCAGAACAAATCTATTGCATATGGCATTATTTAACTTCTCACTTTCTTTCTAATATTATATCAAAAATTAGTTATCAAGTCCAGGATGAACTATTAAGTTATCACTGTACTTATATATTCGAAAAATAGGATTAATTGTAGATAAGGATTTTTATTAGAATCTGTTAAATAGATGATATAATCCATATTTTTGTACCACAAAAAAGACAACTTAATCGAATATAAAATGTTTTAAAATTGGTAAAATGTAGTCACAAATCACCTGAGGTATATACATGGAAATTGCTATACAAAATCTTAATCGAATTAGATATGCAAAGAGTCTAACTTATAACGAACTAGCTAAAATGACAGGATATTCAAAAAATTCAATTCAGAAACTATTTTCCTATAGGAATGTAAGTAAATGTCGTTTGGATATCGTTGTTGCGGTTTGTATGGCGTTAGATATTGACTTTCCATCGATATTTAAAAGAGGAGTTGTAGATACCGACAGTCAGAAGCCACTTCCTTATAAAAAATTTGAGAAAAAATCGAGTACAGAATTTTATTTGAATAATTTTGTTAATAGAGTACGTTTTCTAAATAGTAATGGAACAAATTATTCTATAAAAACAATGAGTGGGGTGAGTGAATCAACAATTAGTGATTTATTGAATTCTAAAACGAAAAATCCTAGGTTAGAAACCTTATTAAAAATAGCGAAAGGACTAGATGTTTCAGTGGATGAAATATTTAGATAGGTATTAATATGTTGTTTGAACCATACCAAGATGAACTTGAAGTTATTGAACGAATTCACAAGTATAATGAAAAAGAATATACAATTATTAGATTAACAAAGACGATGCTGGACAAAGGTATAATCGACGCAAATGTATTTGTTCAAGATATTTTGAAAAAATATAGTTTGATGGATTATTCAGAACTTGATAAAGGTGATAAAAAGAAACTTCCTTCAAGGTTGTATGTTGGAGATAATGAATTTCAAACTGTAATGTCTTGTTATAGGGCTAAAACTCGTGGAGATGAGAGATTTTGGATATGCGGTGCTTCATTTAAGAAACATTTTTTAACAGGTGATTTAGTCTATATAACTTCAAATCCAAGTAATAATAGTGTAATTGTCATAAATGTTACTAGAGGAGTACTAAGTGACGATACTCTAATACAAATCTTTGGTAATGATAAGATTAAAGATGCTCTATCAAGGTTGATTCCAAAAGTAAGGGAGATTGCCTCTAAAGGATACCATCCGAATTCAAAAGGAGCAGGTAAAGTAGTCCCTAAAGATGCAGGAGATACACTTGAAAAGTTACTTTCAATTGAGACTAATAATAGTCCAAAGGCTGATTTTGAAGGATTAGTTGAACTAAAATCCAAAACAGCCAAAACTTTAGATACATTATTTACTTTACGTCCAAAATTTGATGGTACACCAGTTGCTGATTTTGAGCCTAACGATCGTAGTCGTGTTTCTGCATTTGCGAGATTATATGGTTACGAATCCGATAAGCATCCAGACATGAATAGTCTTTATATCACAATTGGATCAGAGAGTGCACCGCAAAATAATCAAGGTTTCTTCTTAGCTGTAAATGAAAATGATAGAACTGTAGAAATTAGGAAGTATAAAAATGGTTCGTCTCATAGAGCTGCCTACTGGAATTTTGATGATTTGGAAAGTGAACTTCATCAGAAACATCCTGCAACGCTTTGGGTAAAAGCAGAAATTCGAATGAATGGAGACACCGCTGAGTTTAAGTATACTGAAGCAGAGCTGACTCGTTCTCCTCAATTTATGACATTTATTTCGTTAATTAAGTTAGGAGTTGTAACCTATGATTGGCGTGGATATATATCTAAAGAAGGTAAGTATGTAGGGAAAAATCATGGGAATGCTTGGCGAGTGAAGAATAAGCAACGTAATCAGTTGTTTGGTAGTTCAGAAAGAATAGAGCTATTGAAGTAGAAATTAAAATTATCTAAAAAATATAAAATATCTCTGTCTTTGAGATTATTGATTATATTCTGATTCCGGACATGAAAGAAATATACACGATTTTAGTGAAGAATGTTGAAATTGAGAGACAAAACTCATGTACTACAAGTTATCTAAAGTTTTTGATCGTCTATTTCTCAATTACATAAGCTCCGAAAACTAAAAAGTGATAACCCTTTGATAACCTCTTGATTTTTAAAAGGATTATATATGTAAAATTTGAGGATTTATCTCTTAAAATTACTTGATTTTAGTAATAATTTACCATAAATATCATAATGTAGAAAAAACCAGGTCTTAAGAAAGCTCGTAAAGCATCACAATTCTCAAAACGTTAATCAATACGATTATATCAACGTTTCAAAGCACTCAAGAGTTTACCTCATGGGTGCTTTTTTCGTGTTTTTTTAAAAAGTTTACCTCAAAGTTCACCTTATTTTTACCTTATTGTTTTAGAGACTTTAAAGCAAATTCACCAACTGCCATAGGAACTACGTTAGAAGTATTGACATAAATCTGTGTTGTTCCTGTGTCACTGTGTGTTAGAGCTTCAGAAATAGCTTCTAAGCTCATTCCTGCTTGTTTAGCAAGTGTCGCTCCTGTATGTCGCAGTTTATGAGGTGTACTTTAAGTAATTCCAATTGTTTTTCATTAGACTGATGAGATAACTTAGTTAAATCTTTTTGTTGTAATTCTTTTTCTTGTTTTAAAACTTTAAGATTTTCATTTAGTTGTGAGATATTGTTTGAAACATTTAGGTGTTCGTAATAAGTTTGCTGCAAATTATATTTAGCGAGTGTTATTACTAATTTGGAAAAAATATTTTGTCCCCCTCAAATTTCAGTCCCAAAATTTAACAACGAATCACTCAAATTTTTTACAAAATATGGCATAATATAAGAGAGGGTCTATTTTACATATATAAATGAGCATTAGTTGTTATTTAGATTGAGTATCTGGTTTGTTAGAGTTGATTTTAGGTGCTTAAAGAAAGTAAAAATGATTTATTTTCTAAATTCATGTTAGATAGTAAACATAAAAAATTAAAAAGAGATATAAATACCTGCTGATTTTAGAACTTCAGCAGGTATTTATATGTGGATGTTATTATAGGTTGGGAACATTTTAGTATTGATTGGAGAAGACTTGATTGATAATAGGTATGTTTGCTTAATCTTTTACACAAAATTTTAGAAATAATAGTTGAGTTAATTCTATAACAAAGTTACTGAAACTCATTGATGTGGCTTGGATTACTTACATTTTGTTTTGATAAGTTTTACGGTAATCTCCAGGAGAAAGTCCAGTC
>ERZ773233.1688-NODE-1688-length-12703-cov-10.161844_pt1 | contig 12703 bp, 12 predicted proteins | sample MGYA00580991_ERZ773233 | MGnify/ENA primary metagenome ERZ773233 (study PRJEB29015, sample SAMEA2738178) | human oral metagenome | biome: human oral; feature: human-associated habitat; material: saliva | place: China | collected 2161 ...
TTGTCCAAGTATATGGGCTTCCACCCCACCAATTTATATAACGAAGATTCCCTTGAAAATCAGTAGGCTTATCATTTGTAGGTTCTATCGAATAAACTGAATCCAATAACTGATGTTTCTGTAAAATTGTAGGAATGAATAATTCATCATTTACTTTGCTATTTTTAAAAATGCTAGCAATCAATTTCTTTTCTTCTAGTAGTATATCTACAGCATTCTTGTTAAGAGAACACCAATTAGAAGCATACTTCAATTCTAAATTAAACTTTTTAAAGCAATCAATTTTAAAAATTCTTTGCAGTTCAACTTCAAATTTTCTATAAACATTTAATACCAAGCGTAAAAATTTATTACTTACAGTTCTTGATGTTAACTGGGGGAACATTGTTTTAAATGCTACACGCTCATAGACTTTATTTCGAATATATAATTCATCAGAAACCATCGTTAAAAAATTATATTCTTTTCTGCTATCAAAAAAGTTATATATATTTTCTGCAGTATCTAAAGGTAAATCTACTCCTGATAATAAATGATACATACTGTACTGTTCTTGTTTTGCTGCAGTTTCAAAGAGTTCCAATTCTGCTTCTACTTGAGAGTAGTCCCCCCAATAAATTGGTATTTCCCTTGTGAAAAATATATCTGATTTCGTTACTACTTGACTCATTTCGTTTTTTTGTTCTTCAGTAATCTTTGCTTTTTTATCGAACAATATAAAAATATCATGTTTTTCATAATCTAATAGAGAAATCAAAAATTTTAATTGCTCAATTTTATTATGTGCTATTATTAGATATGCTTGTTTCATAATCCCTCTTTTCTCACAAAAGTATGATATCCCGTGTAGTACCAACTTAATCCACACAGAGTGCTATCTTAATAGTAAATACAATTTAGGGCTAAACATAAAAATAAGATATTTTAGTTTTACTTTCCATGATAGCTTACTATTTTTTTGTAACTCACTCATTTCGACTCTCAACAACTCTTTATCTTTTGAAAAATCTTTTAAGCCTGAGTCAGCTTTTGCACCAATCACCACAAAACCACCTAATAATTTTTTAGCTTGCAAAGCTTGCTTTAATTCCGGGCTCTGAGTGTACTCTCTTTTAACAACTTCCTCATTTTTTGCAACAGCATCAAAAAAATCATATCTTTTTTCAGTAAATGTTGAACGAACTATACTCCCTTCCCTCCGATAGTAATTGTAGGTTTCAAGCGGGCTTATCACGATTCTTTCAGCTAAGGCAAGGTGTTCTCCTACAACATAAAAATCCTCATAGATTTTCCCAACTGGGAATGGGGCGCGTTCCAATATGCTTTTTTTATATAGCTTAGCACAGGCAGAGACAGTTGCAACTTTGTCGTCCAACATCAGTTCTAATGCCTTTTCCTTTGTAATTACACTCAAACTTTCATAGTCTGACTGTTTAAGATGATGGGAACTATAATCATCATACTTTGAAGTTGCTTTGACCTTTGTTGAAATCAAATCTGCTTGATGTATTTCCTGTATTTTTGCCATTAATTCAAGCGTATAGTCTTCAAGGTAATCATCTGGATCTAAAAAGAAAATCCAATCTGAGTTGGCTTTTGTAACTCCAAAGTTACGAGCATCAGATAAGCCTCCATTTTCCTTGTGAAAAAGATGGATATTTTCATATTTTCGAGCGTAATCTTCACACAATCGAAGAGAATCATCTGTTGAACCGTCATTGACTAAAATAACTTCAAAGTCCTTATATGTTTGTCTAAATAAACTTTCCATTGCATAGTGCAAATAGTCTTTCACATTATATACTGGAACAATAATCGAAATCATTATATTTCCTTACTACAGAGTTTGATTTTTCAATTTATAAAAGTATGTATCCGATTTATCGCACACATCTATTTTATAGCTACACTTGAAAATATTTGTTGTTTCTAACACTTTATTCCATTCTTCATCTCCATAAAGATTAGAAAAATGATTTACTAAAAAATAAAGATCTTGGTTGTTGGTGATTACCTTATCAATCTGTTTCCGAATCATTGGATTGTATTCATATCCTAAATGCATTAAATAGTCTATCAAAAAGTAATCTATTGGTAAGTCATATTTAGAGAAGTATTCAACTTGAAATTTTCTTAAAAAATCGAATACAATCCCATTACGATATCCAGCTATACAAAACAAGGACCAACGTCCATCAGAAACATACTTAGGATAAGTTTCATCTCCCTTTGCACGAATAGTATAAAACTCATTATCTAAATAATTTAGTTTCGAATCTGTTTTTATATAAATCGTTGCATCAAACCAGATACCACCATATTTAAATAGCAAAAACGTCCTAATAATATCTGAATATTTTATTACATCTATTTTCCCGTCTTCAAATTTTTTTGCAATATTTTCAGGAATTTTAACAAATGTCTCTAAATTTGACTTATCTAACAATATGTATTCATAGCCAAATCTTTCAGCATATTCTTTTTGGGTTTGTATGGATTTTTGAACAATTTCTGGAGCATTTTCATATCCTTGAAGCCATAATGAAAAAATCTTTTTTCCATTTTGTTCATTAGATTTTTCGAAATCATAAGAATAGGTAGATAAAAATATATCAAAATCCTTTTTTAGAAAATCTAAAATATCCTTATGCTTTTTAGAGTAAATAAATACTACTAAACCATGCAAAAAATTATATCTTGATAGTCGTGCAGCTATCTTTTCTAAGAGCATATTATTTGCAATTTGGGTAGAGAAATTTTTTTTCAATTTCATGTATTCTCTTATCATTTTTTTGATTTTATTCAAGATTTCACTCTCCAATTACTATAATATTTAGCAATGTTAAATAAATGGTAACGACTTTTTCTGACAAAATTCATCTTTAAGCCCATAGAATTTTTCAAGAAGCTTTTATTTTTAATAGCTATAGATTTTTCAAATTCTATTAATTCTTTTTTAGCTTTAGTTACATTATTTAAATTGAAATAGATATTCCACTGCTGATTTATAAGATTTATTATTAGATTCTTTACTGCTTTGGAGCGACCAAATCCAAGTGTCGTTTGATTGTAAAAATCAATTAGATTAAAAATAACTTGTTTATGCATAGATCTATTTTTTATATAGCTTTCCATACTAACACTTTGAGTGGATGTTCCTAAACGATATTTGTAAATAGGTTTATCAAAAATAGAAACTGTTTCTATATATGGTAGAACATAGGTGATATATTCCATATCTACATAGTACATATTTTCAGACAATTCTACTTGATTTTCTTTTAACAGCTGTGTTTTTAATGTCATAGTGTGCATTCCTACGGTTCTACCTATTTGTTCATAGAAAGCATCTACCTGGTACACTTTATCTGTCTGAATCATCGAAAATTCGTTATAATTTTCAATAGATACTACATCTCCAGCTTGATTAACATAAACTCGATAATACGGTGAAAGAATTTCATCCACATCTGTTTCTTTTAGATATTCTATCAAATCATCTAAATTATCTGTATCAACCCAATCATCTGCATCAACAACCTTAAAATACGTTCCATAAGCATTTTTTATACCTGCATTTACAGCTGATCCATGCCCACCATTTGTTTTATTTAAAACACGAATAATATCAGGGTAGTTTCGCTCGAATTCTTCAGCGATTTCCCCCGTACCATCACTCGAACCATCATTTACTATGAGTAAATCAATTAAATGTGCATTCTTAGCAGATAATATTGTTGGTATAGTATCTGGTAAATATTTTTCCGCATTGTATGATGGCACTGCTATCGTTAATAATTTCTTCCTCATTCTATTCCCCTATCATTTCTTCAATTAAATCTTCCCACTGCTTTATAATCTTTTTCTTGCTAAATTTTTCAGTGTCCTTCATTGATCCATCTGAAAATTTCAACCTCAAATTCTCGTCTTCAATTAAATCACAAATTTTTTTGCTCATGTAATCAACATCATAATTATCAATCAAATATCCATTTTCTTCGTCTAAAACTATTTCTGATGGACCAGTCGGACATTTAAAACTCACAATAGGTAGTCCATATTGCTTAGCCTCTAAAAGAACTAAAGGAAGGCCTTCATAACGAGAAGTCATTACATAAATAGCATGACCTGGATAAATATTATCTGTACCTTTGACATTCCCCTTAAAATGAACTCGTGACAAAACCCCACCTTTATCCAATTCAGTTATCAAATCTTGTTTTATTTGCTCATCACCCGAGCCGTATATATCCCACTGCCAATCTGGATGTTGGGATAATACTTTTATAGCTACTTTGGCAAGATAATCATACCCCTTTTGACTGTGAAATCGACCCACTGTGATGATCTTTTTAGAATCATTATTCAAGCCTGTTTTATGGGACTTGGTTTCATCTATCCAATTATAAATTGTAGCTACTTTCTCTATAGGAATCTTATATTTTTTTGAGTATTTTATCCGGTCTTCCTGCGTTAAAGTAACAACCTTATCAAAATACTTCGCTCCAATATATCTCTGTATTTTTCTACTTCTTCCATCTTGAAACTCTAAGCTGTGATGATCACAAAAAACAATTTTCACATCTAGACCCAGAGTAGCTAACCGTATCATGATATTTGTTAAAGGAGCTATTGAAAAAATTACTTCTATTCTTTCTTTTTTTATATACTCTCTGAGCTTAGTAGTTAATTTTAAAATAGCAGTTCTAATACGAATGTCACCCTTGTAAAAATTCACCAATTGAACATCTGGATGAATATCATAATTTATGAATCCATCCTCATCCAATAGAATAGACAAAAGTCTTACATCATAATGACTTGACAACTCATTAGCCATACTGATAGCTACTTTTTCAGCTCCACCAATTTTACTTAGATTGTATCTAACTATTGCTATTTTTTTCATATTTAAAATACTCTTATCCTTCTTTCTCACCAAGCGATATTATTTTATAGTGGTGCTGGACTCTCTTTTCTTCTGGTGGCAATTGCATGTAATTTTCCCCGTAAATCACTGTCAAATATTCTTTATACCTACAAGGACAACTCAAGGCAATTCCTTCGAATTTTAATAAGACTGGTGTTCCAAAATAATCAGAAGGTACAATCTCCCTCAATTTATATGCCCCAGTATAATTTCCTGAAAATTCTTCATCAAATGAATATCTTTTAATGGTCTTTATATATTTTTTTTGCGCCCAGTCAAAAGAAAGTATCTTCTCAATTTTAACTATGTTTGCAAAGGCAATAATTACTTTTTCAACTAAGGGTCGATTTTCTTTCTTCTGATTTACTAAACTATTAAACTGGGAAAGTTGAACCATCATCCGTCTATATAAGTATCTATACTCATGCATTTTTCTCTTAAAAGGGGCAGCAGGCATGCCATCAAGTGGAAAAATGTCTATCCACAAACTCTCTACCAATTCCTCTTTACTATAATTCATTATGATTTTCGTTGAATCATCCCGAATTACAGAGAAAGCTTTTTTATAATTAGCAGTGTCTTCACTTAAAAATTTATAATTATTTGGTAGGAAATCAGGAGCTACTTTTTTAAACTTTTCGTAATCCTCCCTCGGCATACCAATATCAATATCATCATCCCAAGGGATAAATCCTTTATGGCGCACCGCTCCAAGCAATGTTCCCCCTAGAGCATAGTAGGTCAAATTATTTTCTTCGCAAATACTAATAAACTCTTTTAAGATAGATAAAATCTTATCTTGAATGATTTTGATATCCGACATACTTTCCTCCTATATAAAGATAGCAAAACTCGAAATACAACAGTCTTCTCATACTATACTCTTGTAAATTCTTGTCAAATATTTCTTAGCTTTTCACTATACGATTTTTTCAAACGAATTTCCCCCTAGATCTTCATCGCTTTCATCAGAAAACTGATAATCTGGATAGATTAAACTACCTAACAATATCCAAAAAATATTGTTATGAAGGTACAAATTCAAATCATCAATCATGGAATGAAAACTCATCAATATCAAAATAAAAGCAAGAATCCATTGACGACTTTTAATAACTTTAAACAAAGTTAAAGTTAGGAGCGAGACCATTAATGCTAAGATTAGTAAACCGTATTTTTGTAAAATTTGGACATACAAATTGTCCACATACAGATAGGTCTGATAGTTTCTAACACCTTCAACAGTCAGACCATTCCCATTCCAGTAAACTTGTCGTCCTAGTAATCCAAAACCATAAAGTTGGAGAGATTTGTTCGCTAAAAAAATACGACCACCTAACATATGGTTTAATTTAAAAAGAAAATTATTGACAAAAACATTAGTTGAATTTAGATAGGTTTGCGCAAGCCAAAAACTTGCTACTGCATTTACAATAAAAGTTAGTTTAAAAATATTAAATATATTTCCTAAATTAGTGAATAAATTGGGAATCCATTTCATTAATAAATTGGTTACCAACAGTATACAAGAACTATAAAATGTCAACCGAGAATCGGTTTGATCATATACCCAGTAAACTGATAGAGCTAACAGTAGCCATTGCCAATACCGGATTTTGTTTTGCTTCAAATAAAACACAATAGCGACTATGTTCATCAGCAAAATTGAAGGGAATAAGGCGTATCTAAAACCTAAGTAGCTCCGTACTCGAGGACCAGAAATTTCTATATAATTCGTTATTATTCCAAATTTTGCGCTGATAATAACAAACAACAACAAGCATATACTAACGACTAAAGAAGTTTGCGCCACCTTTTTAAAGGGAACATCTCGTAAAGTATAAATAAATAAGATACCTACTGCAATATTACTACTGAGAGCTGTCATTTTCCCTACGATAAGATAAATTAAAATCGTTGCAAACAATCCAATGAGAGCTCTATAATCATATTTTCTCTTAAAATACTCTTTTATGAGCAAAAGAAAGATTGAAAAAGCTATCGTTAATTTATAAACTGTTCCAGGCAGATATCGAGCATAAAAAGTTACATTTAATATCGAAACCGTTAAAAATATCCCTAAAGCAACAAGAGCTAGAAGCTCTGGCAAAGATTTTATTTTTACTACTAATTTCATCCTTATTCTTTTATTCCTATCTAAAAACTCTGTCCATATTTTTTCCCGAAGAATTTTGCTTGTAGGAAGGATTTCCCTTTTTGAATCAAGTCAATTTTCTCCATATAGATAAAAGGTATCTCTTTTACCCGCAAATCTTGTTTTGCCAACCAAACATTGAACAAGCGTTCACTGATACGACCAAATAATCTAGCGTCAAAAGCAGAATAGCCTGTAATGTCCAATCTTCTATAGAGTTCATCGATAATCGGGAACAACCATTCACAATAGGCTGCTACATTTTCTTTGGACATGATAAACATATTGAACATATAGCCGCTACGTTGCTGCATGACTTTATCAAAAGCATCGATATAATCTGGTCTCAATTCACTCACAATCTGGCGTGTCACATCTAAATGATTGGCATCGTGTGTATGTGCATAGTGTGAGTATAGCGTTTCAATGTAGTATTTCCGTTTTTTTGGAACGATTACATCACTTTCTGCCAACAAATCTTGCAATTCTGCTTTAGACAGGATAATGTCATTCATATCAATCGTTTCACTATATGAATGGCGTTTTGCTGTGAAATAGCGACGATAGTGTACCAAACCGAGATAGTCACATTCTAAATTTTTCCACGCCCAATAAAGTCCAGTTAATTCGCAATAATAGGGGTTCAAACTTGAAATATTGTCTCCTTCATTATCACATTGGTATCCTAACTTTTCTTTTCCTTCACTACCAACATGGATAGGTAGGTAAAGATCAGTATCAGCAGGCATGGTAAATTGCTTGTGTGTTGCCACGATAATTTTATAATTCTTTGTCATTTTAACCCCCTTCATTTAGATTGAACTGTTTGCGCTAAAAAAGAAACCAAACACTAGCATCCTAGTTTCACAGAGTTCACCTAAGAAACTAGTTGACTCTTTTGCCATGCCTTTATTAGACTACTCAGATGATATAACTCTGGAAGCATATTTCACCATTTTAAAATGGTGAAACACCCTTTCCAAATCCTAAAACATGACTACCAGTATTTGATTTCGTATCATTTTCATTTCGAAGCCATCAACAGATCTTAAAATCCTAACAAAACCTATCTGTTATTTAATGAGCCCCTTTTCCTAGCAAAACTTGCTTAATGGTTAATAAAAATATCTTTACATCCAATTTGAAAGATTGATTTCTAGGATAGTATAATTCCATCTCGCAACGTTCAGGATAATAGACTTCACTTCTCCCAGAAACTTGCCACATACCTGTTATCCCTGGCTTCACCGAAAGCAGGAGTTTCTGTTCCTCTTCGGAATACTCTTCTAATTCCTTATCAAGGATTGGCCTAGGGCCTATAAAACTCATCTCACCTCGCAAAACATTTATAAACTGAGGAAATTCATCAATACTCGTTTTTCTGATGAAATTCCCAATAATCGTTAAGCGTGGATCTTCGTTAGGAGGCAATTTGTAGCTGTTCTCAATATATTTTTGATGCAGCTCTTTATTGGCCAAGAGAATTTCTTCAGCATTTTCAACCATTGAACGAAACTTAATAATTTTAAATTTTTTCCCATTCAAGCCTAGTCGATACTGAGTAAAGAAAATGCTACCCTTATATCCTTTTGTTTTATATACGATGAAAATAATCAAGGAAGCTGGAAAGGCTAATACAACAGTTCCAACCAATCCAATAAAAAAGTCTGCTAATTGCTTAAAACTTTTGTATACGACTTCACTAATCTCCACTTAAACTTCACCTACTTTTCAAATAATCTTCTTTTCAATATTTACTTTTTCTTATTTTTTACCGTAGGCACCGTAATTCCCATATCCACCATATGTACCATAAGTACCATACTTTTCAAGATGGATATTGAATTTATTCAAAATAACTCCCAAGAACGGTACGCCTGTCTGTTCTAATTGTGTCTTAGCTTTTTGAACTTCTCTACGCTTTGTAACAGAAGCCTCCGTTACTAAAATAGAGGCATCGCATTTTTGAACAATAATCGCAGCATCAATAACTACTCCAATTGGAGCTGTATCTACAATGATGTAGTCAAAATACTTACGTAGTGTTTCTATCATAACTTCAAATTTTTCACTTTGAAGAAGGGCTGTTGGATTAGGAGAAATAGCTCCAGACTGGATAACAAACAAATTCTCCACATTTGTCTCACACAAACCATGTGATAAATCTTTTGTACCTGACAAGTAGTCTGTCAAACCAGTGATTTTTTCGGTTGACATGAAGACCCCAGACATAACAGAATTTCGAATATCTGCATCAATAAGGAGTGTTTTGTAGCCAGCACGCGCAAAAGCCCAGGCAATGTTGGTTGATGTCGTAGATTTTCCTTCTCCAGGTCTAACTGAGGACACTGCAATAACCTTTAACTTATCTCCACTCAATTGAATATTTGTGCGTAGAGCGTTGTAGTATTCTTCTGCTTTTTTTACAAACGCTTGGCGTTTTTCTGATAATTCTAACTTTGCCATGTTTACTCCCTTACTTTAATTTCTCTAGATTTGGAATAACTCCCAAAAGTGAGAGATGCATTACTTCTTCAATATCTTCTGGACGTTTCACTCGATCATCCAATAGTTCAACTAATAGAGCCAATAGAATCACAACACTTGCTCCTGCAGCTACACCCAAGATTGTGTTGCGACGAATGTTTGGTGAAGATGGTGATACAGCAGGACGAGCTTCTTCCAAGGTCGTTACATCTGATACTTTCGTCACAGAAATAATTTTTTCAGCAGCTACTTCTCGAAGAGCATTTGCAATACGGCTTGCTTCTTCAGGTTTACTGTCACGTACAGAAATTGACACAATACGTGTATCTGCCGGAACTGTTACTTGAACTTTTCTAGCAAGAGCTTTCGCATCAAAATTTAATCCTTGCCCAGCCACTACTTTTTCTAATACATCCTGAGAAAGGATAATCTCACGGTAGTCTTTTACCAAGTAAGAACCTGCTTGCAAATCTTGGTTAGTTAATCCAGGTTTATCAACTTGATTTCTATTAACAACGTAGATACGTGTAGTACTTGTATATTCAGGCTTAACCACAAACGAACTATAAGCAAAAGCAATAGCTCCTGTAATAATAGCTGCTAGAGCTATATATAATTTACGCTTCCACAATACTTTTAACATTTGTACTACATCAATTTCGATTTTATCTTTGTCTTTCATTATAACTCCTATAATATTTGATTTTTAATCACTTTTGCAGGATTGGTTGTAAAAAGCTCATGGGCTTTTTCTTGGCCATACTTTTTACTAACCAATTCGTAGGCTTCCTTCATATGAGGTCGTCGATCAACTAGGTTATGCATGTCACTTGCCACGATATGAACTAGATCTCTATCTAAAAAATAGCGAGCTCGTTTTTTCATAAACTTATATGTATCGCCAAATAGTTTTGGCTTTAGAATACTTGAACTATTAATTTGCGTGTAACATCCCATATTGATTAGCTCTCTCACTCTTTTTTCATCATTTTCTAAGGCGTGATAGCGTTCAATATGAGCAATCACAGGCGTTATTCCTAACATGAGAACCTTAGACAAGGCGCTGTGAATTTCACGATAAGGTGTATTCATACTAAATTCAATCAAGGCATAACGTGTATCATTGAGTTTAGGGATGATGTGATTTTCTAATTTATCTAAGATGTCGCTAGTAAAATAGATTTCAGCACCATATAAGATTGTTAGGTCAGGAGCTATCTCCTTAGACAGTTCCTGAACGATTTTAAAATTAGCAGCAATTTTTTCTTCTGGCGTCTCAAACATTCCCTTTCGTCGATGAGAAGTTGAAACAACAGTCCGAACCCCTTGTGCATATGCTTCTTCAAGCAATGCTCGACTATCTTCTATAGTTTTAGGTCCATCATCGACATCAAAAACTATGTGTGAATGGATGTCAATCATTTTATTTCCCTTCCATGATATCTTTAATAGCTTTCTTGCTTGTTTCCAAACTATTCTGATCCACTTCTAACATATACAAGGCACTATCAGGCATTGCATATGAAGGAAGATCCATACGACCAGTTCCCTTTAAATCTTGAGATGTAACAGTATATTTGCCGCCATTTGCTAGTTGAGAATTGACTAGCCCAACCATAGTTTCTGGTGGCATATTGGTTTGGACCGAAGACTGTAGACCTTGGATAATGGCATCATAATTTTTCAAGGCTTCTGCAGAGGTCAATTTTTGAATAATAGCAGCAATCACTTTTTGATGATTACGACCACGATCGCCATCACCATCTGCCAATGAATAACGTTCTCTAACAAAGCCTAAAGCTTGCTCAGAATCTAAATGAACATTCCCAACTGGGAAATGATAATTGCCATGACGTGACGTGAATTCTTGGTCGTTGTAGACATCTACACCTCCCAGAAGGTCTATCAATTTCAAGAAAGAAGTGAAATTGAGACGAGCATAATAATTTAATTCAATGTCATAGAGGTTTTCCAAGGTATGGATAGAAGCATCCACCCCATAAATCCCCGCATGTGTCAGTTTATCTTTTTGATTATTCCCACCATCAGCAATCGGCACATAGGCATCTCGAGGCGTTGTCGTCAATAGAATTTTCTTAGTATCCTGATTGACGGTCATAATGATATTGACATCTGAACGTGATACGGAGCTTATAGGACCATAGGTATCAATCCCGCTAATATAGACATTAAAGGTTTTATTTGTTGCCACCTTAGGAGCTGCAACTGTCTTTGTTAGATCCTTAGTATAAATCTTTTTAATTTTCTTAGCATAATCCGGATCTTCTTGTTCAATCAGATTTTCAAAAACACTATTTAAGACAATTGCTTTTGTTTGACCAGCAAGCAAGCTCTTATATGCAGCTTGATAAGAACTAACCTCCTCAATAGTCAGTTCTTTATTATGACTTGCTTTGATATCATCCATTAGTTTATGAATATTCTCGCCATCAGTCGCCATCGGAGCTGCAAGGCTTGTCAATTGAGAAATGTCATCTATCTCACTATCTGCTAAAACAGCTATACTCATCGAATAACTTGAATAATTAGACGAAGCATTAAATTGATTTGCTAAACTGACAAACTGTTGGACCCCAACTAAAGCAGCTAAACTTAAAGCAATTGAAATGATAAGACTTATCATGGTGAAAATCTTAGCTTTTTTCTTAATGATTAAAGTTAAAAACACCAATGCAATCAGCACAATAACAGCTGTCAGAATAATATTCAAGTTACTGACAGCCAGAATATGATAACGATATACTAAAAACAATAAAAAACAAGCAAGAACTACATAGATTACAAAAAAACCAATGTTGAAGCTCTGCTGAACTTTACCAGATTTACTTATTTTTGAACGTTTACTCACGTTTCACCTCTAAATAACTTTTTAACTTCATTATATCATAAAGTAGCCCTCAAGGCTATTAACATATAACTTGATAACGTTTAAATTTATAATAAATATTTTATCGCCTTATCATAAATAAAAGAGCTTCTCCAAGAGAAACTCTTTTATATTTATTTGACGTGATTTTCAAGCTCTTTTTGATTCTTTTCGACTGAATTTTTGCGTTCTTGTTCCCATTTGGCTTTAGCTTCGTCAAATTGGGCAATGGTAACCACATCTT
>ERZ773233.1693-NODE-1693-length-12683-cov-2.969908_pt1 | contig 12683 bp, 7 predicted proteins | sample MGYA00580991_ERZ773233 | MGnify/ENA primary metagenome ERZ773233 (study PRJEB29015, sample SAMEA2738178) | human oral metagenome | biome: human oral; feature: human-associated habitat; material: saliva | place: China | collected 2161 ...
TCCGCCTTGACCTCCTAGACTATGTCAAGAAGCATGGCAGCTTAGAGCAAACGCGCTCCGGCTTGCACACGGTTGTGCGCAGCACACAAGGCTTACCCCCTGGCGTTATCTATATTCTCAAGAATAGGAACACGGGTGTTAACATTGACCGTAAAAACCAATTGCACCCCTTCTATATGGTTTATATCGCTATGGAGGGAGAAGTGGTGGTTAATCATTTACAGCCCAAAAAGATGTTAGACCTCCTCAGGCTCTCTTGTCGAGGCCAGTCGTTACCTTATGCCGACTTGTGCAAAGCATTTAATCGCGAAACCCTCGACGGGCGGCGTATGGAGACTTACTCTGGATTATTAGGAGAAGCCATCCAAAGTATCATAACCGTTAAAGAGCAGAGCGATGTTCTCAGCTTTCTCGAAGGAGCTTCGGGCGATTTGTTCTCCAAAGAGATTAAAGGATTGGACGACTTTGAACTCATTTGCTTTTTCGTAGTAAAATAGATTTTATGATGAAGGCAATAGACATAGGTCTCAAAGCGATGCAACAACAAAATCAAAATGTCCAAGATAAGTCCAAAGATAAAGACAATAATGTATAAACATATAACGAATGTAATTATAATGTACTGATAAATAAGGTGTTATAAATGTTCAAAATATGTCCAAAAGCCTATGTACGCACTACCCAACAGCACTTTGCTAAACAAGCAGATACCCAAGAAGGCCATCTTTCAGAAGTTTGGCCTCACCCCGGCTCTGCGGCAACGCATTGATGCCGACATCGCACGCATAGACATCATTGCACGCTTGGCACAAGATACGCTGCCCGCCATTGCCCTAGGCAAGGCGGTGAAGGACATCTATGTGCTATCTGTAAGCCTGAAAACAAAGAACTACCACCCCGACAGCATCAAGCTGCTGGCACGGCTCATCCCGCAACGCATGCTTTTTGTGTTGTGCCATGAGCAGCAGGCGCAGCTGGCCATCGTGTACGAAGGGCTGCACACGGGCTGCTGGTATGCGAAGCATGCGCTGCACATCCCCCTCAACGCCCTAAACCTTGATGCCCTGTGGGAGCAGCTGGTGGTTGCCGTTGGCAATGTGCCAACCAACAATGAGCTGACTTTGAACGAACGCATTTTGCAGAAGAAGCAGCGCGAAGGGATACTAAAAGACATTGAACTGCTGCAACGAAAAATGGATAAGGAGCGGTCGCTGGGCAAGCAAATGATGATTTACGATAAAATTAAGCAACTTAAAGGTTTACTTGCTGCAACTAATTGAATATGGAAACAAAAGATATCACCATGCTACTCTCTATGGGAGAGCGAATCAATTTTGAAACGAAAAAAGCAGAGAAGAGCATTCCTAAGTCTATATGGGAAACCTATTCTGCCTTTGCCAACACTATTGGAGGCTATATTCTTTTGGGAATATCTGAAGAAAAAGAGGGAAAACTATGCTATACGACAACAGGTATTAAAGAACCCGAAAAACTAAAGAAGGAACTATTCGACACCTTAAATAGTGATAAAGTCAGCACTAATATCCTAACAGATGATGATGTAGAGGTCGTGAAATATGAAGATAGATTTATATTGTCTATACATGTACCACAAGCAGATTATCGGCAACGTCCTATCTATATAAATGGGAATTTGAATAAAGGTACTTTTAAACGTAATCATGAAGGAGATTATCATTGTACAGAAGATGAGGTAAAAGCAATGATACGAGACTCTAATGATGCAGGTAACGATGGTATTCTGATAGACCACTATAATATGGAGGATATAGATATACCCACACTGAGTGCTTTCCGTAATAGATTTCGTTCTGCCAATCCAGAACATTTGTTGAATGACTATGATGACAAAGAATTTCTTCGGAATTTAGGAGGGTATACCAGAGACAGGGCTACAGGGCGAGAGGGACTGACTTTGGCTGGGCTTCTGATGTTTGGAAAGGGATTGGCAATAAGAGAACGTTTTGACAATATTCGTTTGGACTATCTCGATATGACAAATCTACAACCAGATAGCCGTTGGAGCGATAGAATTACTTATGATAGTAGTTGGGAGAACAATCTCTATAATTTCTTTACCCGTGTACTAGCAAGGTTAGTGCGTGACATAAAACGCCCATTTGTTCTCAAAGGTGCAGAAAGGGAAGACGACACTCCTATACACAAAGCCATCCGTGAGGCTTTAACTAATCTTGTAATTCATGCCGATTATATGATTGAAGGAGTATTAAGGGTTGAGAAGCACGATGACCGATTTTTCTTTTCCAACCCAGGTTCTCTGAAACTGCCTATTGCTGATATCTACAAGGGTGGAAATTCTAAAGCACGTAACCCTCATATCCAATCTATGCTACGTATGTTGGGATATGGTGATAACATAGGCTCTGGCTTCCCTACGATTGTAGATGCCTGTAAGAAAGAAAACTGGCGAAAGCCATTACTCTGCGAATCTAACGAATTACACACCGTAGAGTTGACGATTTCAATGAAATCTGTCATATCAGAAGAATGTATGCAGCAGTTACGAACAATTCTCGGAGAAACAACCTTTCAATCGCTCGATAACGAAGAAGTCCTAATACTCTCTGTAGCTTTGACAGAGAGTTCTGTAAAGAATAGCCTGATACAAACATTGTTAGATAAGAACTCTCTACAAGTCGGTAAACTCTTATATTCCTTAGTTGAAAGAAATATTCTTGTTGCAAAAAGTAAAGGGCGTTGGACCTCTTATGAAGTAAATCGAGATTTTATAAAAATAAAAAAGTCAAGGAGTAAAAGTCAAGGAGTAGTTGATGAAAAGTCAAGGAGTAAAAGTCAAGGAGTAGCTGCTGAAAAGTCAAGGAGTAAAAGTCAAGGAGTAACCGATGAAAGGTCGAGGAGTAAAAGCAGGGAAGAAAGGCAAATGCGGATTTTGGAGTTCTGTAGCACGCCACGAACGCTTTTAGAAATAGCAAAAGAATTGAACCTGACCGACCGCTATAACATGAAACAGCGATATATAGATAGTTTGTTGCAAGAGGGAAGATTGCGTATGATGCAGGAAAACAAAACTGCACCAACGCAAAGATATCTGGCCACTGATGCAACGAACAACTAAAACTAGCAATAAGATACAAACAATATGGAAATAAAGAAACAACCACTAACCTCGGCTTCGCATTGCGACTTTACGCTCGAGGCTCTCAGGCAAATTGCGCCTTCGGCTTTTACCGAGGTGCGTGGGGCAGATGGTCAACTGGCGCACAAGGTGGATTTTGATGCCCTGCGCCAACTGCTGGGCAACGCCATCGCCGACACTGGCGAAGAGTGCTTCGGCTTTCAGTGGGTGGGCAAGCAGGATGCCAAGCGCGCCGCGGCCGAACCTACACGCCAAACGCTACGCCCCGTGGTGAAAGACAGCGTGGACTGGGACACAACAGAGAATCTCTACATCGAGGGCGATAACCTCGAAGTGCTCAAACTGCTGCAACGGGCGTACCTGGGTAAGGTGAAGATGATTTATATCGACCCGCCTTACAACACGGGCAACGACTTTGTGTATGAAGACGACTTCGCCATGAGCCTCGACGAGATGGACGAGGCAATGGGCAACCTCGACGAGGAGGGCAACCGACTGCGACGAAACATCGATTCCAACCCCCGTTACCACTCCGACTGGTGCTCTATGATTTATAGCCGCCTGCTGGTGGCGCGCACACTGCTCGCCAACGATGGCGTTATCTTTATTTCTATAGACGATAATGAGGTGCACCACCTAAGAAAGATTTGCGATGAGGTGTTTGGGGCGGGAAATTTGGTATCAACTATACATTGTCAGCTAAGCACCACTCAAGGGATGAAAGTGAAAGCAGCCCAGATGGGTAACATTGTAAAGAATGCGGAGTATATCTTGTGTTACTCAAAGAATGGCGATAAGACAATAGGTAAACAATTGCTGTATGACTTGCGAGATAAATATGATGAACATTACTCATTATATCTAAGAAAAGATGGAAGTATCGGACAACTAAAAGAGCTATATGATTACAGATTTCCTAAAGATTGCAGTAATAAAAAGCCATATAAATTAGCTCAAGCCTATGCTAAGAGTGAGGAATTTGCAGACATAGTCCGCTCTCACCTTGCAGACATAGTCTGCTCGGATAAAGTAACGGGTTTTAATGGTGACATTATCAAAAATGGTTTTTGGACAGAAGTTACTCGAAATGATAAGACTTACCTATTGACGAGAGATAACAACGGGAAAATTCGACAACTATTAAGGTTATCTGACTCTTGGGGAACCACTGATGGTTTTAGCGAAGAACAAGGCTTAAGAAAAATACGTGGAGATTGGTGGGAAGGCTTTTATATCGATATGGGGAATGTGTCAAAAGAGGGAGGTGTTGATTTTAAGAATGGGAAAAAACCTCTTAGACTTATAAAGCAACTTATCAAATTTGTTACACCTTATGCTGACCCCGGCTCCCTCATCCTTGACTTCTTCTCTGGCTCTGCCACAACCGCCCACGCTGTGATGCAGCTAAACGCCGAAGATGGCGGCAAGCGTAAATACATTTGTGTGCAGATACCCGAAGAAACGCCCGAAGGTAGCGAAGCACGCAAGGCGGGTTACAACACCATTTGCGACATCGGCAAGGAACGCATCCGCAAGGCGGGCAAGAAGATAAAGGAGGAGGCTGGCCTTATGGGTCAGGATTTGGATACAGGTTTCCGCGTTCTTCGCCTTGACTCGTCGAACATGGAAGACATTTATTTCGAACCAGCAAAGCTGAAGCAAGACAACCTATTCAGCCTAGTAGACAGTGTGAAGCCCGACCGCTCTGAACTCGACCTGCTTTTTGGCTGTATGCTAGACTGGGGCGTGCAGCTTAGCTATCCGCTTAGGCTGGAAGAGGTGGCCGGCAAGCGTCTGCACATCGTTAACGAAGGGGGACTGGTGGCTTGTTTCGATAAGGAACTAAACCTCGAGGCCATCAGCCGCATTGCCCAGATGGCGCCGCTGCGTGTTATCTTCCGCGAGGAGTGCTTCGCCACCGATGCCGACAAACTGAACATCTACGAAAAGTTTAAGCAGTTTTGCGGCTGGAGCGACGAAGAAGTGTACAAACGTATTCACGTGCTGTAACAACAGCCACTTATTTTCTTACACCAATGGATTACGACAGTTGTTATGCGCCACAATGCCCGCGCCGCGAAGAATGTACGCTTTGGCACAACGCACAGCGCCAAATGGCCGAAGGCCTAACTTTCCTCGGCGTTACCAATCCGCAACTCATCGAGAAGGCTGGCGGCTACAACCATTGCCCCGAGTTTCATCGGTGGCAATTACGGCGCTTTGCACGCGGCATGCGCTGGCGTTATGGCGCACTAACGGGCGATGCGCAGGCAGAGATACACAATGAGCTGGAAACCCACTTCGGACGCTCGCTGATGGGGCGCATGCACCGTGGCGACGAGGTTATTTCGCCCGAAGACCAGGAGTATATCCGCAGGGTTTTCGCCCAAGTGGCACCGGGTGTCGAACCCGTGTTCATGGCCTTCGAAGAGCATTATGTTAAGCCGCCGCGCCGACAATAGCCGCAAACCTTCGCCTTTACATAGCTAAGGGGCAACACTCCCGTTGGCGGAACGCTGGCGTTCCCTGCACGGAATGCACATGTTCCCACAACGGAATGCAGGCTTTCCACGCATGGGAAACGGGCTACTTGCCCACACACCTAATAACACAACAATCAAAATGAAGATACAATTTAAACATCAGGGCTTCCAGCAAGATGCAGCACAGGCCGTTGTGAATGTTTTTCGTGGACAACCCCTGCTAGATGCCTTTGCTTACCGCATGGACATGGGCAAGGGCGTGTTGGCACTGCAAACGCAGGGCTTTCGTAACCACGACATCGTGCTTGGCGATGAGGCGCTAACCCGCAATATACGCGAAATACAAATGGGCCAAGAGCTGAAACCCATAGACCACTTGCTTCGTGATGCCAACGGCACACTGCCGCTGAGCATCGAAATGGAGACGGGTACGGGCAAAACCTATACCTACATCAAGACGATGTACGAACTTTACAAGCATTATGGCTGGACAAAGTTCATCGTTGTGGTGCCCAGTGTGGCCATACGCGAGGGCGTTATCAAGAGCCTGGAAACCATGGCCGACCATTTTGCCGAAGAATATGGCGAGCGCATGCAGCACTTTGTTTACGATAGTGCCCGTCTTACGGCCATCGACCAGTTTGCCTCCGATTCTAAGATACACGTGATGGTTATCAACACGCAGGCTTTCAACGCCACAGGCAAGGATGCTCGCCGCATCATGATGAAGCTGGAAGAGTTTGGTTGGCGGCGACCTATTGATGTGATTGGCGAAACACGCCCCATCCTCATCATAGACGAACCGCAGAGCGTGCTTGGTGCAGACAAGAACAACAAAACGCGCCAGGGGCTGCGCCAGTTCAACCCGCTGTTCGCCCTGCTTTATAGTGCCACCCACCGCAAGGAAGATGTTTACAACCAGGTGTACCGCCTTGATGCCATCGACGCCTTTAACAAACGGCTCGTTAAGAAGATTGAGGTGATGGGCGTTGAGCAGGTGGGCACAACGGCCACCAACGGATATCTTTACCTAGACGCCATTGTGCTGTCGAAGAAAAAAGGCGAAGCACCGCGCGCCCGCATCAGTTTCGATGCCGCCACCCAAGTGGGCTTGCGCACGGCCACACGCTTGGCCGACGAGGGTTTCGACCTCTATGCCGAAAGTGGCGAACTTGAGGCCTATCGCGATGGCTGCATCGTGGAGCGCATCGACGGCGTTAGGGGCTGCATACGCCTAAGCAGCGGACAAGAAATTTACGAAGGGCAGGCCATTGGCGCGATTACCGAAGAGGTGGTGCGCCGCATACAAATTCGCACCACCATACAAAAACACTTCGAGCGCGAACATCAACTCTACAAGCAGGGAATTAAAGTGCTGAGCCTGTTTTTTATTGATGCCGTAGAGAAATATCGCATCTATGAGGCTGGCGGCGAAACCCGCAAAGGGCGATGGGCAGAAATATTTGAGGAAGAGTATTTTTCGGTTCGCAACGAAATGCTAAACCTCTTTTGGGACGAGGAATACAAGCGTTACCTTCTGAACATAAAACCCGAAGACACGCATGCAGGCTATTTCTCGCAAGACAAAAAGGGAAAAATGATAAACCCGAAGGTGAAACGGGGCGAAACCTCTGCCAACGACCCCGATGCCTATCAGCTCATTATGCGCAATAAGGAACGGTTGTTGTCGTTTGGCGAGTCCACTCGCTTTATCTTCTCGCACTCGGCATTGAAAGAGGGTTGGGACAACCCCAATGTGTTCCAGATTTGTGCGCTGAAACAGAGCGACAGCGAGGTGAAAAAGCGGCAAGAGGTGGGGCGCGGCATGCGCCTATGCGTTAACCAAAAGGGCGAACGCCAAGATAGCGACCTATTGGGCGACGGGGTGTACGACACCAATATTCTAACCGTTGTGGCCAGTGAAAGCTATAAAGACTTCTCCGAGGCACTGCAAAAAGAACTGGCCGAGAGCATCACCTCGCGCGCGGTGCTGGTTACGGCAGCCTTGTTTACGGGTAAAACCATCGTTAAGGCCAACGGCGAGAAAATGACGCTTACGCCATCGCAGGCGCAAGAAATAATGGAAGAACTCATCGCCGCTGGATATGTAAAGAAACAGAAGCTTACGGATAAATACTTTGCCGATAAGAAAGCAGGCAACGTGCAGCTAGAGGATTGGCAAGGAGAAGTGGAAGACATTGTTAAAGAACTGGATAAGGTGTTCAGTCCTGATGTACTGAGGGTTGACAACGCACGCGGAAAAGAAACGGCACAGTTTAAAGAAGAGCGATTTGCTAAGAAGGAGTTTCAGGCCCTGTGGCATCGTATCAACAGCAAAACCTTCTATGAGGTGGACTTTGAAACAGATGGCTTAATCTGTAAATCCATTGCAGGGCTAAACAATTCGCTGCATGTTACAACCATACACATTGCCGTAACCTCTGGCACGCTGGAGAACATCCGCTCGAAAGAGGAACTTGAGGCCGGGCAAGCCATGCAGGCAGGCAAAACACAAAACATAAAGGTAAACGAAGCCGTGGCAAACGGCGTGCGCTACGACCTTGTGGGCGAGCTGGTGCAACGCACGGGCTTGAAGCGAAGCACAATAGTGGCCATACTTACAAAAATAAAGCCCGAAACATTTGGCATGTACCACCGCAACCCCGAAGAATTTATCATCCGCGCCGGCAATATCATCAACGAGCAGAAAGCCATTGCGGTGATAGAGCATATTGCTTACCATAAGCTGGACCAGCATTACGATGCAAGCGTATTTTCAGAACACGAGCTGCGTGGCCGTATTGGCATCGATGCCATACAGAGTGAAAAGTCGCTCTACGACCTTGTTGTGGTGGATAGTCAAGGAGTGGAAAAACGCTTTGCCGAAGAACTCGAAAAGCAAGAGGCAGTTGAGGTTTATACCAAGCTGCCACGTGGTTTCTACATCAATACGCCCGTGGGTAAATATAACCCCGACTGGGCCATCGTGTTCCGCGAAGGCGAGGTGAAACACATCTACTTCGTAGCCGAAACGAAAGGTTCTGAAGACATCACTCAGCTTCGCGCCGTTGAGCATGCAAAGATAGAATGTGCCAATCGCCATTTCGCCACAATATCAGACCATTCGCTGAAGTTTGATGTGGTGAAGAGTTACGAAAAGCTTAAAAACATTGTGATGCAGGATTAGCGGGCGTTTGTTCTGAATAGAGATAAGAACAGAATATTGCTGGCAGGTAAACTTTTATACGCAGAAAACGTTTTTACACGTAGAAAAAGTTTACCTCTCAGCAATATTTATTTTAAGTTGCCAAGTAAACTATAACTCAGCACAATTTTCTTATTTATCAACTATCCGAATACCATCGCTTATAATGTCATACCTTAGCCCAAATCGGTCGTTAGGGCCTAAACAGCTTTTGTTTTATTGTCGGTTCTTGCGCAATATTTAGCGCATTTGCACAAACACAAAAGCAACTAAGAGGTCAGAAAAGAAAACGAAAGAGAACATAAAATATCACATTAATAACACACAAAACAAACTCTCTAACCCCTTAAATACGGAGGTGCGCGCCCAACAAACCATAAAAAAGACAACGCAAATCAAAACAGCATAAAACTAACATAAACAAACATTTTTATGCCTATATGTAATAAATCATCACATTATTTTGGTGTTTAAGATAACAATTGTTATTTTTGCAAACGTAAATCATATATTGTACCAATGCTATAATCGCAAGATATAGATCCAAAATACGCCTATCAGGCAAATAGAACAAGAAGAAGACCAACAGAATATATATAAGGACAGCTGCTCTCGGCTGCACCAACTCTCTTTGAAAATAGAACATTTCTATGTTACCACATAAACTATTGTAAATAGAAACTTGTAAATTGTTGTACTAATTATTAATTAAATGAGAGATTTTATGAAAAAAAGACTTAAGCTGTTTCTAGTCTCGTTCTTCCTAAGTGCAGGAATAGCGATGGCGCAAACACAAGTTTCCGGTACAGTTATCTCGTCAGAAGACAACGAGCCCATCATTGGAGCATCCATCATTGTGGAAGGTTCAAAGACTGGAGCAGTGACAGACCTCAACGGAAACTTCTCTCTGTCTGTACCAAAAGGTAAGAAAATAGTTGTTAGCTACATCGGAATGAGAACGCAAACACTATCGCCTAAGCCCACAATGAAAATTACATTGTCGCCTAACAACGAAACCTTGAACGAAGTTGTTGTTACGGGTGTGTCGAACATGGACCGAAGAATGTTTACCGGTGCAACGGATAAGATTAAGGCCAACGATGCCATCATCGGCGGTATGGCCGATATTAGTCGTTCGCTTGAAGGTCGTTCGGCTGGTGTAAGTGTGCAAAACGTGTCGGGAACTTTCGGCACTGCGCCCAAAATTCACGTGCGTGGAGCCACCTCCATCTACGGCAATTCGAAGCCACTTTGGGTGGTGGATGGCGTTGTTCAGGAAGATATCACCGATATTAGTGCCGATGCGCTATCGTCGGGCGATGCCGAAACGCTTATTTCTTCGGCTATTGCTGGTCTCAACTCAGACGATATCGAGAGCTTCCAAATCCTTAAAGACGGTTCGGCCACATCTATCTATGGTGCTAGAGCCATGAGTGGCGTTATCGTTGTTACAACGAAAAAAGGTCGTTCGGGACAAGCACACGTGAACTATACGGGCGAATTTACTTCGCGTATGATTCCAACCTACAGCCAGTTTAACATTCTTAATTCGCAAGACCAAATGGGCATCTACCAAGAGATGCAAGATAAGGGATGGCTCAATCTCTCGAGCGTGCTCAATGGTAGTGATTATGGTGTGTATGGAAAGATGTACGAACTGATAAACACCTTTAATCCCACAACGGGACAGTTTTATTTGGAGAATACCAAAGAGGCTCGCGATGCTTATTTGTATAGCGCCGAAATGCGCAACACCAACTGGTTTGAGAAGCTATTCTCTAACTCCATCATGCAAAACCATTCTGTGAGTTTGAGCGGTGGTACAACTAAATCCAACTACTACGTGTCGATGTCGTACATGGCCGACCCTGGATGGTATAAAGACTCGCAAGTGCAACGCTACACAGCCAACTTCAACGCCACCCACCGCCTACTAGACAACCTTTCGTTCACGCTTTTGGCTTCGGCCTCGTATCGTAAGCAACAGGCTCCTGGCACTTTGGGGCAAGATGTAGATGTGGTGAGCGGACAGGTGAAGCGCGATTTCGACATCAACCCCTATTCGTATGCGCTGAACACGTCGCGCGCGCTCGACCCCTACACGTTCTATCATGCCAATTATGCGCCCTTCAACATCCTTAACGAGTTGGAAAACAACAAGATTAACATGAACGTGTTGAACACAAAGTTTCAAGCCGAATTGGCTTACAAACCCATCAACGACTTGCGTTTGTCGGTTATTGGCGCTGTGCAATACGACACCTCAACACAAGAACACAATATTACCGAGCACGCCAATCAAGCTCAAGCTTACAGAGCCATGGACAACGCATTGATTCGCGATGCCAACAGCTATCTTTACAAAGATCCCACTAACGCTTACGCACTACCCATAACGGTTTTGCCTAGCGGTGGCTTTTATCACAAAACAGATCTTCAAAAGATAAGTTGGGATATACGTGCCACAGCCAACTATAACCACACCTTCGACCACACGCACGCGCTTAACGTGCTTGGCGGACTGGATGTGTCTAATGTAGACCGTAAGCGTACATTCTTTAATGGTGTGGGTATGCAATACGATGGTGGCGAAATTCCCTTCTACATCTACCAGTTTTTTAAGAAAAATATCGACGACAACGCCGTGTATTATTCGCTTAACAACACCTATAACCGCACGGCTGCATTCTTTGCAACAGGTACTTACTCGTATAAACATCGCTACAACCTCACCGGAACCTATCGATATGAGGGCACCAACCGCCTTGGACGAAGCCGCAGTGCACGCTGGTTGCCAACGTGGAACGTATCGGGAAGCTGGAATGCAAGCGAAGAACCGTGGTTTAAAAACACGTTCAAAAACACGCTCACGCATGCCATGGTGCGCGCTTCGTACTCGCTAACTGCCGACCCAGGCCCATCCACTTACACCAATTCAACGCAGATTTTGAAATCGTACACACCGTATAGAATATTCGGAACCGATAAAGAGTCGGGCATTATGACCAGCGAATTGAAAAACTCAAATCTCACATACGAAAAGAAACACGAGTTTAATGTGGGCTCTGAACTAGGCTTTCTCAACAATCGCATCAACGTAACGTTCGACCTTTTCTGGCGTAACAACTTCGACTTGATTGGTCCGATAGCCACTCAAGGCGCGGGCGGACAAATTGTGCGCTTTGCCAACACAGCCTCGATGAAGTCGCAAGGTCAAGAACTATCCATCCAAACAACCAACATCAAGAGTCGCGATTTAACCTGGATAACCAACTTCATCTTCTCGCATGTAACCACAGAAGTTACCTCGTTGATGAGTCAGGCGCGTACAATCGACCTCATTAGTGGCGAGGCCAGCAGTGGCTTTACAATGAAAGGCTACCCCCATCGCGCCATATTCTCGATGCCATTCAAAGGGCTAACCGATAAAGGCATACCCACATATCTAAACGAAAAGAACGAGTTGACGTCTACCGACCTTGACTTTCAAAACCGCATCGACAATAGTTATCTTATTTACGAAGGGCCAACCGAACCCACCATCACTGGTTCGTTGGGCAACGAATTGAAATGGAAGAACTGGCGTTTAAATGTGTTCGTCACCTATTCGTTTGGCAGTTATGTGCGCCTCGACCCCATGTTTAGCGCACGTTATAACGACCTCACGTCGATGACCAAAGAGTTTAAAAACCGCTGGGTGCAAGCAGGCGACGAGCTAACAACCAACGTTCCAGGTATTCTGCCTTATCGCAGTTATGCCTCAAACCGCAGGTTACGCATTGCTTACAACGCCTATAACTACACCAGCAACCGCACGGCGAAGGGCGATTTCGTACGAATGAAAGAAATATCTTTG
>ERZ773233.1696-NODE-1696-length-12674-cov-7.333782_pt1 | contig 12674 bp, 6 predicted proteins | sample MGYA00580991_ERZ773233 | MGnify/ENA primary metagenome ERZ773233 (study PRJEB29015, sample SAMEA2738178) | human oral metagenome | biome: human oral; feature: human-associated habitat; material: saliva | place: China | collected 2161 ...
AATAGATTGCCCTGAATCCTATTCCACCTCTTACATTGTGGCCTTTTGTGTCATAGCCTGCATTTACTGTTACTCCAAATCTTGTGTTGTCTATTCCGATATTAAGGTCAAATTTTCCATTTCCTCTTCTATCTTCCTTTTCTCCTCTTATTCCAAACTTATCAGCATCTGTAAATCTTACTTTTGCCCTGTTGTTTACATCTCCTACTTTTCCAAGTTCGTTTTCATATGCTGCTGTCAATCCCACTGATAATTGAGTTTTTACTGCTAAAGGCTGTACATACTTGAATTCTAATCCAACTTCAGGTTTTACCGAGAAGTAGTCATTTCCTTCAACTTCCAGTCTTATTTCTCCATCATCTTCCCTTATATCATTAAATCTTCCATATTCCAGCTTCAATGATCCATAAGGTCTTAAATGTGTTCTTTCGCTCATTCTTATGTCATAACCTAAATCCGTCTTAAATGCCGCTCCATATGATGTATAATCTGATTTGGCATTAAATACTTCATCTACCACCAGGAATTTACGTTTCATTTCATTTCTTCCTACAAATACATCCCCTGCAACTGTCCATCTTAATGAACCGTTATGGTCTGTCATTGGTGACATTGTTTTAAAGATTCCTGCCTTTAACATTGTCTGATTTTCTTTTGATTTTCCTATATCCTTAAACTTGAATCTGTTCGTTACTGCCCCTGCATACCATCCTGAGCTGTTTCCAAGTTTTATTGCTTCATTTTCATGAACATAAGCTACTCCGTAAGCATCACTTGTATAGTCTATTATTCCCGCTGTATCTGTTTTATATTCATTTTTCATACCAAATACTTTGATTTTGTTATTATCTTTTGATGGATTTCTCCACTCGTTTTTAAGATATTTAAACTCTTTATCAAGCATATTTCCTGTTTCATTGATTCTCTGCTGTACATTTGCATACTGGTGACCTTTCATTTCATCTATTGCTTGTACAAATAACTTTTGTTCAATCTTGTTAAGTCCTAGTTTATTTATCTTTTTAAACAATTCTCTTTCTCTTGTTCCTTCTTTTTCAATCCCATATCTTTGTTCCAAGCCATCCATAAAATTATAGGTGTCTTTTTCTTTTGCAAATGTTGTATAAGGTCTTTTGGATAAATACAATCTTGCTATTGTCAAATCAACATTTTGAGTAGCTGTTGCTATCCAAGTTAAATTACTTGAATTCATTAAAAATTCAACTTTTCCACCTCTTGCTGAACTTACATCCCTTATTACATCATTATATGGCTTTAATATATTTTGTCCTATCTCAATATCTTTTTCAGTTGTGTACTCAGAGGCTTCAGTTCCAAATATCAAATTCACTGCTTTCAAGTTTGTTAATTTATCCAAACCTTGAATAGGATTTGTGTAATTTATTCCTGATGTATCCACATACATCCCTATTTCTGAACCTCTTGACATATTTGGCATGTTTGAAAGTCTGCTACTTAAATCCAAAGTTGTATCTCCTACTGTTAGTTTTGTTGCAGTTGGAGAAGCTATATTTGTATCAATAGCAATTGGTTTTACGGCTGTTCCATTTCTAATAACAGTTGCTGTTGATGGGCCACCACTAGGAACTATTTCTACTTTTATTTCAATTCCTTTTGCTCTTTTTGTCGTATTACTTTGACTTGCTGTATCTGTTTCTTTTGAATTATCTCCAGATACAGTTATAGTTCCTCCTTGATTGTCATAATTTTGTGTATTAACATAATAGTATCCTGTGGCATTTGGAGAATCTATAATAATTTGACCATAATTCTTAAATATAGATCCATTTAATGCAACTACTCCCTTTATTCCATCATTTGTTGCATTAGGGACACTTTTTATTGTTCCGTAATTTTCACCTGTTGCACCTTGATCTAAATACATTCCAACAGTGTTTTTTCCACTTAGATTAATTGTTCCGTAATTTTTTGCAGTAGAACCATTACCAACAGCATACATTCCTATACTTTCACTTTTTAATACATCTATTGTTCCATAATTCACGATATTTCCTGTATTTTTTAATATCTTATTCTCTTCATCATAATATCCAGCAGCCATTCCTATTCCATAAAATTTGTTTGTACTGTCTGTTCCATTCACGATTATTCTTGGTCTTATTCCTAGTCCTGTATCTCCATTTACTGCTGTTCCACCTGTACTATATATTCCAACATTTCCTATTCCTGAAGCAAAATTAATGTCAGCTAAATTTTTTATATTTCCTGCTGAATACAATCCATAATTTCCACTTCCTGTTGATACTAATTGTGTACGGTTTGTCATTGTTCCAGTTTTGTCTGAATAAGCAAATACAGAATCATTTCCTAATGTAACTGTACCATTATTAGCTATTAAATTATGTCCTACCCCCTTTATTACAAATCCATAAGAGGCATCTCCTATTGTCATAGAATTTGTACTTGTTATAGTTTGATTCGTTCCTGCTGTAAATACTCCTACTGCTTTATTTGCACCAACTGTTAATGTTCCAGCTGTCAGTGAAACATTTCCTCCTTGCGAAAAAATTCCTATACCATTATTGCCAACTGATATATTTCCATTTGTATGATTTACTCCATAACCATATAGGGCTATTGAATTATCTCCAACTAATATACTTCCTGTATTTGTAATGTTATTTACTGTTTTTACATATATTCCTACATTACCCTTAGCTAAAATACTTGCATTCCCTAATGTTATATTTCCATTATTAATTACATCAGTATTATTATCTGCAACTATTCCAAATTCAGCTGCATTAGAAGTTCCTACTATGTTACCTGTATTTGTAAAGTTTCCTCCACCATTAGCGAAAATTCCGACCATACCTGCTGTTGTATTTGTACTGTTATCTAAATTAATATTTAGATTATTAGTTGCATTTGCCCCGGAATATAAAGTAGCTATTCCACTTCCTGCTGTACTTCCAGAATATTTATAATTTAATATTTTCGCATTTCCTACTGTTGAGCTTCCTTTTGTATAAATTCCTACTCCATTATCACCAGTTTCTATACCATAGTCAGTATTTAAAGTTACATTACTGTCTTCTGCATATATTCCAAAACCATTTGTTCCAACTTTTATATCTGAATTTCCTGTACCACTTACATTAATTAATCCACCAACTCCAGAGCTGCTCTTCAATACAATTCCAACACTATTATCCCCTAAAGCTAATGATTTATTATTAGTTATAGTAACATCTGATTGAGCTACACCATTATTATTTTCTGCATAGATAGCAGTTGAATTTGCTCCTGCAATATTTATTGTACCTTCATTTACAATTTCAACTTTTCCATTTCCATAAGTTATAGCTGGTGTAGAATTTCCTTTTCCTAAGCCTGCTACTCCTGTACCACTTCCTGTAACTGTAACTGTTCCTTTATTTACAATCTTACTTCCATTAGTACCATAAAGTCCAGCACCATTATCAACTTTTACAAGACCTGTTGTATCATTTAAAATTTGTCCATAACTAACATTTATTCCAGCTACACCTGATGATGATGTCCCACCTGTTATATCGACAGTTCCTTTATTTATGTACCCAGATTCTAAGTTATTTGCTGCTCCTGCATTAGAACCCATAGAAAGTCCTTTGCCATTACCTGTAACTGTTTTTCCAGAATTTATTGTAACTAATTCTCTTTCCATTAGGATACCGTTGAATTTATCAGAAGTATCTGTTAAATCCACATTGCTATCAATAGTTAATTTCCCTTCTACTAATGTAGTTTTAAATGATTTTCCATTTGTATTTAAAGCTCCAAATTTAGGTATTGCTAAAAGTCCATTGGTAAATGTCGTTAAACCACTATTCCCTGCCCAAGTAAGATCTAGATTTTTAAATATTCCCAGATTTACCCCGTCTTTCATTAATTTAACTTTTACATTACTCATTCCTTGATATTTGTTAGTTCCACCAGTTCCAATTGTGTAATCACTATCTTCACCAGAAACAAGAATTCCATCATACATTTCTATATTTGTAGTAGCTCCATTTTTAAAAATAATTTTTCCACTATTTTCTACATGGAAAGGTGTTACAGCATCATGGTCATTTTGGGATAATCCTCTTGCTAAACTATTATCTTTATTTACAATAGTTCCTCCATTGAATTCTACTATTCCTCCATTAGTAGCAAATAATCCTCCTCCTGTACCTGTGTTGACAATATTATCTGTTCCATTCAAATAAACTTTTGCGTTTACTCCATCTGCTAATGCAGCCAATCCATTGATAGTTGCATTTCCTCCAACAGTTATTGTTCCTCCATTTTTAGTATAGGCTCCTATATTTTGATATTTTTCACTAAGTGTTATTACATTCTCATCTTGTGCTTTAATATTAGAACTTATATCCACTGTTCCTGCTTCTGCATAGGCAAGAACTGATTTATATCCTCTTGCTTCTGCATCTTTTTTCACAGTTATTTTTCCACCATCTTTTGCAAAAAAAGCTACTCCTTCTTTACTAACCATATGTAATTTTTTATCAACTATGATTTCTGTTGGTTTATTTTCTAAATCAGTTCCTGTTAATTCTGTTAATCCTGTCCCGTTAGCAGTCCATTTTCCTTCAGCATAGGTTATAATAGTTTTCGTTCCCGTATCTGCTTCCACTGTACTTATTCCATCTATTCCATCAGAAAAATCACTTTGTGTTCCTTCTTGTATATCAATGACTGTTCCATTTTTTGCTAAAAACATAAATCCATTTTTTGCATACTTTCCAAAAGTAATATTAAATTTATCAAAGTTTAAATTATGAATAGGATCTTTTTCAAGGAAGTTAAGATAAGGTTTAGTTGTACTTCCATCAATAGCATTATATCTTACACTACTTTTTGCTAAACTGTCATAATCTACTCCTTGTCTTTGTCCGGAAATAGCATATACCCCAACACTTCCATCCACTGTTGTAGATGTATATCCAACTTTATTTAGTCTTCCTGCTTCTTTTTGCACTGAGCTTGAATCAAAAGCTAATTTACTTCCTATATCAAAATATAACTCAAAATATCCTTGGTGTATTCCTTTATTATGTGCGATATTATCATTTTTTGTATTAAAGAATATTCCAACATTTTCATCCCCGTAAAATTTCATCGGTTTATCTGCTGATAATTTTATATAAGGTATATACTTATCTAAACTTCCTTCTCCTTGGTTTCCTCCATTTACATAATTTGGATATTCCCCAGCAATATATTTTGATTTATCAGGAACCCAAGTTAAAACTGAAAAGCCTATATTAGATGCTCCATCAAAAACTATTTCTCCTTTATTTTCAATTCTTAATCCTCCAGCATAATTCTTCATAGCATAAATAGTATTGTCCTTTGTTCCAACACGGATATTAGTATTTCCTGTAAGCGATGTTGAAAATTTCCCGCCACTAAAATATTTAGAATCTTGGTACGCACCATCACCTTTACCTTGTATATTAAAAACTGTGTTATTATCTTCTAATATATTTACAGTTACATCTTCCATTTTTACACTTCCACCTCTAAATGCTTCTGCATTAATGAAGGCAGCTCTATTATATAAATTAACTGTTACATTTTTTATATCAACATCTCCTACTACATGGAATGCTGCAGTTCCAGTTCCTTTTCCACTTACAAAACCAACCCCCTGAGCAGTCGGTGTATTATCTCTACCTCTAACATAGTATGTTCCACCTGTTATTTTATTTCCAGGTCTTCCTGACCACCTACCATCATATGAGTTAATTATAGTTTGATGTCTTTTATCATAATCTCTACTTGAAACAAAATTTGTAGCATTATAAACTGTTGTATCCTGTGAAGCTCCTGAAAATCCAGAACCTTCAAATGCTGTCCCATCTGGTTTTACTCCTGACCAAAATACTCCTCCAGTAATATCGATATTCTGCATCATTGGACGACGTGCTTCTTTCCATACAGGTCTACTTTCATCATTAATCTGAGCTGCCGCTATTGATACTCCCTCTAACCATCCCCAAAAAAAATCTGAAAATGGACTTGCATTTGGATTTACTATACTAATATCCATATCTGGTGCTTTCACACTTGATATTTCTATGGCTTTTGGTGAGTTCAATGTTAAACCCAGTGCTCGTGAATTAGGTGCTGTTACTGTTGGCAACTGTAACTTAGGTGGTTCTTTATCTATTAAATTCGGTCTTATAGCTGCATTTACTATTATTTTAGATTTTTCTTCTTCTTCTATTAATAAGTCTGTTAATTCATATTTTACACTTGAACTTGGAGCCTCACTTGCAGGATATAAAAATCTTTTCATTGTGTTATCTCTTCGAAGATTATAAATTTCAGATTTTTTATCTCCTCTTCCTTTATAAGTTCCTCCCCATTTGTTGAAAAATCCGTTAGCCCCAAATTGCCAGCTGCTCCAAGGAGCTTTTACTACATGGTCTCCCTGCTCCATGAGCTTAACTAGTTCAAGATTTGTATTCTTCAGTAGTTTATTATTTTCTTTTCTTGCTTCCTTTATAAGAACATTAAAATCCTTTATATCTGTGGAAAGTATCTGCTTCTGATTTTCTATATTTCCATCTTTTTCAGCTGAAAACAGATTACTTGAAACACTTACTGCACCTGTAATTAAAAATGTAATCAATGCTGAATCTGTATATTTAAATCCTTTACATTTTTTTGCAAATGCACATAAACCCTTTCTTATTCCTCTTAAATTGTTTGTCATCTTCAATTTCTCTCCTTTTCATAGACCTTAGAATATTTAAACTTATATAACTTAAGTGGCTATGATAACTACTTTTCCTACTGTTACCTTCATATTATGTACTAAATATAATTTTAAAGTTTCCTTAGTTTAGTCATTTAATTCCGTTATAATTATATCTCAAAAATGAAATTTTTTCAATCGTTTCATTAAAAAAAAATTAACTTTTTTCTTTGAAAACACTTAGACATCGCAACAAAAGTACGGTACAGAAGTTTTTGAAATTGAAAATAATTAGGCTCTTTGTCAGAAGTGGGAGTAAAAAAACAAAAAAAAATCCAATAATCTCAAATAGCTTATAAAGCTTTATATTTAAAGATTACCGGATTTTCCTATTTTCATTTCTAGTATGTGTGTTCCACTTTTATTTCCTATTATTCACTCAATATTTTTCCCAATCTCAAATCTGTTCTCATTCTCTGAATTACATTATCCATTTCTTCAAGCTTTGAAAGTATTTTTTTCTCTTCCTCACTTGTTTCAATGATTTTAGCAATTCCACCATTTTTTATTATAATACGTTTATTTGCAATCAGTGCAAGCGTAGGATCGTGAGTTGCCATAAGAACTATCTTGTCAGATGAAACAAGCAGATCAAGTGCTTTTTTTCTGTCAATTCCTGCATTTTCTATTTCATCTATCAGAACGATTGGCGAAGAACTCAATATAGCTGTATCAGCTATCATTAGTGCCCTTGACTGACCACCGCTCAGTGCAGTAACAGGCGTATCAAGTCTGAACTGCTCTCCTGCCAGATTATTTGCTTCTTCTATTATTTTAGCTGTAACTTCCTCTATATTTTCAATCATTCTACTTTTTGCATGCAGTTCCAGAAATTCCTTTACTGATAAATCCATGACAAAGTTCATATTCTGTGACAGTTGGGCAACTAATTTATTATTTGAGGAAAAACGCCATTTTTTATCAGGAAGTTCTCCATTTATAAGAATTTCCCTCTTTGTAGGTGTATCCCTCTGTGCTGTCCATTCAATATCTGCAAGTAATCTTGATTTTCCTGATCCTGTAGGCCCTACTATTGAAATTATTTCCGACTTGTTTATATCAAGCCTGTCAAATCCTTCAGGATTTCCTGACTTGTCATGTCCTGCAAGTATTGTCAATACTTCTACACCTTTCTCCTCTTCCATTCCAAGAAAAGCCTTCATTTGTTCTATATATTCTGAAAGCCCTCTTTTCAGAAGTTCCTTATCAAGAGCCATATCCTCAACTTCTTCTTCAGTAAATTTATCCAGAAATTCAGCAAAAGTTTTATCTTCATGCCCTGCCACTTCTATTGCATTTTCACTGAAAAAAGCTTCCGCAAAAGGATATTTAGCCAAAAGTTCTTCTATTTTCATACCTTCTATTAAATTCTTATTCATTACTGTTACCACCTAAATTCATTTTTCTGACATTTCCCATCTGATATTTTTCTCCGATTCTTGTTTCTCCTAAGCAATATGAACATAATGCTGAAGGCATAGGAAATCTAAGCTGTTTTCCCTGAACTGTATCAATTTCCTTTTCCTTTTCATAAAGAAGTGTACTCAGCTCATATGCTCCCTGTCCTGTAAGCCCGTTCACATGCATTGTTACAGCTGTAGGATTTACAGAATTTACCCTTGAGGCAAATACTTCCCTTTCAGCCTGTGAAACTATATCTCCTTTTGTTATAATTACAATATCCGCAGACTTAAGCATTGGTCCTATTTTTTTAGGTGTATTTATTCCTGAAAGGTTGTCTATGACACATACTCCCTTTATTTCCTTAATATATGGCGAACATCTGTTGCAAAGTCCTGCCGATTCAGTAATAAGCATTGAAAGTCCCAGACTTCTTCCCCACTGCACAACCTCTTCAATGTTTGACACAAAAAAGTGATCCGGACACAATGCTCCTGATAATCCTTTTTTCACAGGAATTCCTGCTTTTTCATATAATATATCATCATCTGTATAAAGACAGTCAAATTTTACAACTCCAACTGATATTCCCTGCTGTTTCAATGCATCAACAGTTTTAAGTATAACACTTGTCTTTCCTGATGATGGTGGCCCTGAAAATACTACTAAATTCATAATTTTTCCTTTCTGTTACTTTTTCTCTCATAATCTCTTTTATTTTAAATACGAAGTTATTTCTTCCCTGTTTATTATTCTATATCCTATTTATATTTGTCTATATTCTATCTACATTCTATCTACATTCTATAATTCCATTATTGCATCATTGAATTCTTTTTCGCACTGTCTTACAAGTCCTCCAACATCATTGTTATGGATAAAGTCCCAACCAATCCATTTAAATGTCTGGTTTTCATCCAGATGGTTATCAACGTTAGGATTTGTTGAAGGGAATTTTCCGCTCGCTGAAAACAGTGTTCCTATTTTTTCAGACATGAAAAAGTCAATAAACGGCTTTATTTTATCCTGTTTTGCCTTTTTCGTAATCATAAATATTGGACTTAACAATGCTCCATCCTTAGGCCATACTGCCTGAAGATCACTCGCTCCCATAAGCATCTGTGTAAAGAAATAAGGAATTATGCTTACTGCCGGAGCATCCTTGCTTTTTCCTTTTGCCTTTACCATTTGTGCCGGGTGCAGATTCTTCTTATATGATCTTGCCAGATTTTTAATTCCTTCTGAACCGAATTCCTTGTATATGTTTATAACAAGGGCATTAAATAAATCAAGGTCATTCATTGGCAATGCTACTGAATCTTCAAATTCCTCGCTTAAAATGTCAGCCCATGTTTCAGGCACCTTTCTATCTCCAAGAACTCCTTTATTTACAAGAAATACTGCAGGTACAACTCCCATTATTGCATATCTTTTCTTAGGATCCCTCAAATCAATCCTGTCATTACAGAAATCCTTGTTCATTTCATCAAGGTATGTTTCAAATATTCCCTCATCCATGAAATGACCCATAAGATCCTTATCGAAAAACAGCTCAAAACCTGCTGAAAGAAGGACATCTGATACTTTATCTGCATCTCCTGTCTTTACTTTGTCAACTACCCAGTCAAGCCCCAGGTTTGCTGACTGAAGTTCATATGCTATTTTATAGTCATTTTTTGCATTCTGGTCATCCACCCATTCCTTTATTCCTTCCAACAAAGGTATTCTTATAGGGCAAGGCAGCACACCTTCTATTAAAATATCTCCTGTCGCATCCTTCTTGCTTTCTGCAAGTGAAATATCCATTGCACTATCTTTTTCCAGAAATGCAACAAGTCTTTCTTCAAACAGTTCAGGATTTATTTTTTTTGACTTCAATGCCATATCTATTCTTATTGTTTTCCCCATTGTATCAAACATCTGCTTGTTCTTAAACTGTTCAAATCCATTTGCCACCAGGAAGTCCATTGCTTCAGGATATTTTTCCACCAGCTGGCTAAATGTATCGGTTAAGCTAAAAAATTTATTCATAATTTTCTCCTTCTGTTAATCTCTTTTTATAGTCATATTTTTCTTTTCTTATATTTTGATTGTTAAATTATATCATATAAATAGAAAAAATATGTAACCTCAGTTACAATTTTTCAATTTTTTTCATCTTATTTTTAAAATATAACTTTTTACAAAACAATCATTCCTTCAAGCCTTGAATTTTGTAGGCTGACTTTTATCAATTGACTTTATCTTCCCTTTTTTGATATAATATAACAAACGTTATTATATATTTAGGAGAGGAATTCAATGTTAGGAAAATCTGTAAGAAATATCTTATCTGAAATTATTCAGTGTATAGTTTCAAATATTTTCAGTCCGTTTATTCGGAAAAATCCTTTAACTGTTTTCATTAACGGTCATTTTGTGTACCTCGAAAATATATGTTCAATTTATAACCAGAATAAGAAAATTCTATCAAATAAAAGTGATGTATTTTTTCAGTTTCTTGACAGATATATTTCAAATATGGAATTTGACCTGTCTTTTCTTGAAAAAATGGACATCGAGCTTTTAATCAAAAAATTTGAACAGCTTTGTGCCAACAGTTATATTAATTTTATGACAAATGATATAAGAAAAAAGGTTATCGAAAGTTTTAAGAAATTTATAAATGGTATGATTTACATACATGTGTCATTTTCAAGCATTATGCTGAATTATACTTCTTTTTCATCAAATATACGGATTGTGAGGGCTCCTCCTGTTTATTGCAGTTTCATTTAACCCAATAAATAATAAAGAGAGGAAAAATAATATGAGAGAATTAAAAGGAATTAAAATAGGAAAACATTACATTGAAAAGCCCATTATACAAGGTGGAATGGGAGTAGGAATAAGCTGGGACCAGCTTGCAGGAAATGTATCTAAAAATGGTGGATTAGGAACAATAAGTGCAATATGTACAGGATATTACCAGAATATGAAGTTTGTTAAAAAACAAGTGGAAGGAAGACCGTTAGGAACTGAAAATGCTTACAGCAGGGAAGCTTTATTTGAAATTTTCAAAAATGCGAGACAGATATGTGGTGACAAACCTCTTGCATGTAACATTCTTCATGCAATAAATGATTATGAAAGAGTTGTTACTGACGCTCTTGAAGCAGGTGCAAATATTATTGTTACAGGTGCCGGGCTGCCTCTTGAACTTCCAAGGCTTACTGAAAATTATCCTGATGTTGAAATAGTACCTATCGTTTCATCTGCAAGGGCACTAAAAATAATATGTAAAAAATGGAAGGCTGCCGGAAGAACTCCTGGAGCTGTTATTGTGGAAGGTCCAAAAAGTGGAGGGCATCAAGGTGCAAAATATGATGAACTGTTTGCTCCTGAACATCAGCTTGAAGCTATTTTACCTCCTATAAAGGAAGAAAGAGATAAATGGGGTGATTTCCCAATAATCGCCGCTGGAGGTATATGGGACAGAAATGATATTGAAAAAATAATGGATTTAGGGGCTGATGCAGTTCAGCTGGGAACAAGATTCATTGGAACTCACGAATGTGATGCAAGTCCTGTACTTAAACAGGTTTTACTTGATTCAAAGGAAGAAGATATTGTTATTGTAAGCTCTCCGGTAGGATATCCTGGAAGGGCGGTAAAAACAAACTTGATAAAAACTTTAGAACCGGATACAAAAAAGATAAAATGTATCAGTAACTGTATTTTTCCTTGTAATAGGGGAGAAGGGGCAAGAAGGGTCGGTTACTGTATTGCAGACAGTCTTGGGGATGCATATCTTGGAAGACTGCAATCAGGGCTTTTTTTCTCAGGTGCAAACGGATACAAGCTTAAGGAAATTGTCCATGTAAAAGATCTGATTGATGAACTTATGACTGATGTAAAATAAAAAAATTTATAATATCAAATGAATATTTAAAATTAATGGAGTATATCTTATTTCTAATTCAGAAAAATATTGAAATATCAGCAGATAAAACTGGAAGTAACAAATTAATTTTAGAAAAAACACCTTGTAAAAGAGGAGAAGTCTTTACAGTAGATTTTGGTTTTGGAATCGGTTCAGAATTCAGATATCAACACTATTGTACTGTTATTTCAGTAAATAGAAATATAGCAATTGTAATCCCTTTTACATCAAAGTCAAATTATGGAATAAATTTAGGAATAATTCAAGACTTACAATCACAAAAAAATCACAAAAATTAGAAACTTATGCTTTAGTTCATTCTATAAGAAGTATAAGCCGTGCAAGATTATTTAGACCACGAATAAATGGAAAAAGAAAATATATTAAGCTATCTAAAAGTCAAATGGACTTATTAGATAATGAAATCAAAAAATTGTTGACAAAGTTATAAACGTATATTATAATTTATATATAAATTAAGAGTCCTTAGCGACAATGACTTACAGATTGAAAGCCCTTAGCGGTAATATTCAAAGGACTATCTCATGAAATTAATTTTATGAG
>ERZ773233.1697-NODE-1697-length-12669-cov-3.834866_pt1 | contig 12669 bp, 9 predicted proteins | sample MGYA00580991_ERZ773233 | MGnify/ENA primary metagenome ERZ773233 (study PRJEB29015, sample SAMEA2738178) | human oral metagenome | biome: human oral; feature: human-associated habitat; material: saliva | place: China | collected 2161 ...
AACGTGAAGGCATGCCCCACATGGTCATTGATGGAGTGACCCTGTACGATAAACACAAAGTCGCTCAATGGTTACAACAATATGAAAGGTGAGAAATATGGATTACGGTGATGATTATTACTTAATACCTAAAGTATTATTCCAAGACGATTTCTATAAGGATTTGGTACCCCTTGATGTTATTGTCTATTCTGTGCTAAGAAACAAACAAGAAGAGGCAATAGAAACTGAGGCTGAACCTATTAAAAACACATCGGAGACGACAGAAGAAGAGCCTATTCCACTTGTTGAAACACAACCAGAGAACATTGCAGAAGAACCTACTGTTACGGCAGAAATGCCGGTTGCAACAGAACAAAAACTGGAAGATGCAAACCAAACAAAACCAGAAAATATTGCAGAAGAACCTATTGCAACACCAGAAACGCCGGTTGCAACAGAACAAAAACTGGAAAGTGCAAACCAAACACAACCAGAAAATATTGTAAAAGAGCCTATTGCAACACCAGAAACGCCAGTTGCAACAGAGCAAAAGCAAGAAGATAGAACGGAAAAACCAAAGAAAATTAATTGGTTAATGTGGTCTGCTATAGGCTTTTTCGTAATAGCTATTATGTATTTCTTCGGCTATAAGTTTGGAAAAGACGCAGCACTTCGCGACAATACCGTAGCAGTTAGTGCTCAACCAAAGAGCAAACCCACCGCAAAAGCTAAACAAACAAAACAGCATTCCTCTGCAAAAGTAGCCCAAACAACAACAAAGCAGATTCAACCCACTCCAAAACAAGTACAATCGCCCATCGACGATACTGAAAAGTTTAAACAGCTCAGCAACGATAAACGTATCAGATATGGTGCTTACGACATCATTGGCATAGAAAAGGTAGTGGTTTTAAAGAAGGGTCAAACTATGCAATCGTATAGCAGGAAGGCTCTTGGTCCAGATATGGTAGCCTATTTCCAAGTGTTAAACAATGCCACAACTATGGCAGCAGGCGACACTATGAAGGTACCAAAGGTAGAATTGCGCCCACAATATCGTTCAAAATAAATCGACTTTTTTCATAATTAGTAATTTTTATTTGTCTGTGCGTAGCTTCTTACGAGGCTGCGCACATTTTGTTTTATAGCATACAACAGCAGTATGTATAGAGGCATAATTAAAAGTGTTTTACACCTGTTTTATATACAAATAGCAATAAACTAACGAATATATCGCCTAACGCTACAAACACTGTGTAGCATTGCAACAAAATATGTTTAGGCTTAATTATCAATTTAGAATAAACATCTTTCTACCATTAATATATAGAGCCATAAAGCTGGTAGTTTTCTATGATGTCTAATTTAAAAATAACAGATATCTAAAACGAACGTTACAGATATCTGAGACGGGCGTTACAGATATCTGAAACGAAGGTAGTAGATATCTGAGACAAAAATAACATAAACATCTTAGTAATTTTTCTAAACACTTGGAATGGCACACATCATTTATGCGCAATCAGTAAATTTTGTTTATAGTCTCTCCCATACTTTCTATTTAGCCATATCAAACACCGTTTACTGTGTCTACACACGCATATATATAGAAAAAGCGGCTACCCTCTCAGGCTGCCGCTTCTTAAACCTTTAATAGGTATTAGTGGATTTAAGGTAAAAAAGATTGTTTTCAGGATAACGATGACAAAGTTATGTAAATAAATCGGTTGTACCAAACGTTTCTATTGTTTTTTTACTGTTTTTTTTCTGTGTACGCTAACATAATCAATGCTTTTACAATATAGATACTTTTCTTATGCAAAACAGTCCCCATTCTTGTTTGTTTTTAACGCCAACACCAGACAATTGCGGGGAGAATGCGGGCACGATAAATCGGCCCCTACGCCTAACGGTGTGCACGTGGATACATATTGCACACAATAAATACACACAACGGTGCGCACGTGGATAGATATTATAATACACACACCATAATGCGTACCAAATGCAAAACACATTTAGCAAAGAACATTCCGTGAGGCGTATCAAACACAAAACACATTTAGCAGAGAACATTATAAGATATGTAAACACCCCTGCCTATTGTGCACCAACTTGTGTTTTTATTCGTCATCGTCTGTACGGTCTGCCTGCAATCTATAATACGACAGAGCTAAAGCAGCCGCCCCCATTACGAGCAGAAATCCTATTACTTCCCACGAAGTGTCTTGCATTCCAACATACCAGAACACGGCTCGTGGAATAAAAATTAAGCTTATAATAATAACAATAGCAAGTATTAGCAAACCAGCAAAGAACGAAAGGAAGGGGAAATAGACTGACACGGCAAAGAAAAACGACATGATAAAGAAAACGAAGGGCAACGTATAGCTTCCTGGGAATGGTTCCAAGCCTACTTCCCACGGTGCCGGCTGATACGTCGGTGTAGCAACAAAAATATCGAGCAGATGGGTTACAAACAAGAAAAAGAAGAATGGCAAAAGCATAAAAATTATCCAACGCACCACCCATTCGCCCCAAACAGGCACGCGCAACACTGGTATTTCGTATTTACGACTCATACCAAACGAAGCTGCAATGCAGCAAACAAGTATAAATAGTGGGTAGATTACATATATAACCGAGCCGCCTCCGCCGTTTCCGGTGGGCGAACCAAAGCCACGAAATGCAGCGGTTACCATCTCTACCAACACCATTGGTATCAAAATCGCTATTGCTGTGTTGCGTCTTTTCTTCTTTGTTGCAGCCCATAAGGCTCTTGCGTAAGCTACTATATTTACATGTGCACGTCTATTACAATTTCTTTCCATAAGGCTTTGCTATTTTTATCATTGGTTCGGTGTCGTATCCGAATGTTATATCTCCTCGTTTCTTTTCTGACACTTCTATTGTTTTATACGACTCGCGTGTGAAAAACGGCAGGTTTCCCTTACCTGTCAGCAGCAGCGTATCTACCTTGCACTGTTCGTCGTAGTAGTCTGTTTCGCCGTCAAGGTCTATGCGCATGTTCCTGATATGGGCTTTTCCAAGATCCATTTTGTAGGTAACCCACTGTGTCCAGAACTCGCCTAACTCCGTTTTGCCATAGAAACGAAGGAAGGTATTGTAGGCAGCTGTGAAGTAGAGCGATGGTAAATGTGCATCAATCAGATAGAAACAGAATCCCGGACTATCGGTTCTGATGGCACAGAAGTCTTTCATCACCGTCATATAAACAAAGATAGTGTAGGTGTCTTCCTGCTCTACCATATCTATAAGTCGGTCGTTAGAGCTGTTTGTTTTCCAGCCCGTAAGCAATTGTTCATCGAAATTGGTGTAAGTATGAATCAGCCTATGCTTCCTGGTGTCAAGTACCTCTCCATCTTGAGTAGCCTTTCCGTAGAGTACATCGCCATTTTTTGTTATCTGCACCAAATCTTTTGGATATTTAATACAGCATTTGTTAGGGTCGTCAGTAAACGATATTGCCACGACAAACGAAACATCCGGCATATCGCGAAACCACAATTCTTTTGTACCAGTAATACGACTAATGGTATAATTGTCTACATTTACGTTTACACGTTTGGCTTCATCTTCAGCCATTTGATAGTCGTAGGGGGGTGGCCCTTGTGGTGCGTTTATGCCTATTTGCACTAATCCAAGAATAAGCAGTGCCAAATAGATTACTCCTAAGATATAAGCTTTAGTCTTCATATAGGTTTCTATTTATTTTTTTCTATTGTTTTTACGAAGTCTACCAACCAGATGTGTTATGTTTCAGCAATGGAATATTGTATGACTTTGAAAAGCAACAGGGGTACAATCTGTGTCTTGGCAGATTGTACCCCTGTTATTATATTCTTATGTGTTTTTTACATCTACTCTCTTTGTTGGAGCTTGCTCTTTATTGCGGCGATTCACTACGGTTACTACGGCTTGCGCCAAATTTAAGAAAGCCTGCCCTGTTACACTATCTACATTCACTGCCGATGGCTCGCCTTTATCGCCATTTTCGCAAATGCTCTGCACTAGTGGTATCTGCGCCAGAAGTGGGCAACCCATCTCTTTTGCCAATTGTTTAGCACCTTCTTTGCCAAATATATAGTATTTATTATCGGGCAATTCAGCTGGCGTAAAGTAAGCCATATTTTCCACCAATCCCAGTATTGGCACATTCACCTTGTCGTTTCTATACATATCAATGCCTTTTTTAGCATCGGCAAGTGCTACACTCTGCGGTGTAGACACTATTACTGCACCCGTAATAGCCAATGTTTGCAACAATGTTAGGTGTATATCGCTTGTTCCTGGTGGAGTGTCAAGTATAAAATAGTCTAATTCGCCCCAATCGGCATCGGCTATTAGCTGCTTCAGGGCATTGCACGCCATACTGCCACGCCATAATGTTGCTGTATCTGGATTAACGAAAAAACCAATGGAAAGTAGTTTCACTCCATATTTTTCTACGGGTTCTATAAGTTGTCTGCCATTTTTTTCTATGGCGTATGGTCGTTCCTCTTCAACTCCAAACATCTTTGGCATACTTGGACCGAACACGTCAGTGTCTAACAGTCCCACTTTATAGCCTAAGCGCGCTAATGCTATGGCGAGGTTTGCCGATACGGTGCTCTTGCCCACTCCGCCTTTTCCTGAACTAACGGCTATTACATTCTTTACTTGTGGCAGAAGTTTTTCTACTTCGGGGCGTGGTGCCGATTTGTATTCGGTGTTAATTTGTACCTCCACATCTTTGCCTACAGAATAGTGTATTTGTGCTTCGGCTGCCTTTATAGTAGACTTTAAGAAGGGATCGGTGTCTCGTGGAAACACCAAAGTAAAGCTCACCTTATTTCCGTCAATGCGTATATCATCGGCAAGCATTTCGCTTGCTATAATGTTTTTCTTTGTTCCCGGATACATTACCTGCTCTAATGCATCGGTAATGAGTTTTGGATATAATTCCATATTTGTTTGTTTATATTGTATAGTGCTTGCAAAGATACAGAAAAAAAATTGAAGTTGCAAAGAGATATTTGGCTTCAATAGAAAAGAGACAAACAATTTGTAAGCATCTCTCACTGTGTTTACTCGCAAAGTGCACAAAGTGTATATAATGTTATATAAAATTAGGGGTGTATTTAGTGGCTTTTGTTTTAGATATCTGTAACGATTGTTTCAGACGTCTGTGGCAATTGTTTCAGTCGTCTGTGGCGATTGTTTTAGATATCTATGGATTGCGCTTTGTATATCTATGGATATACAACGGTAGATTTAATAAGAAACTGCAATGTTTATGTTTTTATACTATTACACATTAGAGGGGTTTATTTTGCTGTGCATTAGGTATGTTTTTATGCGGCAATGCAGCGGTAAGGTTTATAGCAATTATGTTTTACTATATATAATAAGGTGTTCTGGAGAATATTAATATTCTGCAGAACACCTTACTATATTATGGTTTATGGTGGTTTTTATATGTTGTTGGGTTTATTTTGCGGTTTCTCTTCGCTCTCTAATCACCTTTATTTGTCGCAACAAGTCGTTGTAGTGCAGCAAGTTGATGCCAGAACTTTGTGCAGCTTGTTGTTTGCAGAAAGTCTCCACTTTAGCCATTTGCTGTTCCATATAGAGCATAACATCAGAGTTAGAAGCTCGGTCGGCAGCAGTTGGTTTCTCTGTTTTCACTGGATTTAGCAATTCTTTTTTCACTGGATTTAGCAATACATTTAGCTGTTCTAAATATGTGCGCTCCAACAATCGCCGTGTAGCATTCTTCGTCTCGTTCGTTGCCGTTAGTGGTTTCCAAACGGCTTGGAACACATCGTTCAGATAGTCGGCAAACTGGTATGCGCCCTTTGCTTGTTGGTCTTTATACATCTTGTCGAGAAGTGCTCCGTTCATTAATACCTTTAGCACCCTACTTTGTTGTGCATTTATGTCGGCAATTATGTCTGTTCCAGCAACATCGGTCATAGTAGTAGGATATAGCCACAGCGGAGCATCGAAGAGCTGTTTGGAGATATATGCTACGGCATCGCGTCCCTTTTGTGCTGGTGCCACTTCGTAAGGTTTCTGTCCTGGCATATTGTTAAGGTAGCGTCCGCCCACGTTTTTCAGCACGTGGTTAGTGTAGCGGTTAAATTGCGACAAAACACTTTGCCACATTTCAATGCGGTCTTTATACTGGTCGTTAGGTTGCTTGGTCCACTCTGGCAATGCAACAATAATGCGTTTTAAGTTCTTTATGCCATATTCGCTAGCTCTAACATTATCGTCTCCTAAATCTTCTGTTTGCGCACGAGGGTCCTCATTGCGTCCTTCTCCACCAAACCATAGGCGTGGGTTTTTAGCAAGAATAGCCGTTGTTTCGTCCATCAGCTTATTCTTTTCTTGCATTTCGTCTTTAAATTCAGGTCTATATTGGTATCCCCACTTTATCGCCCACTTATCGTAGTCGTTTATTCGTGGAAAGAGTCCGCGTTCAGAAATTCCGTCTTCTGGTTGCGCAACATAGTTAAAGCGAGCATAGTCCATAATGCTGGCAGTGTGTCCGTGCTGTTCCACCCATTTTTTATCGCGTAGTTTTTCTACAGGTGTAGCGTGGCTTGCTCCCATATTGTGTCGCAAACCAAGCGTGTGTCCCACTTCGTGGCTCGATACAAATCGTATTAGTTCGCCCATTAAGCGGTCGTCCATTTTCATAGTTTGCGCTCTTTTGTCTAATGGTCCGCACTGTGTCATATACCATTTTGTAAGTAAATTCATTACGTTATGATACCAACAGATGTGACTTTCTATAATTTCGCCACTGCGTGGGTCTACAATTCGTGGACCGTAAGCATTTTCTATTTCGGCAGGTAAATATCGGAGTACATTAAATCGTGCATCGTCTACACTCATAGTAGAGTCGTTCGGGAAGTCTTTTGCCAATATTGCATTCTTAAAACCAGCCGCTTCGAATGCAACATTCCAGTCTTCAATGCCTTTTTTTAGATAGGGCACCCACTTTTTAGGCGTAGCTGGGTCAATGTAGAACACAATGGGTTTAATGGGTTCTGTGAGCTGTCCGTTGCGGTAACGTCGTGGGTCTTTAGGTTCTAAACGGAAGCGCGAAATAAACTGTTCGCGGTCTGTTTTAGTCTGTTCATCGCTAAATATAGTATATCTATTGGTGAAATAGCCCACACGAGAGTCCCAAATACGCTTTCGCATAGGCACCTTCGGTAGCAAAACCATACTGGTATTCAGGCTAATAGTAATCGATTCTGTATACGAAGCCGGTGTAGACGATGGAGTACTGTTATAGGTACGTGTAGTAGCCACTTCTATATTAATAGGGTAAACCTTCATGGTATCTATAAAAGTGCGGTCGGGTTGCAATGCGCCAAGCTTTAGTTGCTTTGCACTATTGGCAGATATGCTTACCACTCCGTTATCTTTCGCAAATAGTGGAGTAACATCTATGAGCTGTGCACCAGTAGTTTTGTTGCGTCCAATAATTTTGAACGAAGCTATAATAGGGTCTACTGTCGATGCTTTTAACGTTTTTGAGATACGACTGTTGGGGTCGGCTTCTTGCGAAAGAACGTAGGCGCGAAGCAACATTGTTTTGGCATTGCGTTGCTCAAAATACAGCGTTTGCTGGTTAATAGCTTCGCCAGAAAACTTACCAAAGCTTTGTGGCACACCTGTAAAACGTGTTACAGCCAATATATAGCGTCCAAGAAGAGAATCAGCAATTTCGAAATACCACTTATCATCTATGTGCCTTATAGTGAAAAGTCCATCTTGCACGCTACCAGTACGTTTAATAAGCTGGTCGTAAGGCAGTTCTTTCTCTTTGTCTTTCGCTGCTTTCTCTGTTCCGTTCAAATTATTCTCTTTTTGTTTTACAGCAGTAGTTTTCTCGTCAGTAGAGTCTTTTACATTGCTGTAAATGGTTCTGTTGCTAGCAATTGAAACGCCGGCAATCATACAGAATGCTATAAGGCAAGTCGCCATTTGTCTATTAATCATCATAATACGATTTATTGTTATTTGAGCGAACAAAGATAGACAAAAAGCTACAAACTGCAAAATAGATTGATAGACTTTACAGAGGAGGATATGGATAAGGATGTATTCTTCCCATTTGCAGGGTCTTATCAGATGTATTACGATTGCGATCCACGCTTAGATAAACCAGGAAGTCAGATGTTATATTGGACATCTACTGGTACTAACGCTACTCAGGCTGTTGCTTTCACCGCTTATTATAACTATAATGGCTGTGTAGGCTTACCAACCGTTAGCACTTACAACAACCAGAGAAATCCAAAACACAATATGTATAGCATTCGTCCTATTTTTATAGGCGAACAACAGAAGTATAAAAAATAAAAGGGTTGGGGTTTATAAGAGAGATACATTTAATTCTTTCATAACTTGATTAGGAGAAGACCAGCGAAATTACGACAGTTGGTCTTCTCTTTTTTTATAGCTGTTATATAGGTTTATTGGTTTTATCCAAAACGTGTTTAGCTGCATTCATTCCGCCAAACATATATAATGCAAAATGTGTTTAAGAGCATCCATTCCGCAAAACGTGGTTAATGCGAAATGTGTTTAGCAGCGAACATTCCGTAGGCGTAGGGGCCGATTTATCGTGCCCGATTCCACGTAATTCCACGAAATAATGTTGCATATTTCCACTGTTGGTATCGCAATTCATACCCAATTTTTGTAATTTTTAAATGCTTACAGCACCTTGAATTTGGCAAATTTCAACAGCAATTGTTTCCTTCCTGCATTGCGAAACGTTACGGTTGCTTTGGTGTTTTCGCCACTTCCTTCAATTGCTTCTACCACACCAATACCGAAACGGAGGTGTTCTATGGTTGCGCCAACAGATAACTGGTTGGCTGAAACTGTGCCAAATGTTGTAGAAGAGCCTGTTGACGACTGCACAGAATTGCCACCAACGCCAGCAGATAGGGTAGATGTTTCGGTTTGTCTGCCACCGTTTGATATAGCTGCCGATAGTCTTTTAAAGTTTCCTCCCTCGCTTATCAGTCGTTGTTTTGTGCGTTCCGATAGCGGATTTACTGCACGTTCGGGCATTCGTGGGGCTGTAATTTTGGGACGAGGGTCAGCCTTAAACTGTGTAGCCACAGGGTTTGCGTTTTGCCATCGGCTATCTTTTGCAGGCTCGTCCCACGGCATACGGTTGCCAATACCACCAAATGGCAGGTTCTCAGCGTCTATATAAGCAGGGTCAATGTCCTTTAAAAAGCGGCTAGGATTATTGAATTGCATGGAACCAAAGTGATAACGGTTCTTCGCATTGGTGAGATAGCAAAGCTGTTCTGCCCTTGTTATAGCTACATATAGTAGTCGGCGTTCCTCTTCAAGCTCTTTTCGCGAACTGGCAGCTATGGCATTGGGGAATATATTCTCCTCTAATCCCACCACAAACACTACTGGAAACTCCAAACCTTTGGCAGCATGGATAGTCATAAGCGACACTTTGGGGCTACCATCGTCCGCCTTATCCAAGTCGGAATAGAGTGCAACCTCTTGCAAAAAGTCGGTTAAGAAGGTTTCATCTTCCCTTCCTTCCTCTCTTCTTTCGTCTACAAAGGCTTGCATTCCTGCCAAAAGTTCTTCCAAATTCTCACGTCTTGCAATGTCATCGGGCGATGTTCCCTGTGCCAAATCAGCCCAGATGCCACTTTGTTTTATTATTTCTGTTCCCAAAGAGTATGCATCTGTCATTGCCAATTGGCGTATAAAGTTGCTAATAAGCTCTACAAACGCAGTTAGTTTTGTGGTTGTTCCCTTATTAACATCTAAGTTATAGGTTGGCGGATTGGTGATAACGTCCCACAAACTTGCCCCTTTTGCATTGGCACATTCTATTATTTTTTGTAGCGTAGTGCCTCCGATGCCTCGTGTTGGATAGTTTATGATGCGTTTAAATGCCTCTTCATCGTTCGGGTTAGCCACCAAACGGAAGTAGGCTATAATGTCTTTTATCTCTTTTCGTTGGTAGAACGACAGTCCGCCAAATATCTTATATGGTATTGAAGCCTTACGCAATTCGTCTTCAAAGCTACGACTTTGTGCGTTGGTTCTGTACAAAATGGCAAAGCAATTGTATTGAAATGCTTTTGTGCTGTGTAGTTTTTTAATTTCTTTTACCACCACCATAGCTTCCTCTTTATCGCTATAGCACGAGTGATAGCTTATTTTTGAGCCTTCGCTTTCCTTAGAATAAACCTCCTTTGGAATTTGTTTTACGTTGTGTTTCATAAGCGAATTGGCTGCTTCTACTATCTTTTGGGTAGACCGATAGTTGCGTTCGAGCTTGAAAACCTGTACGTTATCGAACTTTTTTTGGTAGTCTAATATGTTGTCTATGTTGGCTCCTCTAAACGAATAGATGCTTTGATAGTCGTCGCCCACCACACAAACACGTTGGTGTTTTACGGTTAGTAGTTTAACAATAGCCACTTGTACAGAGTTGGTATCTTGGTATTCGTCTACCAAAATATACTGAAAGCGGTCGGCATACTTATTGCGAATGTCGGCATTTTCGTTGAGAAGGCGAAACGTATTCACCAAAATATCGTCGAAATCCATAGCATTCGCTTGTCGGCAACGTGCTTGATACACTGTATAAATGCGTGTAACAGCTTGCAGTTTTGCCCCTCTTAAACCACTTTGTCCGCCATAGCTACTACCAAAAGCATCGGGACCGATGAGCTGATTCTTAGCCATCGATATAATATTGTGTACTGTAGAAGGCTTATAATCCTTATCGTTCAGTCCCAAAGTCTTAATAATCGACTTTAGAAGCGACCGCGAATCGGTTTCATCGTATATGGTAAAGTTGCTGTTATAGCCTATATGTTGTGCCTCTGCTCTAAGAATGCGAGAGAAAACAGAGTGGAATGTGCCCATATAAAGCTGACTGGCTTGTTCCTGATTTACCAGCTTTGCAATGCGTTCTTTCATTTCTCGTGCAGCTTTATTAGTGAAGGTGAGTGCTAAAATGCGGTAGGGCAGCACACCATACATTATTAAATAGGCTATTTTATAGGTGAGAACGCGTGTTTTTCCCGAGCCTGCGCCAGCCACAACCAGCGATGGTCCGTTGCAATATTCTACTGCTTCGCGTTGATTTTCGTTGAGTTGTGCGAGCAGTTGCTCTATTTTTTCTTGTTTATCCTCTTGCATTTGTGTTGTAATGGTAGCGTTTTCTAATTGTTTAATGGGAAGGCTGGTATGTGTTTCATCTGTGTTTCAATCTGCCTTAACCGCTTTCTCATATACGGTCCTGGTGTTTTCGACGAGAAACGACGGGGGTTGGGGAGTGTTGCTGCAATAAGTGCACAGTCGGAACGGGTAAGGTTTATGGCATCTACATCGAAGTTTTTCTCTGCACAAGCCTGTACCCCGTATATACCATCGCCCATTTCTATGGAGTTGAGATATACCTCCATAATGCGTTGTTTGCTCCAAAACGTTTCTATAAGAAAGGTGAAATAAGCCTCTAAACCCTTGCGCAGCCACGACCTTCCTTGCCATAAGAACACGTTTTTTGCCGTTTGTTGCGAAATGGTAGACCCACCACGCATACGCTTTTTGCCGTTTAGGTTGTCCTTTGCAGCCTGTTCTATAGCCTGATAGTCGAATCCGTGGTGTGTAAGAAAACGTTGGTCTTCGCTCGCTATGACGGCAACAGGCATGGAAGGCGACATCTTTTCTATTGGAATCCAGTGGTGATAGAGTTTTATTTTCTCGCCATTTCCAATCTGTTCAAAGCATCGCACCAGCATTAAAGGCGTGAAATAAACAGGTATAAAGCGGTATACAATAACGCTTAATATAGTGGATACAAACAGTAAACCCACTATCCATTTAGCAAATTTAATAACTTTCTTTACCATACAAAGTACAAAGTTACGAAAAAGAAAGCGGTTTAACAAGAAAACTTTCTGCTGTTTGCGATGGTGTTTGCATAGAAAGTGTTACACAGTGTTGCTTTCTATGGGTGTTAAGTTTGCCATGTTTAGTTGTTGCTTTTGGTAATATGGGTGTTATAAAATCCCAAACGTACGTGGCGTTTATAGTGGTGGTGGTTTGCTTTAGAGCAGCTTTTACAACTGTGATGTATAGTATTTAAAAACCGAAAACCCCCTTTTTGCATTGCAAAAGTATGGTTTTTGGCGTACAAAAAGTGGGTTTTTGCAATGCAAAAAGTAGGTTTTTGGTAAAGCGTTGTTATACAAATAGTTACGTAGTGTTATTTTTCTGATGTTCTATTTGTGTTATTGGTGTTGCAAATGTGCCAGATTTCGTACATTAAACCCAATTAGTTTTGTTGATGATATGAGCACGATGAATTGGCAAATACGCCTTGTGGTGTATTCGTTGCTGTATTTTCCCACGTTGATTCCGTAGGCGTAGGGGCCGATTTATCGTGCCCGATTCCACAAATCTCCCCGAAATGGTGTTGCGTATTTCCACTGTTGGTATCGCAATTCGTACCATTTTGCATACCAAAACCAATTGTTTTTGATTGTGATGCGGGCGCGATAAATCGGCAAATACGCCTTGCGGTGTGTTCGCTGCCATATATTTGCGCAAAAAATGAATATTGCGGAATGTTTGTTGCCATACATTTTGTATGATAAATAAGCC
>ERZ773233.1703-NODE-1703-length-12652-cov-4.219338_pt1 | contig 12652 bp, 14 predicted proteins | sample MGYA00580991_ERZ773233 | MGnify/ENA primary metagenome ERZ773233 (study PRJEB29015, sample SAMEA2738178) | human oral metagenome | biome: human oral; feature: human-associated habitat; material: saliva | place: China | collected 2161 ...
AAAAAATGACAGAATCAAAAATGGAAAGAAAAATGCAAGCTCGTCATATTAGTATGATAGCTATAGGTGGATGTATAGGTACCGGATTATTTATGGCAAGTGGAGCGGTAGTTAGTAAAGCAGGTTCTTACGGAGCAGTTTTAACTTATGCATTGATTGGAGTTATTATTTACTTTTTAATGGCTTCTATAGGAGAATTAGCGACATTTTATCCAGTTTCAGGTTCATTTGGAGCATATGCAACTAGATTTATAGATCCAGGGGTTGGATTTGGAGTAGGTTGGTTGTTCTGGATACTGTGGATTTTAGTAGCGAGTGTAGACATAATAACATTATCGAAAATATTACATTACTGGGAATTCTTCAGACAATTTTCAACATTTTCGATTTGTATTGTATTTCTAGTATTATTGTATTTATTAAACTTAGTTAGTGTTAAAGTATTTGGTGAAGTAGAATATTGGATAACAATTATAAAAGTAATGACAGTTGTTGCATTTTTAATTGTAGGAGTAGCAATTGTTTTTGGAGCTACTGGAAATAGTGATGCTGGTATTCATACTTTTATCCAAAATGGAGAAAAAACAAGTAGTGCTGGTGTGTTAGGATTATTTGGTGTTCTTTCTACTGCAGCATTCTCATTTGGAGGTACGGAAGTAGTAGCTGTTACAGCAGGTGAATCTCCAAATCCTAAGGAAACAATGCCTAAGGCAGTTAAACAAGTATTCTGGAGAATATTAATATTTTATATCGCTACAATGTTAATTATATCTTCTATAGTTTCAGCGAATGATCCAAGATTACTAGATACTAATAATGTAACAGCCTCACCATTTACAATCGTATTCCAAAATATTGGTTTAGAAATTGCTGCAGTTATTATGAATGCTGTAATTTTAACTTCTGTATTATCAGCAGCTAACTCAGGTATGTATGTTTCTAGTAGACAGCTATTCTCATTAAGTTCACACAATTATGGGCCTAAAGCATTTAAAAAATTAAATACTAATTCTGTACCGGTATTCGCGTTAACTTTTTCAGCTGTATTTATGGTATTATGCTTCATTTTTGAAAGATTAAATCCAAGTGGTTACTATATGTTACTATCTATGGTAGGAATTATAGTAATGATAATTTGGATGATATCTTTAATCTCTCAAATTCGTTTAAGAAAAGCTATTGTGAGACAAGGGAAAAAAGCTGAAGATGTTCTTCCTTACACATCGAAGACAGGTGTTGTAGGATCATATATTGCACTTATTTCTTTTGCAACAATAATATTACTACAATTAGTATCTGATTTTGCAATAGGTGGTTTTGTGAAAATGTCATATAACTTAGTTTGTCCAGCTATAGGTGTAGTAATGTATATAGTATTTAAAATAGTGACGAAGAAAAAATTTGTTAAACTAGAAGAAATGGATATCCATCCATATAAAGGATAATTAATATTGAAAAAGATTAATGAGTTATAAACTTGTTAATCTTTTCTTTTATGTTAAAGTATGAGCTTTAGTTATTTAGTAAAGAGACTGAATAGTTTTTAAACTATGGTAAATGCTTGCAGTTTATGATAAAATTGTATTTAAGTAATTTAATGGAGATGATAATTTGAATATTGGAATTACAGGAAGTATAGCGTGCGGAAAAAGTACTGTATCAGACTATTTGATAGCTAAGGGATATACCATTATAGATGCTGATAAACTTGGGCATGTTGCACTTACTAGCACTGATGTAAAAAGAAAACTAGCTGAAAAATTTGGCGATGATATTCTAGAAAATAATGAGATAAGTCGAGAAAAATTAGGTAAGTTAGTTTTTGGTAATGATGACAATTTAAAAATCTTAAATAGTATTATTCATCCTAAAATTAAAGAATTAATTTTAAAATTACAAGAAGAACATAAAGATGAAGATCTGGTCTTTTTAGATATAGCATTATTATATGAAGCTAATTTTGTAGACTTGGTAGAAAAAGTAGCAGTTGTATATGTGGATAAAGCTGTACAATTAGAAAGATTAATGACGAGAAACTCTTTTTCAAAAGAAGAGGCTCTTAAACGTATAGAAAGTCAAATGAGTCCACAGGAAAAAGCATCATTGGGGGATTTTGTCATAAATAATAGTTATAGAAAAGAAGACACATTTCAACAAATTGATGAAATATTAGAAAAGTTAAAAAGAGGAGATAAGCACAATGACTAATGTATTAGAAATTAGTAATCTTGGTGGTGGATATAATCGAAGAAAGATTATAGATAACATCAATATACAAATACCTAAAGGTAGTATAACAGCGCTAATTGGGCTTAATGGAGCTGGTAAAAGTACTACAATTAAACATATATTGGGATTACTTAGACCTATGGAAGGTGAGATAAAGGTTAATGGTATTACAATTACTCGTGATAATGAAAAATATAGAAAGAGCATAAGTTATATTCCAGAATCGCCTGTTTTATATGAAGAATTAACACTAGAAGAACATATAAATCTAACAGCAATGGCTTATGGATTAGATATGGAAGATACGTGGGAAAAAGCAGATAAATTACTAGAGCTGTTTAAACTAAGTGATAAGAAGAAATTTTTCCCAGTACACTTTTCAAAAGGTATGAAACAAAAAGTAATGATTATCTGTGCCTTTTTAGTAGAACCAAATTTATATATAATTGATGAGCCATTTTTAGGACTTGATCCAATTGCAATCAATGACTTAATTAATTTGATGTGTGAAAGAAGAGATAATGGAGCTAGTTTATTAATGTCTACACATATACTAGCTACAGCAGAAAAGTATTGTGATAACTTTGTTATTATTCATGAAGGAAAAATTCTAGCGAATGGCAATCTAGAACAACTAAGGGATGAATTTAATATGGCAGGTGCGTCTTTAGATGAAATTTATCTATCATTAACAGTGAGAGATAATAATGAGTAATATTGAGAATATCTTTGCGGATAGACGCAAGAAAGAGCAGGAGCTAAAACTAACCTATAGTAAGTATATTTTTAATTCGCACCTAATTATGTTCCTTATTATTGTGTTAGGAGCAGCACTAATAAATTATTCTAAATGGATTGCTGTAGCAAGCCAATTTGAATTATATTCAGTATTTATTGCTGCATCATTAGCATTTAGTTACTATTTGATAAGTACAAAGATTAAAACGTACATAAAAGAAGCAGATGCAGTATTTTTATTACCATTAGAGAAGTATTATAAAAGCATTGGTAGAAAAACCGTTATTAATATATCGGTAACGCACATTATAGTGTTTGTCATCTTTTATTTTGCAGTTAAGCCTATTACTAGTATTATCGGTAATGTTGATAAATTATCTATATGTCTACTACTTATGGTAATTGTAATAAACAACTTATTAAAATACGTTCAAGTTATTCACTATAAAGAAATTATTTGGATTAAAATTTTACAATTTATAGTGACTTTTATACAGATAATTGCAGTATTCATAATTAATAATTATATTCATATAGCTGATATAGCGGGAATAATCGGTTTGGCATTCTGCGCATATTATGTTATTAAGAATTCTACGGATTCAAAGAGTTCAGATGATCAAGAAAAGCTAGTTGTTAAATGGAATGAAGCGGCTGAGTACGATAAACATCGTATGGAAAGTTACTTGAAATTCGTGAATATGTTTGTGGATGTACCATTAAGCGGAGTAAAAGTAGCTAGAAGAAAATATTTTGATGCATTATTACCTAAATTAACTAAAGACAATTTCACAAAAGAAAATAGTTTTAAATATTATTATTATAGAGTCTTTTTAAGACAGGAAAATACAGTATTTTTAGCTTTAAGGCTTATGCTATTATCAGGATTAATAATTTTTAGTTTTAAAAATCCTTATGTTAGTGCAATAGTTATAGTATCTTATAGTTATCTAACAATTATTCAGCTTGTTCCTCTATATAAACAGATGAGTAATAATATTTGGCATAGTATATTACCAGTTGATGAAAGTATTAAAATCGATAGCTTTAAAAAATTATTAACTATTGTAATGTTAATAACTACAATACTACTTGCATTATTTGCAATACTATTTAGTAATTTTGAAGGAATGACTATAGTTATAATTATTGCATCGGTAGTTTTAGCTAATATTATAGCTAAGATTTTTATTGAAAAAGTAAAATAGAAGGTAATATCATGAAAAATATAGCAATAATAGGAGGAGATTTATCAGGAGTGAGCTGTGCTTATTTTCTAGATAAATTCTCAGGGATAAACTCAAGAAAGTTCAATATTGATTTAATTGAAAGAGATCTAGAATTCGCTAATGATAGGTTTGGAAAATTTCAGTTAGGTCAGGAAATTTATGATAATGGATGGCATAATTCAATTAGTGAACAAGGTGTACTATTTTACTTAATGATTGAACTAGGTCTGCATCGATATCTAATCAAAAGCGGTATGACTAAAAAAGTATTTTTTACAAAAGAGGGTATTAAATACCTACCAGAAAAAATGCTTTACGGGGTACCTTTAGATAAAAGAGAGTTGTTATTGTCAGATTTATTCACTTTTAAAGAAAAACTATCTATTATGTATAATATGTATAATACTTTAGAAGATGAAGATATAAAGGAATTAACAGTTGAAGAATTTTTTAAAGTTATAATCAATGAGAAAATTTATGATAAGTTAATTGAGCCTTTATTGACAAGTCATTATGCAAGTGATATTTCTAAGCAAAGTATGGTAAGTTTAATGCCGGAACTATCATTTTTAACAATTCAAAAAGAAGATATTAATAAAATTTTAGAAGATATGTATGACAGGAACGTTATAGATAATATTACTGTAGGTTCAGAATACAGATTAAAATTTACTTTGAAATCATTTATAGAGACTCTAGAATCGAATTTTTCAGATAAAGTATTTTTAGAGTTAAACCGTAAGGTTGAAAAAATAGAAAAAAAAGGTGATAAGTATCTAGTTCATTCAAATGGTAGTATATATTATTATGACTATGTAATACTTACACTAAATCAAAAGAATTTCTTACCTTGGTTTAATGGTGATGAAGAAATTACTGAATTTTATTCAGATATGAAATATGTTTCTAATATAGTGGTAACTCTTGTTTATAAGAGAGATGAATTACATATTAATCGTGAAATTGGAGAAATTATTTTTCCGAAAGATGATAGTGAATATGTGACAAAGTTAGAGTACGTAAGTAATAAATGGATCGATATTAAAATGAGTGGTATACAAATAGTTAGAGCTTATATAAATAGAGAAGAAGCGGTTAGCGCGTTAATGGATAAAAGTGATTCTGAAATAATCGAAATAATTGAAAAAGAATTGACTAAAGTCCATGGAACGATAGGTAAAGTAAGTAGATACTACGTAAGTAAGGTGAAAGATAATTATAGATTTCGTTGTAAGAAATATAATAAAAATATAAACAAGTTTAATGATTATATGAAAAAAGAATATCCGAATGTATTTATTATAGGGAAATCCAAAAAAGGTACAACTCTTGAAAATACAGTATTAGAAGCTAAGGAAGTAGCTAAACAAATTATAGAAAATATAAGATAAGAAAGGACGTACAAAGTACGAGGTGAAAATTATGAAATTTTTTACTAATAAACAAGCAGGTGTAAAAGTAACACCAATATTTGAAAATGAAACATATGAAAGTAAATTATTAGAATATACAAAAGAAAGAGAATTATTCTCTGGGAAACTTAATGAAGTATATGCTAATCTTCCTTTTAATGGAGAAAAAGAAATACTTTTAGGATTAGGAAAAAAAGAAGAACTTGTTGAAGACAAGGTACGAGAAGTATTCTTTAAACTAGTTAAAGTATTAGAAAGTAACAAAGAATTAGAAGTATTTATTACTTTACCTAAAGTAGAGAGTGTTTCAACTGAAAAGCTTGTAAATGCTGCAGTTGAAGGTGCATTACATGCAACTTATAAATTTGATAAGTATAAATCAGATAGAAAAGAATCTCCAGAAATTACGATTAATTTATCTACAGAAGAAAATCTAGAGAATTTAGAAGAGGTAGTAAATGAAGCTCGTGATATTATGAGTGGAGTATTCTTCTCACGTGATCTAGTAAATGAAAGAGCAGAGTACTTATATCCAGAAACTCTTGCTAATATTGCTAGTAAGGAATTATCAGCATTAGGTGTTGAAGTAGAAGTTTACGATGAAAAACAATGTGAAGAGTTAGGATTAAAAGGGTTATTAGCAGTAGGACGTGGATCAGATAGAAAACCAAGATTTATTGTTATGAAATACTTAAATAATCCAGAGGAAAGCGAAGTAGTTGGATTAGTAGGTAAAGGTGTAACTTATGATTCAGGTGGTTACTCAATTAAACCTACAGCTAATAGTATGGACATAATGCACTGTGATATGGGTGGTGCAGGAACTGTGATTGGAACAATGAAACTAGTTGCGACTAGAAAATTAAAAACTAATGTAATTGCAGTTGTTGGTGCATGTGAAAACATGATAGCTGGTGGTTCTTATAAACCAGGTGATGTAATTTCGACTCTTTCAGGGAAAACTGTAGAAGTATTAAACACAGATGCAGAAGGGCGTATTACTTTAGCAGACTCAGTATACTACGCTACTGAAAAATTAAAAGTTAGCAAAGTAATAGACCTAGCTACATTAACAGGAGCATGCTTAGTAGCATTAGGTGAATTCTATACAGGTGCAGTAACAAACAACCAAGAATTCTATAACGAGCTAAGCAAAGCCGCGAAAGAAGCGGGAGAAAGAGTATGGCAAATGCCAGCTGATGACAGTTTTAGAGAATTAAATAAATCTTCTGTTGCTGATGTGAAAAATACAGGTGGAAGACTTGGTGGAACAATTACTGCTGGATTATTTATTGAAAACTTCGTAGCAAATGATGTTCCATGGGTACACTTAGATATAGCTGGAACTGCATACCTATCAAAAGCTGAAAAATACCTTCCAAAAGGTGCTACAGGAGTACATGTTAAAACATTATATAATTTAATAAATAAGATATTAAAAGTTCAAGGGTATAAAATGTACTTTAAATATAATTTTTTACTAAATTACTTTGATGAACAAAGTAATTTAAAGGAGAGGTTTTAATATTTAGAATTTTAAAATGGAAAACTTTATTATTTCTATAATGCAGTAAAGAAATTCAAAGATTTAAAATTTATTTAACAGCTATTTGAATAGTTGTTTAGAAGGAGGTATCTATGAAAGGATTATTGAAATTATATTCTCCGATTAATGAATTGAAACAACTTGACAAAAATATTTGGATTGTAGATGGAACAGAAATACAAATGAATTTTAAAGTTTTTAAAATTCCTTTTACAACAAGAATGACAATAGTTAGGCTGTCCAATAATAAGTTGTGGATACATTCTCCAATTGCATTTAACAGGGAATTAGATGATAAAATAAAGGGCCTAGGCGAGATAGCTTATATTGTAGCTCCTAACAAATATCACTATAGCTACATTTTAGATTGGTACAAACACTATCCCAAAGCAGAAATCTGGTTAGCAAAAGGAGTGAGTGATAAACTAAACGTGGAAAAAAAGGAAAACTTCATATCATTTACTTCTAACTATCGGCCTATTTGGTCAGAAGAAATACTATATACTCCCTTTAAGGGGAGTGTAGTAATGGAAGAAATTGCTTTTTTTCATAAAGAAAGTTCGACATTAATATTAACGGATTTAGTAGAAAATATTGAAGTAAATAATCTCCCTTTTTTTTATAAATTTTTATTTAGAGTCGGAGATAATCAATATCCTAAATCACGAACGCCTAGAGATTTACGATTGTCTTTTCTTTTTAAGAAAAAAGCTATTAAAAGTTATAGTATAATTGAAAATTGGAGGGCGGATAAAATTATCTTCTCTCATGGCAGAATTATATTAGAAGACGGTAGTAATAAATTAAAGGAAGCTTTCTTTTGGTTGATAAAATGATAAAGGGAGATATTTAATTTATATTAAAACGAACAAATCTTGGGATTAAAAATCAAGATTTGTTCGTTTTAAATTTTTCATTGAGATAATATTTTTTAGTGAACTGTGAAGGCGGGAAAATCCTTATTATGTATTCGGTGGAGTTCTAAATGAATTAATAATTACTCAGTCTGTTCTTACTTTATCAGAGTTGTTACCTATTAAAACATTAGCAGAATTAATTCGACAGTTATTTCTTGCTTTAGAGGAGCTTTTGATTGTAACCTTTGGATCTTGTCGAGACACAAATCTAAACCAGGCGATTGCAATTCTAATTTAGATAACAAAAACAATAGTATCTATGAAGATAGTAAGGACAAACTTATTTCTTATTTGTGTGAATATATGAAATAGATTGAAACTGAGAAAAAACACTTACAAATTTTATTGCATTTAGAGCGTTTAGGTGATTATGCTCAAAATGTTTATGAATGGATTGTTTATCTGGCTATTGGCAAACTTAAAGAAAATTTTGTGGCTAATAATACACCATGGATTCGCCTAGATATAGCAGGAACAGCATATCTATCTAAACCAGAAGGGTACTTACCAAAAGGTGCTACAGGAGTACATGTTAAAACATTGTATAATCTATTAAACAAATAATTTTCAGAAATAATTATAGAACTCAATGAAGAGACAAACATTGAGTTCTTTTCTTTTTTTATTATGCATAAAAATGAAATGAGTTAAAATAAAAAAATTAAAAGCCTTGAAACTTCGTCATGGCTCTGTCTTGTGAATCTTGGTTTTTGCCTATGTATCTCAGTGAAATACTCTGGCTTGAGTGGTTCAGTAGGTCCATTATCAGAGCGACATCCTTGGTTTGTTCGTACATGAATAAGCCAAAGGTCTTTCTCATCGAGTGAGTCGCTATATTTTCCAGACCAACTTCTTCTGCTGCTCTCTTTATGATCTTATAAGCTGTGTTTGGTTTTATGTGCTGATGCTTTCCGTTTCGACTTGGAAAGAGAAAATCTTCATCTTTCTTGTCTTTGATGTACTGCCTCATAGCATTCTTGAATTTCTTTGGCATCTTTCGTTTGGTTGGCTTGTCTGTCTTTTCATCGACGATCTGGACATGCCAACCTTTAACGTGCTTTCCTTTCAGTTTAACGATATCGCCAATACGAAATCCCAGATTGACACCCGAAAGGAAGAGCATGAGGTTGCGTTGTCTATCTGACTCTTTGACTGCGCTATGCTTCGTCAGCCATTCAATCATAAGCTGAACATCATCTCTATTTCTGATTGGTTCAACAACTACCACATATCCTCACCTCCTTTTTAATGCACAAAAAAAGCAGAGGTTTTATCTCTGCTATTGTTCATAATACTAATTTACCACATTAAAATTATCATTTGCTATCATTCTTATCATACATTTTAGATAATTTTAGTAACGCTTTATGTTTTGCTCGCTGGATGGTTGCAGGGCTACAATTTAGTTTGATTTGAACCTCTTTCCAAGACAATCCGTCAATATACAATAATCTCATCACAATGTTTTCCACTGGATCATCGAGCGACTCAATCGCTTGAACGAGTTCGTCACGTTCGTGGTACATTTGTTTGATTTCTTCATATAGCTGATCTGACTTGTCAATGATCAACACATTCAATTCTTCAGTTTGATTCTTGTTGCTTTTTGATTTCGGCATGCTATCGAACTGCTGCCCTCGTAAAATACCTGACTTCAAACTGATGATTTCCTGGTGCTTTGACTTCGCTTTGATATCAATATAAGGCAGAGCCTTCAATCTTTTTTTGATGTCTATTGCCAAAACTTACCTCCTGATGTATTTTTACGCAATTGATAATTTTTACTCATGATTTGTAATCACGCCACCGGCTCCATTGACAGTAACCCAACCATGCTTCTCTCTGGCTTCTGCTTCTTTCATACGGATAAGGTTGTCTGTGATTGAGTCTGACTTAGCTTTGTTAGCTTTGGCTTCACCTTCTGCTTTGATGATTCCAGCATCTGCTTCAGCTTGAGCTTGGACTTTTTTAGTCTCAGCTTCTACCTCAGCTTTGGCTTTTTCTTGCTTAGCCGTGTCAATTTCCTTCTGTTTGACAGATTCAGATTTGATTGCTGCTTCAATCTCATCTCCTGCATCCTGATCAGTTATTGTAAATGAAACAAATTCAAGATCATAAGATTCAAATTTTTCTTTTAGCGCCTTGTCAATCTCTTCATAGACTTCTGTACGCTTATTCCCAAGAATGTCGTAGATGTCATAATTCCCAGTAACCGACTCGATAGCTCTCTGTACTGCCGGAGCAATTACACTCTCATTAACATTTTCTAACTTGGTGTAGTTTGAAAAGATCGTCATGGCCTTTTCTTTATTCACACGATATTTCACATCGATATTAGTATTCAACCATTGACCATCTTTGGTTTGAGTTGTGATTTTTTCCATTGTCTTCGTCTGAACAGAAGTCGATAGAGTATAGACGGTATCTATAAAAGGGATTTTAAGATGATAGCCTGTTTGTAGGGTGTTTTCCTGAACACCTCCGATCGCACTGACCTTTACTCCAACCGTATTAGCTGGGATGCGCTTCACGGCTGTGAGACGAAAAATTCCAAGTGAAGTAATAGCAACAACCGTGATGATGCCACCTTTTGCAAGTTTTGTAAGTTTAGTTTTCCCTGTTTCGTGATCGTACTGTGTAAACATTGTTTTTACTCCTTTTTTAAATCATTTTTCCTTCAAATACTAATGTAATCGTCCCTGTCCCATCTCTGTGCTTAGAAACCAGTGCACGACAATCTGAACCATACTCAACACCATCAATCGTGATGCTATGCTTTATTTTGTCAACGTTGATGATGGATCCATTTGATGTCTTAATTCTCATGTTCCATCTCCTCAATCAACCAATCAAGGTTCTTGCGTGCCTCCTTCAAGTCTTCAAGACCGTTTTTCTTCTGATGACGTAGTAAATACTTCAAACTATTTCCTAAGTAGAAGCCCTTTAACTGTTCTGGTGTCATGAAATTTCTTAAAGCATCGATAGATTCCATGCCATAGCGTCCTTGGTAATGACTTGGGTTGTTTATGTTGTCAATTATTTCTGGTCTCATTTCTTATCCTCCAAAAGCTCAGGGTTCTCATAGATATTGCCGATGACTCTATAAAAGTAGTCTTCATCGCTAACAAATTCATAAAAAGGTGCAATATCATCTACACTTATTGCATCTATCATAAATGCAGCTTGCTCATTATCCCAAATCAATTTTGCATTTCCAAGGACTTCGCCACAATCATCTACCTCAAGAATATCCCCCTCAAAGATTTCCTTGCCATTTCTGTCAAAAAGGCCTGTTGATTGCATGAGTTCGATTTCATCAAAACTCATAAAATTTGTTTCTCCAAATTTCCAATGCTCACCAACTAACACTCTTTTTTTAAAATCTATCAAAGAAACGTCTATCATTGTTTGCAATTCTTTATCCCACGCCCTGTATTTTGGTATCATCCCAAATCCTCCTCTTTATCTATCTACTGCGAAATTGTACATCAACAAGTAATCGTCTAAGATCTTATGACATTTTGTGATGAATGATTTTATATCAATATCTGCGTTGAAAAACTGAATCAATATCAATTGACTAGCTAAATGTTTTTCAAGGTGATCAATCGCCATTTGATCTAATTCAGCATTTACTTTATCAATGTCTATTTCTTCTTTCTCAACTGGTTTCTTAGGTATTACCCAACTGAAATCTGAATTTAATTTATCAGATTCTTGATATTCAACTTTTTGAGTTTTACAATCATAAATCTCTTTTGAAATTTCAGGGTTATTTTTTTCTTTATCAATAACCAAGAATATGACATTGATAGAAGTATCTTCAAATCCGTTTTGAATCTCATTCAATTCAACAAGGTTATTCCCTACAAGCTCTCTCATTTTCTTCTCAGATTGACGGTAAGCAATCCCAGGGAACATGATGTAAAATCCGTAACGTTTTGTGTAATTCATTGATTTCAACAGAAAAATATCATCAACAACACCTGACTTTTTCCACGGATACAATTCTTTAATAGCCTGTTGGTCTTCTTCTGGTAAATCTTTCAATTTCATTGAATAAGGCGGATTCATTACAATTGCATCCACTTGTATATCTGATTGATAAGTGAAGAAACTCTGATTATGTACAACTGCATGAGGAAAATTTGTCTTCAACGCTTCACAACTTTCCTGCTGAATTTCTACCGCATGAAAATCGGCCATACTGATAAACTGCTCCAACTGCCCAGAACCTGCAGCACCATCAAAGACAGATATATTTTCACCACAATACTGCTTTACTTTGTTTGCCAAGTATTCACGCAACGGCTTCCCTGTCACATACTCAGCGAATTTATTAGCTTTCTCACGGTTATTATGTTCTACGAACGTCATAGTAACACCTCATCTCCTACTTTCACATTATCATACTGCTCTTTCGTAACCATGAACACACCGTAGTCACGAATGGTAATTGTGTATAGCTTGCCATGTCGTCCTTTTTCAAGGACTTTTCCGAATATCTCAGCGCCTGCGTTATCAGCTTTATAGATAACCAGTGGCTTATTTTTTTCTAGTTCTGCAATCCTGTTCGACTGC